>Ga0265294_10008820_pt1 | contig 11713 bp, 19 predicted proteins | sample MunlanPumphouse3_FD_192504 | JGI IMG/M metagenome (GOLD analysis project Ga0265294, IMG submission 192504) | Groundwater microbial communities from a municipal landfill in Southern Ontario, Canada - Pumphouse #3 | ecosystem: Environmental > Aquatic > Deep subsurface > Groundwater | place...
ACGTATCAGAGCAGAGCTGGGATGGAGGGAGTTATCATAGATTCCAGATGTAGAGTTAAGGAGGAGATAGCAAGGTTTTTCACCTTATCCATCAGAAAATTCTATGACACAGAAATCCTCGTAGAATGGAAGGATAAAAAGACCTCCTGGACACGTACAAGTAAGGTTATATGTATTAACCACCTCTCACAGGATGTAGTGAAGAAAATAAAAGAAGCCGAACTCGCCAAAAGATTACGTGCTAATACACGAAGGCGGGAGATAAGAAGGCTTGGTAGGTGTAAATGACATTACAAGAAAGATTCGCACAAGATTTCAAAGACATGGAGTATATCTCTACGAAGGATATTTTTGAGTGGTATACTACAGTCAAAAGAGGAGATAATCCTCATACGTACAGGGCAGCAATATACTCTTTAGTGATAAACCCCCTGTTGATGAAGGGTCTTCTTAAGAAAACCAGCAAGGGGGTTTACAGCTTAAGAATAGATTGTAAGCACATAGATAAAGACCTTTCAGAGGAAGTAAAAGGTCAAGAGCAAGAGCTGGATGAGTTCGATAGGTACATCCAGGAGAAAATAAAAGGAGGGTGTAATGCGCTGATGGAGAAGGAAAGTAAAACCCCATAAGCTACAATCCAAAGCCCACCATTCTCACGCTGTGGCCTTCAATGGCAAGTGGGCAAAGCAGTTAATTGGTGGCGACCAAAAACGTAGGAGGTAAGCATGGGTAAAGAAGAACTGTTGAGGGCATTACTGTCGGGTGGTTCCGATGACGATGGATCGAAGGCCGTAACCGGACAGGAGCGCGAGCGCGTGTTCAAGGAGATGCAGCACCTCGACCTGAAGCCGGGCGACAAGGTGAGCTGGATTTCCGAGGAATACCGTGACGCAACACTCCCGGCGGTTGATGAAGTGGTCGAGGTTTTTCGCGTTTTCCCGATCGTAACCAAAAAGCACACTGGCAGCAACCACGATGCCGACGAGAACGATTTTTCCATTCTCACAAAAAGGGACGGGACGTACTACGAATACACTTTCGACAGCCGCCGCTTCAAGCTCGTAGAATAGATTCACCGCCCGGTGCAGCCCTCGACGAAAGGCGGCCGGGCAAAGCAAATAACTCCTAAGGAGGTTTTTTATGAGAATAATTACTCTTGACTATGCCTTCCAGTTGTGGTGTCCAGCATGGGATGGTCCTTTTGGTTCATTCTGTGACTCTCTTAAAAGACATAGAGGATGGAGGATTGTATGAGAATAGGAGATGACACACCTTTAGGTATTAAAGATGATAAAAGTGGCGTCTCAGGATCTTCTGTATACTCCTTCAAACCCAACCTCACAGGGCAAGGAGTTTACCTTGTCCAGCTTTGTGATGAGGAAGGTATCAAAGCGAAGATGGAGTATGGAAGAGTAAGGATTTTTGCGGCATCAAAGATCTCAAGATTTAAAGAACTTATTACCCAGTCTATAAAGGATTACTCTCCTAAGAACAGAGAGTTAATCCATCCTGTGCATATGTGGAGTAACAATGCAGGGCACTTCTGTGTGATCTTCAACTACAAGGAAAAAGAGCCTGTGCTTCACACTTACGAGAGTGCATTCTCTGCTGTTGTGTGCCACCAATATGTAGGAGTAATACCAAGAGTTAAAAAGAGCATTATCCACCCATCTAAGGATGATATGAGATGGGCACTAACAGCAATGGGGGTGTTTATAAAATGAGCATTTACACTGCAACAATAAACTGCTCTTGCGGGCACACCTTTGAAGGTGACTCTGATGGTGAGTTAAGCCAATGTCCAAAATGTGGAAGGTGCTACCATTGGTGCTCAGTGTGCAATAGGTGGAAGCAATGAGTATAAGATGTTTATAGAGCTTAACAAACACCTTCAATGAGCTTATAAATAACTAAGGAGGTCTATAATGACCAGAAATGAGCTTAAAAGGTTTAAAGCTTTGGAGGAGGAGCTTCTCTCCACCAAAGAAAAGCTGGAAGAAGCAATCAAGGGGAAAGACTCATGGTACAAAGACTATAAGGAAGTTAAAAAAACCCTCGACTCCATACATGGAGCCCTGGATGCATTACCAGATGCTCCTCCGAGGAAGATATCCAAAGACTGCACCTCGTATAATGAGGTAGAGCTTTCAGTAGAATCAAGGCTCTTCGCCTGGATTGCAAACGTAGCATTTGGAGAGAAGTCACCATCTCGTAGCGTAAAGGAGGACTAATGCACCAAGTGTTCTTGGTGAGCCAGAAAAGGCACTATGAAGCGACCATAGTAAGCCTATAACCGGTTTTGCTTGTTGTACCATTCTCGTGCGAGATAAAACAACAAGCGTAAGGAGAGGTGGCGGAATTGGTAGACGCACGAAACCGGGACGTCCGATGTGGCCTTGGGGAACATCTTCGGTGCAGGTTCGAATCCTGCCCTCTCCAAAGCATTAAAAACTATTAAGGAGGCTTAATATGGCCAAAAGGTTATTCACTCCTACACTTGATGTATCTTCTTTTATCAAGGAGAAAAACGCGAGAAAGAAGGTTATGAGAGCAATAGATGTAGCTATCAACCTTCAAGCTCGTGGTAAAGAACTCCTTCAGCGAAGGTGGACTATTGGAGAACTCCATGCCCTCGACAAAGCTCGCAAAGCAGAAGGCTACCCTCCCATGTACTTCTCTGAGGAGGATTGCTGAGGCAGTTCCTAGCTGGTATATTAGCTACCCTGTTATTAGCTCTTATGTACCAGGAACTCACATGGAACCAGTATGAGCAACCAGCTGTATGTGAAGAGGGGGAGGTGTTAGAATTCCCTGATGGTTCTTGCACCTATTGTATAGGAGGAGGCTGGATCACTTTGAAATGTAAAGCTGATAAGGATCCAGTTCCTCCTTTTCGCAAGGCCCCAGATCCTGAGCCTTATGAGGAAGTTGCATATAACATAATAAGGAGAGTATAGTATGGAAAAAAGAATAACTCTTAACTACAAGATAGGAGACATAGTTTGGTATTCCTCTGACCATTATATAGCTAAAGCTACTGTAGTATCCAGGCATGTATCTTATAGGGAATGGAAAGATAAGAGTACTGGAGTAGTGAGTGAGGTAATAGAAGTAAAATATGGATTCTACTATGGAAACACAAGTCATACAGCAGATGGAAGGTCTTTCTACAAGACGAGGGAGGAAGCCTTTGCAGCCACAGCTAAGAATATAAGGATTGAGGAGTAGTAAGGAGGCTAAAATGATCCACCATACAACGCCTTTAGACATCTGGTGGTTTGTAGGTTGCTTTCTCACATCTCTTATAGGGTGGGTAGGCCTTATAGGATCTGCTATAGGAGTTATACTATGGAAAAGAGGGTGGTTAAAATGAAATTGGAGGAGAGCAAGAATGTGTAAAGAAACTAAAGACGTTATAAGAAGAAACATGCCTCCTATAGACGAACCATTGTCACACCCTAAGATCCTTAGATATAGCAAGGACACAGCTCTCTTTATAGAAAGTTGTGAAGAATGCCCATGCAGGTATAATCTTGTATGCCAACTTGCGGAGAGGGTTCTTCTCTTTAAAGGCTTAAGACTTCAAAATCTTAACAAAATCCATCCGGAATGCCTTTTGGATGATTGGCCTGAGGATGATCTTTAAGCCTTATGGTTCTACTCTCATAGAGGAGTAGTTCCACAAGCCTTAAATCCAACGAAGGAGGTAGTAAATGAGTAAAGAAGAACGCTGTCCAGTATGCTCTGGAACAGGCCTTCACATCTCAGGAAGGAGTAATTGCTTGAGATGTGGAGGATCAGGCTGGAAGGATGGAAAGGTTCCTGAGGAGCTGCAGAAGCACAAAGACGTTCCACCCCAGAAGGTTGAGGTAGGAGAGGATGGAGCAGAAATCTTTAAAGAGGAGGGTATATGCCCCAACTGCTCAGCATCTCTTTCCTTCAATGACGAAGGAGTATCCTACTGCGAAGAGTGTGGATGGCCTGACATCCAACCTTCAAGAGAAAAAGAGGATTCTCTTCCCATGCCCCAGAGAGAAGGAAATGTAACAGCAAAACTCTCTGACATGGTAAAAACTCTCCCTGAGAAGTACCAGCAGATCTTTAACAACCAGTATAAGAATGGTGTAGATAGCCTGGAAGGAAAGGATCTCGAGATGGCTACTCTCAAATACCAGCGCTTGAAGGCTTTGCATGAGAAAGGTTAAAGTTAAAGTGCTGAGAAAAGAGTTTGAGGAGATCCTCTTTAAGGACCTACCTTCCACAGCTCCTGTAAGAGACAAGAAGCATCCCGTCTACAGGTTCATGTGGAAGAAGTTCAAGAAGCAAAGGAGGGTAGCATGAGCTACATCTTTATCTACGGAAGGCCAGGGACTGGTAAAACAACCCTCGCCTGCTCTATGTCCAAGCTAGGCTACAAAGTTAACATAGTTGACGTTGACCAGAAGGCTGGTAAGATGCAGAACATCAAGCATCTGGTAGACTCTAACCTTGTAACCTATACGGAGATAGATGAAAGGCTCACAGAGGTTTCAATGAAGAACCTCATCCTAACCCCACAGGTAGCACTTGCTAAGCAGCCTAAAGGCTACCTTAAACTCTGTGACATAATAACCTCTTATGAAACAGAGCTTGAGGAGGGGAAGAGTAGGATGGATGAAATCCTTGTCCTCGATAGCCTTACATCTATAGTAGAGCACATGAAGCGCTTGATCTCCAGTATCCAGAAGAAAGAGCACTTCAGCTTCAACGAGTGGGGTATAGTCCTTACAAATCTTGAAGACCTCTTTGTAAGGATGATGCGCCTTCAGAAACTCTTCAAGCATGTCATCATAATAGCCCATGAGCAGGCTGAGCTTGATGACAGTGGAAGGATAGCAGCAATCCTTCCAGCTATTGAAGGCTCTATGCGTAACAAAGTCTCAAAGTACTTCGAGGAGGTTTATCGAACTAAGCTAAATGTAAAGCTTGGGAAGCCGGAGTACATAGTAGTTACCAAGCCTATGGAGAAAGCCGAAGCTCGTACTTCAAGAGATCTAGAGGTAGAAATGCCTTCTGATTTCTCAATCCTCTTTAAGGAGGAAAAGAAATGAGTGACAAGCTCATCCTTAGGAGTAGTAAGGTGAATACCTTTCTACATTGTCGTAAGAGGTATTATTGGGAGTATGTAGAATTTTTAACTCCCAAAGATACTAGTGTTCCTCTCCAGGTAGGTACTATAGTTCATAAGCTACTCGATCTTTATCACAAAGGGGAATTAACAGTAGCTATAATTGAGGATCTACCCAACTATATCCATACCCTCTATCCAACCAACTCTGAGGAATTAACAGAGGAAATAGCATCTGAAGCTGCTAGGTTGGTAAAGGGTTATCTTGCAAAGTGGGGCAAGGATGATCTTAAAGTTATAAGTAGTGAGGTTATGGCAGAAGTAGAAACACCAAACTATATTATACGTGTTCGTGTAGATGGTGTAGCCAGATCTACTAATGAAAAACTTTGGCGTTTAGAGCACAAAACCACAGCAAGGATGGATACCTCTTACCTCAATGGGCTAAAAGGTGGTATACAGGGGGCAATGTATGATTATGTTTTAGATTCTCTCTTTAAAGAAGAGATAGCTGGAACAATTTACAACCTCCTAGTTAAAACTAAAGTCCCTCAATTCGAAAGAACCTTTACCATAAGGGATATAGCAATGCGTAATAGAATGCTTATTACCCTTGATTCTATAGCTAGGGATATACAAGCAGGAGATTTCTACCCAAGTTGCCAATGTTTCCTTTATGGAAGGCCTTGCGCCTTTAAATCTCTCTGCGATTTTGAATCGAAAGAGGTGAGAGAGGCTTTTTATATCAAAAGGGATTATTCCCCTGATGATAGAGAAGAACATGAAGTGGTGTAACAGTGCCCGGAAGGCACTTAAAATTAAAAGGAGGATACTATGAATATAGTAATTCCCGAAAACGTAGGTGGTGGTGATGTAATGCTCCTTCCCGAAGGAGTAGCCAGGGCAATGCTGGATAAGATTATCCTGGGAACGAGTTCAACAGGTAATCCCAAGGCAACCTTCAGGTATATTCTCACTGAGGAGATGTCGGAGAAAATACCCGATGGATCTCCCACAATGGGAGCAGTGGTTCTTGACACGGTGAGCCTTCAGCCTCAGGCCCTTTTTACCCTTGCAGGTATCTACAAGCAGGCAACCAAAGAGAATCTGTCAACCATTCAGGGTAATTACTCTGAGGAGGAATTCGGAGCTCTGCTTAACGAACGCCTTTGCGGTACTGAATGGAATCTCATTCTCAAACAGGAGGTTAACAGGGATGGGGAACCTCGCACAGTCATTAAAAAGCAGACCTTTGTAAAGTAGGCTTATCACAAGGCGCCGCTCCCATAGGGCGCCATTCTTTTTAATCCCAAGGAGGATAACATGGAATTAGTAACTAAGGTGGGTATAGAAACCCACTTCGACGCTTCCCATCACCTTCCTTCGTATAAAGGAAAATGCTTCAACATGCACGGTCATACCTGGCATATAAAGGTTGAAGTATCTGGCTCCATCAACAAGGTAGGAATGGTAGTAGATCTCAAGCTTCTTAAAGAAGCAGTAAAGACTATAACAGAGAAGTTCGATCATAAGTGTGTAAATGATCTCGTTGACAATCCCACTTGTGAACACCTCTGTGAGGTATTCTACTGGGAGTTGAAGCAATTCGAGCTTGATCATGGATTAACCATCGAAACCATAACCATTAGAGAAGGCGAAGGTGGATGGGCTACTTTGGAGGTTAAAAATGGCTGATGTTCTAAGGAATACTGAGCAGTTAGCAAGAGAGTTTTTAACCCAACATAATCTAAAGGGGCCTAATTTTGAAGAGACCCCTCAGAGAGTAGCTAAATTATGGGATAGATTTTTATATGAAGATGCTGAATATCCTAATATAAAAACCTTTCCTACAGCCAATAATGAACCTGTAGTTATGAAGAATCATATAGCTTGGGGTTACTGCCCACATCATTTAGTCCCTGTGCAGTATTGCTTTCGTATAGGTTATATACCAGAGGGAAAGGTTGTGGGGCTTAGTAAACTAGCTCGCATAGCTGAATATCATATAAAAAAGCTACCCTTACAAGAAGATCTAACAGTAGCAATAGCAGAAGATCTTATGGAATTACTCCACCCACGCGGAGCTGCTTGTATGATAGAAGGTGTGCATTTCTGTGCAGTTATTCGAGGTATAAAAAGCGGTGATGTTAAATTTAAGACCACTTGTTTTCGTGGGGAGCATTACCTATTAGCAGGTACAGTAGAAGAGTTTCTTAATGCTTAGGAGGTCATTATGATGTGGGCGTTAGACATTCTTTTTAAACTCCTATATCTAGGAGCATACATCTATTGCATAATACTAATACTCATACTAAGTCTTTGTATTATACAATGGATAGTAAGGAGATAAGAGGGATAAAATGATAAATCTATCATGGGAGGATGTTGAAGATAGACTAAGAATAAATGTTCTTCCTCTATTCAATAAGTATTATCTCACCCACATTTATGGTATACCTCGAGGAGGTCTATACCCAGCTATAATGCTAAAAGGTATGGCTGTAGCTTTAGGACATGAATGTGGACTTATCGAAACTCTTGATGGTTATGCTAAATTAGGAGTACTGATAATAGATGATATCATTGAGACTGGAAAAACAATGGAGAGCTATTCTCAGTACTTCAGAGTAGCAGTATGGAACAAGTTTGAAGAACCCACTAGCAAGTGGATAGTTTTCCCCTGGGAACGTATGTGCGGAGAAGGCCCAGGGTATTCTAGGGATAAAAGGAGTATGTGGAATGAAAAATAGTTTAATAATCCTTTCAGGAGGAATGGACTCTACAGTCCTTCTCTATGATAGGCTACCTAGTATAGCGCTAGCTATAACCTTTAAATATGGCCAGAAGCATTTAAAAGAAATAGCTAAAGCTAAATCTATTTGTGATCATCTAGGAGTTCCCCATAAAATTGTAGAACTCTCTCTTAACAATATCTTAAAATCCCACCTCTTAGAAGGAGGAGGAGATATCCCTGAAGGACACTATGAAGACCTTTCTATGAAGAAAACAGTAGTACCCTTCCGTAATGGTATAATGCTCTCAATAGCTGTAGGGATAGCAGAAAGTGAAGGCCTTAACCAGGTCTTAACTGCTGTCCATACAGGAGACCATGCTATCTATCCAGACTGCAGACCTAAGTTTATCTCAAACATATCCAATGCAGCCTTTAGGGGAACTTACAACGAGGTTATAATCTCTGCCCCGTACATAGAATGCTCAAAGAGGGATATAGCACTTATTGGTAAGGATCTTAAAGTTCCTTTTGAAGCTACTTGGAGTTGCTATAATGGAAGGGAGAAGCATTGCGGTAAGTGTGGAACCTGTGTAGAGCGTAAAGAAGCCCTTTTAGGTTTTGACCCTACTATATATGAAGGAGATTAAAATGTTCTATCATATAAACGAGATCTTTTATAGCATTCAAGGAGAGGGTACCTATACGGGTACCCCCTGTATTTTTATCCGATTAGCTGGATGTAATCTCTCTTGTGTGTGGTGTGATACTCTTCATAAGTCTAAGTACTTCGAAGAAGAAGAATGGATACTTCATGAACTAGCCCGATATGCTTGTGATAAAGTAGTGTTAACAGGAGGAGAGCCTTTAACCCAGAATTTAGATCCCCTTCTAGTTGCATTACGTCTTGCAGGTTATTCAATACATTTAGAAACTAACTGTACTCTTCCACTCCCTTCTATAGGATTTGACTGGGTAGTAGTTAGTCCTAAGAGTATAGAAGGGCTAGACTTTAAAACTCTTGATCAGGCTAATGATATAAAAATAGTCTGCGGCTCTGAGTATTGGAAAGAGCTTGTGGATACCATAGGGAAAAGATATAGAGGGGAAAAAAACCTTTATCTTATGCCTTTAGACCTTAAGAGTAGGGAGAATGAACATTTTGCAGCCTTAGCCTATGATTATGTTAAAGCTAACCCATGGTGGAAATTTTGCGCACAGATTCAAAAATATTATAACTTTAAATAGGAGGGTTTATGATTCATTTTAGTTTCGAAACCCCTGTAAAACATTTAAGGGACTTTGAGGACCTACAAGATTTTCATCTCACTTTAAGTATGTTATACAGTAATAAAATTTACGCCGACTTTATAATGGAACAACGTTCTGTGGGGTATAAAGGTATTTGGTTAGATAATTCTTTCAACGAATTACGTAAAGCAGATAATGTTCATAGCCTTATTGAACTGTATAGGATTTACGAATTCACTAGAGTTATATGCCCTGATGATCCTACTTGGACTAATTCCAAGTTACATAACGAATGGTTAAAAATGGCAGCTTCAATACCTACTACCAAACTTATTGTAGTAGTGCATGACTCCGGTTCTAGGGATTATCTAAAAGCATGTGGTGTTAAACATTTTGCTTACCCATTCAAGCAACGAAGAGGTGTACCTATAGAGCAACAGATTTGGGCAAAAGAACACCATTTCCTCGGTCTTAATAGTTTAGAAGAATTGCAGACTATCCAACCAATAAGTTGTGATACTAGTTTGCCTATAAAACTAGCTAGGATGGGAGTATCTATTGATCAATGGGTATCTAATGGGTGCTCTATATACTCAAAAGGAGAAGATTATTTTAACTGTTCTTTAACACTTAGTCAAATTGAATTGGCTAGGCAGAACATAATAAGACTAAAGGAGTTGGCCAATGAATCCGTTTGATAAATTTGGAATATCTGAAAAGACTATTAACGCTATAATAAAAGTGGGAGATTATGGAGCTAACATACACGGAGATTTTAAATGGAAAAACCACTCTATTTTAACTCACACTACTCATAGCCTTGATCATGGGCTGGATCATATAGAAGGATCTATATTTGATGAGGATTCTCATTTATATAATCTAGCGCATATGGCTCTTCGTAGTATATTCGCTTTGGATGCACTTATAAATGATTATGAAAAGGAGTTAACCAATGGAAAAGAGGGATAAATGTGAAAAGTGTGGACTCCGCTTATATACCAGAGTTCCATGGCAGTATGCTAAGACTCCGCAACTCCCTATACTTATAATAGGGCAAGCTCCGGGACATACGGAGACTATAACTAAAATACCATTTACAGGAGCAGCAGGTAAAACTCTCTGGCGTATAATGAAAGAAGCCGGATTGGATAAAACCAATACACATATAACTAATATATGTGAGTGTGCGCCCCCAGAAGATAGAGCTCCTACACCAATAGAAATAGAGTTATGCTCTGAACATCTTAAAGCTGAATTGCAACTGGCAAAGCCCCAATTGATTGTAGCTTTGGGCGAAGTTGCTGTAAATGCTCTAACAGGAAGAAAGGGTATACAAACATTACGTGGACAATATTTACCTATTCTTAGTAAATGGGAATGGGAATGCCCTGTATTATGTATGTTACACCCTTCATTTATTATGCGTCAGAGGCAATGGATTGATATAGCGATAAAGGATATGTATAAAGTAACCGAATTTTTTACCTCAGGTATTTCCAATAAAGATAGTTATAACCCTGAGTTTATATATGATCCAGACCCTTCAACTCTTGCTCAATTGTTATCTGAAATGGCTCCTTATATAACAGCGATAGATATAGAAACTCCAGCTCAATTAGATGTGTTAACTGCCCAGGTTATAGGCATAGCTTTTTGTTGTAATGAAAAGAAAGCAGTAGCTCTTGATTTTACAGAAAGCGGTATGAGAGGTGAATCTTGGGATGTTATGAAACGCTTTTTAGAAGATCCCAAAGCTCGAAAGTGTACACAAAATGGCCAGTTTGACTTAGCAGTACTAGAGACAAATGGGGTTAAGGTCAAAGGATTGGTATATGATACATTATTAGCTGAACATGTTATGCACAGTGATCTTCCAGGCAATCTAGATTCCCTTAGATCTAGATATACCGATCTCCCAGCCTATAAACCTGAGAAGAAAAGTATGAAGACCATTGGGCAATGGGAGAAGCAAAAGAGATTGGAGTATAACTGTATGGATGTACTAGCTACACATCTAGTACGGTTGGGGCAGACTTCTATTATGTCTGAGAAGCAAATACAGGTATTAGAAGAAATTGAAATACCTCTTATAGATGTGTGCAATTATATGGAGAGAAGAGGATTTAAAGTAGATGTACCTAAGCTGGCTCTTATGCATCAAGATCTAGCGCCAAAAGCTGAAGCTATAAGAGCAAAGTATTTTGCTCCTATTGGGCTAAATCCAAATAGTCCTAAACAGTTACAAAAATATTTTGGTATAACAAGTACAGGAGAAGATATTATAGAAGGGCTAATAAAAAGAGGGCATAAAAATAGCGATATGCTTCAAGCCCTTTTGGATTATAGAGGTATGTCTAAAATAGTTAGTGTTTACCTATTAGGAGTTTATGAACGATTACGTGAGGATAGGGTGCATGCACATCCTAAGATAGAAGGCACTGGTACGGGGAGGCTATCTTATAAAAATCCTAACTTACAAAATGTGCCTGAACCTCTCCGTGTTATTTACATACCTGATAACACCGATTATGTTCTATTAAATGGGGATTATAATCAGCTTGAACTTAGAGTAGGAGCTAATATAGCCCCTGAACCTTTAATGTTAGCAGAGTTTGCAGAAG
>Ga0265294_10008821_pt1 | contig 11713 bp, 5 predicted proteins | sample MunlanPumphouse3_FD_192504 | JGI IMG/M metagenome (GOLD analysis project Ga0265294, IMG submission 192504) | Groundwater microbial communities from a municipal landfill in Southern Ontario, Canada - Pumphouse #3 | ecosystem: Environmental > Aquatic > Deep subsurface > Groundwater | place...
GGTTGTAGTCTTTCATGGCCTCAGGCGCTTTTCTAACGATTTCGCTAATATTTTTTACTGTAGTTGTTGTATCATCTTCACCTTGGTGCCATGTCCAATAAAACATTGCGACGTATTTATCTCTACTCGCTCCGGTATTTGAGTAATTTCGCAGTTCCCGTCCTAAGGCATCCGTTGCCGCCCATTGATCGCTATTCACTTTTTGAGCAGTTGAATTATCTATTTTAAAAAAACCAAGAAAAACTAATAATAATGTTTTAAAAACAAAAGAGTTTATTTTCATGATAAATTTACTTTATAATTATTTGGATTTTTCAATAAAGTGTATGCATTATTTCACTCCAATCATTAATTCCGATTAGAGATTTATACGCGTCGAATTTTATATCTTCATTATCTGTTCCAGCAGCTTGATATAGATACCATACAGGTTTTGGAGCAGCCGGGTAGTTTTTATCATCAGGGAATTTCCTCAAACCAATTCTCAACCCATATTCATATCTATTATCCAACCAATTATGCCACTGTATTGCATCAATTCCATCTAGCACTTTTATCTTTTTCCATGCGTAAGCAAACCCAGCAGCTTGTTCAGATAGATCCTGTTCGCTATATGACCTCGAGTTAGTCCCGTTTTCAGATAACCACAGTGTTCGTTTTACTAATCCGTTGTATTTATTTTCAGTTTGTTTAACCCAATAATCAATCACTTCTAAATTTTTAAAAGTAACAAGCGAACTATTTTGGCTGAATGTCGCTTTGGCGTCTTTCCATGTTTTCGGTTCATTTAAATCTTGAGGGTAGGAATGATAAGCGATACCCCATTGAAAATCACCTTCAGCAACACTAAATTTCTGTAAAAATTTTAACATCTCTTTGGAAGAATATAACTCTTCCGGTTCATTCCATGAATGCGTGAATGAACCTAATATCTCACTGTTTATATCATACTGACGTGTAATATTATAGCATATTCTCATAGATTTTATATAAGTATCTAAATACACAAGCATTGGCTTATTACCCATGTTTGTCCAAGTTAATCCAGCATCAACCTCGTTGTGCATAATCCATTTATGGATTCGGCCATAAGCATTGTCAGTTCTATTATAACGGGAAGCCAAATAATCTAATGCTACTGCATAGCAATTTACACCTTCTTCTGTTGTTAGATTGGGCATAGTGTATATCCCTTCTGATGTATAATCCGGATGTTGTAGCAATTCTCCTATTTGTGGATCTGGACATTCCGATGCTTTTTGCACAAGAATAATTGCAGCTACTACAATCTTTTTTGTGGCTGCAAATTTTAAAGCATTATCTAGACCAGCAATATAATCTCTTGAAAAATAGTAAGTCTTGTTCCCAAATGTATGTGGAAACGTATTTCCTACTGGGCCAGTATACATAAACGCTGTTATAGGAATATTAATTGTAATACTGGTAATTCCAAGAAGATCTAAATCACTGGAATAATCATTCATAAAAAATCCGCCTAATCCCTTTTTGCTACTGAGAACCCCGGGTTCAAGAGTTTGTTTTGCATTAATTTTATCTGCATATCTTGCAAACGATACAATTTCATCTTTTTGACTTGATTCTTTTACTATTACCCATTTTGAAAGTAATCGGTCATACTCTACGCCGTTTTTATTGATCGTACGTGGTAGTATTAGATGAAAAAGAGGATCTTCTAATGCAGTTTTATTTTTAAAAAGAGTAGTCGCTGTTAATGTGTCATTAGGATATATTTCGCAAAGACTGAATTTCCCATTACCCACATATTTCCCTGTTATTGAGATGGTATTTGCTCCAATTTCTACTTCTGTAATTTTTGAAGAAAACTGAGATGCTAGGTATGCCATTAACGAATTATTTATGCTTTCGTTTTTTTCTGCCTGAAGCTTTTCTTCGTTTATTTTTTTCTGTTCTGTGTCGTTCATACTTCTGAAATACATCTTTTGGATCTCAATGTTTATGTCACTTTGATCTCCAAAATCTATACGTATAAAATCGTTTAATTCTCCCCAAGATAGCTCATCTATAATGTTATACAAATTGAAAGAACATTGTTGCCATGAATTGGTTTTAGACAAACCTCCGAACTTAATAGAATGCTTTTCTGTTATATCGGATCCAAAAAATATTTGAATTGTACTAATATCGGCATTACTCTTATATTCAAATGTAAGTACAACTGAGTCTTGGTTTAGAGCTTTAGAGATTCCTTGTGTGAAAACGTAAGGATCAGATCCAGTAGTTGTTAGTTTATAAGCGTATGTTGATTCTTGAGTTATCGTCAGTTGATTGACCCTATTAAGATCTAATTTCAAGTAAGAAATACTTGATGTTATTGGAAGAACTATTGTGTCCGAATTAGGGTCGGATTTTTCGCATGATATAAAAATGCCACAAATGAAGGCGCTAATTAGAATTAACACCAAAAATAAATATTTTTTATTGCTATGATTTTGCATCAAACTAAATATACCTTGAAAAAACGATCCTTATTTTGAATAATAGAAAAATAGATCAGAAGGAGATCTTATTTTGTTAAAATAGCCTCCTTCTGATACATTAAATTCATTTATAGATTAATCTTATTCATCTTCTCTAGCAGCTCTGAAACGTATGTTCCTGATTTTTATAGTAACACCGGATTGATCTCCAAGATCAAATCGCATAAAATCTCCTTCGTTTCCAGCCCATGTATGTTGTGTCATCTTATCTGAAAGGTTAAGCTTAAACGTTTTCCAATCACCGGATGTATTCTTTGGAATGTCAAAGAATGTTTCACGTCCACCAGCTGCGCCTCCGCCCTTATCACACCAAAAGAATTCTGCGCTTACAGCAGCTGTAGTTTGATAATGAAATACCAAAACGGTTCCGGGAATTGCATTCTGAAGTCCATTCAGAGAAATATACGGGTCACCACCTGTTGTGTTTATCGTATATTCATAAGGATTATCTTCACTCTGAATAATATCCATATTGTTTAATGTACCTAAATTAAATGTTAAATACTCGACATTCGGTTCAATCGTTGCATCATCATCTGGATCTGGTTCTTCTGGAGTTATTTCTTTTGCGGCTTCATCTGCATAATGATCAGCTTTTTCTCCATAGTATGCTAAAAACTCAGCCATATGTGTCCACGCTTGTTGACCTTGAAGACAAGTTAGTTTCACATAACGTGCCAATATCGGTGTTTTTATTTGATACGTATGATTGTATACTAAAGTATTGTCAAAATCATATGTCCCTAATTTAGTATAGGTTGTTCCATCAAGACTATATTCCCAAGAAATTTCAGTTGGAGCCCATTGTCCATTTCCACTGTCATCTTGGCGACGTACAAGTTCTAGCCAATTAACATAAAATTCACCACCTAAATCAAATACAACCCAGTGTGGGTAACCATTCAGCGCAGAATGCCAGAACGTACTTATATTGCCGTCTAACATATTTTCTCCTTCACAACCTTCCTGCCATACGGATGAAATAGAATGAATTTTCATTAAACTTTGACTTAATTCACCCGTTTTAGGGAAAATATTTAGCTGTCGTTCGTTTGAAATATCTCCTTTTGTACTTTCAGTTGTTATAGAAATTGTTGTTTCATCAATGAAACTAGCAATGGCTACGCTATCCGTAGTAGATGATAATACACGCTTAGTTTGTTCTTTCCCTTGTCCATCTTTAAATTGAATATTGATATAAACAGGAACTTCATATTCATTTTCCCAACATACCCATGCTCCTTGAACAATTGGATTTACCGTTATAGTGTTAACGACATAGTAATAAGCCATATTAGCATCTTGAGGAGAAGCTGTTACAGTAACCGGAGATGATGCGGCCCCATCTGAATTGTAAGCAATCAGAGTAAAGGTATATGAATTGGTGTCTTTAAATCCTCCAATAACAGTTTTTGTTTGTTTTTCTGAATCTCCGACGGAATAGTGACTTACTTTCTTTTTAACTGTTTCACCCATCGAATTCTGATAAGTTATTGTCGTGTAATAGTAGTTTGCCTCGGAAGGATTAGTCCATGTTAAGATTATAGATCCAATATTAGGAGTAGCGACTACATCTGATACGGAACTAACATAACCCTCATTGTTGTCATCATTACAAGCGATAAACGCAAATAAAGAGGATATTATTAAAAATAAAATATGCTTTTTCATATTCTTACATTTTATAGTTTTTCATGTTACCATCCCGGATTTTGCCAGTTCTCACCTGTTAAAGTCATCATCTTATTAACTTCTGTCAGGGTTAGAGGATATAATAAATATTTATCCTCACATGTCGGACGATTTTCAAAACGAAACCGATTATAGGTATAGCCATCGCTCTCTTTAGTAATACGCATACCTGTTATAAATTGAGTTTTTTCGCTTAAAATTTTCCATCGTCTTAAATCAAAATAACGATCAATTTCCATTGCATATTCAATACGACGTTCATTCCGATATTTCTTTTCGAAAAGATCTGATGTTAAACCGGTTGGGAAGTTTGGCATACCAGCTCTTGCACGTACGGCATTAACTGCGTCACAAGCACTCATGGACCTATTTCCTCCGAGATCAATCTTTTCATCGGCTCCTTTGGCTTGGTAGGCTATTTCCGCAAAATTGAAATAGATTTCCGGTAAGCGCATTATTCGAACGTAACCATCATAATTACTATTCCTATTGGATCTATCATCTCCATATTTTCTTAGATAATACCCTGTTGTCGTATATTTAATATTTGTTTCTGATATACCACAATTCCCAGTTTCATAAGTATAGATTGAACTTGTTCCTCTTTTTGAACCATTGTAAAAAATAGTAGAATAGAAACGGGGATCACGGTTCTCATATGGATTATTTTCATCATATCCAGATGCTGAATTAATAATCGGTTTTAAATGATTAGCATCATTATATCCAGTTATAGGTGTTTCTCCATTGGCCATCTCATAAGCATCAACTAGATCCTGACTCGGACAAGAGCCTGCTTTTGAAACGCCACCTATTATTGGTAAGCCTGCATTTTGCCAAACAGCAACCTGATTCCCACCATAGATAGTTTCTTTGTCTTTAGCTCGCATATCATTCGGATTATATAAAAAGTAGGTTGCGTATGCATTATGTCCATTTTCAGGATCTGCTTCATTCCATAACTCGTATCCATTACTTAGGAATTGAGATAAGGCTTCTTTTGTAATTTCTAAAGCTTTATCGATGGTGAATGTGCCATCATCAAATAATGGACTCTTTGCATAAGTAATAGCTTGGGATTTAATAGCCCAAGCGACTGCTTTAGTCATGATTCCCCATTGGTTATCTCGAATATCCCACGAATAATCTGCAGATGAAGGGGTTGCTAATGCGGAATCACAATCATCAAGTATTTGTTGAACAATCTGCCCAACAGTCGCTTTCTTTTCACTTGCGTAATCGTGAGATACGCCATAATCTTCTAATAACAAAGGGATTTGTCCATATCTCTTAACTAATTGTAAATAATAGAAAGCTCTTAAAGTATAGGCTTGTGCTTTCCAACCGGCTTTTTCGGAATCAGTGGCATACGCGGTAGCATTATCTATACTTATTAAAAAAACATTACATTTTCTAATTCCTTGAAAATAATCAGACCAAGGGCCACCATCAAAATTTATAACTTGAAATCTGGATGCTGATAAACCTGTATTATACCAATAATCGAAGGTAGAATAGGCTGTATTGTCACTATCTTCTGCATCATCCGTAAAAGAACCTGCGTGTAAATATGTTGTTGGAAGATAATTGTAACAAGAGTTTAAATATCCACGTGTTCGATTACGATCCGTAAAGACTTCATCCATTGTTATCGTTCCATTAGACTTAAGATCTAATAGATCATCACACGATGATAAACAAAAGATGATGAATAAGAATGGGAAATATAAATAATTTTTCATATTGCTATTTTTTGAAAATTAACGATTAGAATTGAGCTCTAATTCCAAGCCTGTACATGCGATAAATAGGAAATGCTCCATAACTACCTTCAACAACCATATCTCTGGTTTTCAACTTATCTATTGTAAATAAATTCTGTCCACCTAATATAATTTTAATGGACTTAGCGCCCAATTTCAAAGCTTTACTTTGAGGCAAAGTATAAGCTAATTCAAGGTTTTTTAATCGGATAAAAGAACAGTCTTTATTAAAATAATCATTGTATTCAGAACTTGTAGATTTACTTGTTGATATCGCTGGATAAGAAATCTTTTCATCATTTAACCAACGTTCTTCTGTCCACGCATTTAAATGACTATCACTGTACCTTCCATCATAAATTGATTCATTAGACACCAGTCTTGTGAAATTTCTGTAATAATCAGCAACTCCTTGAAAAAGAAAAGAAAGCTCCCAGTTTTTATAGCTAAAATCTCCTGAAAATCCAAAATAATACCGGGGGAGCGAACCATTCCCAATAGGGGCCTGATCTTTCTCGTCAATGATGTTGTCTCCGTTTAGATCTTGATATTTAAGATCTCCTAATCGAGGTGTTCCAAAAGAGTATTCCGGACTGGCCTCTATTTCTTTTTGAAAGTTAAACATTCCATTTCCGTTACTATAATCTACTAAATAACCAAAACTTTGTCCGTAAGGAAATCCTTCACTCCTATAAGGGTAAGCGTAATCATCTTCGTTAGGAGATTCTCCAATATTTTTAATTATATTTTTATTGTAATTTAGAAAACCTCCAATGCGTAATGCCATATCTTTATTAATCCGTTTTGAATAATTTAGCTCAATTTCGTATCCTTTGTTTTCATATTCTGCAAAATTAATAGCTGGAAAAGCTCCTAAAGATATTCCCTGATAAGAAGGGATGAAAGAAGTCGACCTAAAAACCCCATTATCCATTTTTTCTTTGAAAAAATCTACCGATAATGTTAATTGATTTGCGAAACCAAGATCTAATCCAATATTATACTTTTTAATCTCTTCGGGTCTTAGACTTGAGTTTCCAAAAGAACTTTCGTTTGTATAATAGCCTAAATAGCCAATCTTTCCACCTCCGGAAGTTTTAACTTGGTCAAGATATCCATAACGATCTAGGCCAATGTCATCATTTCCTGTTATACCATAAGAAAGTCTTGGCTTTGCCAATGATAACCAGGGTAGAGATTCTTTAACAAACGCTTCATTTGAGGCAATCCACGCAACTGATACCCCAGGAGTCCATAAGAAACGATGTCCACTTGGAAAATAGTCAGAACCGGAATAACCCAAATCAAATTTTACTGCATAACGTTTATCATAGTCGTACTGTACTTCCAAACCTGAATAAATACGTTTAAAATCGTACTGTGAACCGACATTACCTGTATTGTCATTAAAATTTTGATAAATACCAAACAAATTTGATTTTAAATGATGCAAATCAAAATTTCTAGCATAATTGACCTCGCCCTTATAAGATAGATACCCGTATAGAGCGGTACTTTTCCCATAAGCTAAATCTGTGTTTTGAGTAGTTCCATGCTGAGTAAAAGACAGCGAATTCCAATCATCATCACGTGTATAACGTGCATAATCTTGCGTTGTCGTTAATACAGCTGTTATATAAGAGAGATAACCGACATTACCTCCTATACTTAATCCTGGGGTCACAAAAGACATATCAAGATTTAATCCAGCTTGTGAATAAATATTAGTATTTGTTTGTGTGTAATATCCACTTCTATTTAACATCCCATAAGGAGATGATCCTATTTTAGTTGTCGTTATGACTTCTCCTCCATTATCAATAACATTACCTTCAGCATCATAAACAGTTGGGGTCAAGGGTCCATACAATGTGGATGGCATGTAATATAACATTGAATAGATATTATCATTTCCGCTTCCGGCAACGCCTGCTGGGTCATGACGTCTGATGATATTCCCAGCCATGTTGGCATATCCACTTAAATAAGGCGTGATTTTAACATCAATATTTCCACGCATATTAAACCGATACATAGAATTATTTGCGTTATAATCTTTCTGATCCGTATGCCAAAATCCTCCTTGGTGAATCATATTAACATTAGCATAATACTGTACGATATCAGAACCTCCTGTTGCATCGACGGCTACCCGTTGTTGATGAGATAGGTTTCTCATAAGCATATTGTACCAATTTGTATTCGGATATAAAGGATCATCTTTCGAATTAAATTTCTCGATTTGTTCATCTGAGAAAAAGTAATTTTTACCCAATCCGTCATTATATGCTGCTTGATTTCTTAGAGAAGCATACGTAGAAGAATTGATAAAGTAAGGTTTATATGAAGGCTCTTGGATTGTTTCATCAATGTTTACGTTTACCTTTAATTTACCAGGAATTCCCCGTTTAGTTGTAATTACAATTAATCCTTTACCCCCTCTTAAACCATAGAGCGCTTGTGAAGCACCATCTTTTAATACGGTCACCGATTCCACTTCTTCTGGTGAAATACGAAACAAGACATCATGAGAATAATTATCATATAAAATTCCATCAATAACCACTCCGGCTGTACCACCGTGATACGTTGAAAAACCACGGATATACATATTTACATCTTCATATAGAGGTTGGAACGTTTCTTCTACGGTTGTTAACCCTGATAAACGTCCCGAAAAAGTCCCTTGCAATCTTGACATTAGTGATTTTCCGAGGGTTTGTCCGGAAACACTAGACACAGCATTTGATAACACATCCCTTGATTGTTTTGTAAATCCAAAGTTTATGTTTTCTGAAGTCGCATGCGCATCTTCTTCCAAAACTACATCAATCACTTTATCTACAAATTTAGTTTGAGACTTATACCCAATTAAAGCAAATGTAATTTTACTAACATTTTCTTCAACGGTAAAACTATATTTACCGTTAAAATCAGTAATGTATAGTCCTTTATCATTTTCAGAAGATATAATGGCTCCAGATAACGGTTCTCCGTATTTGTTTGTAACCGTTCCACTCACTTCCGTGCGAATACCTTGAGCTTTTAACTGAAGATTCATAATCATCAGAAAGAAAAGCATTATACTAATTGTTTTTTTATATATCATAGTTGTATGATTTTAAGTATTAGATTTTTTACCATCCGGTATTTTGCCAGTTTTCACCGGTGATAGCAATAATACTGTTTACTTCATTTAAGGGGATAGCAGCTTTAAGATACTTATTTGTATAGCATTTACGTTCGTTTCCGTTAACTTGTGAGCGTTCGTATTTATATGTTCCGTCTTTTTTGCGGGTTATATATATTGCCGTAACATATCTATCTGTTTTGTTAAGATTTCCACTTGGATCACTCCAACGACGTACATCAAAATATCTGTGCCCTTCTAATGCTAACTCAACTCTTCTTTCGTTGTGAATCCTAAGTATTAACTCATTTTTTGACAATCCTTCCGGAAGATTTGGCATACCAACGCGTGCACGAATTTCATTGACTGCAGTATATGCTTCGCTTAGATGTCCTGCTTCAGCTGCTGCTTCAGCAAAACTCAAAACAACTTCTCCCAGTCTGAAATCTTTATAACGAGCCCCTCCTAACCGATTCTCATTTCCGCTAAATGGGTGTAAGAATTTACGTTGATAATAACCAGTCCTTGTCTTATTACGGGCAGTAGCACTTAAACCAGTTCTTGATTCACCTCCGTTTTCAGGATTATTTTCGTCAACAGCCCAAGTTGCTATTACTCTGGCTCTATTCCCGGCTGAAGCAGGAAAGTTTTCATAATTCGTTGATGTTTCATCAAAAGTCCATCCACATTTCCGTTTTGATCCATTGTAATAAATAGAAGCATAAAAACGAGGATCTCTATTTTCATATGGATTCTGCGGATCATAAAGTGTGTTTTGCGTATTATAATTTGGAACCAAATGTGTTTCCTCATCAACGTAGGGCTTTGATAGATCTAATATTGGTTTGCCGTCAATGGTCTCAAATGCATCAACTAACTCTTGTGATGGACATGTACCTGTCTTATAGCCTAATATTGCACCAATCCCATCCACATTTGCTAAATCACCCTGTCCATCTTCTAATTGATAGATTGTTTCTTTATCAGCAGGAGTTGTTGAATAGGTCGCGCTTGTACAAAAATATTCGTTAAACAATTGTGAATATTGGTTAGGTAAAAACGCGTCTGCAGAAGAATAAGTGGAAGGTTGATTTACCTTATTATAGAGTTCATATCCATTAGCCCTCAGATTTGCTAATGATGTTTTTATTATACTATAAGCTTCTTCCCAGTGATTTTCACCATCATTATATAATGGACTTGCGGAATAGAGGATCATTCTTGCTTTTATCGCTTCTGCCAAGGCTTTTGTTACTCGTAACTGTTCGCTTGATGTAGAAATACGCCATGGTAATTCACTATTGGCTAATGCAATGTCACAATCTTCGATAATAAATTTTACTACCTCATAATAACTCGAACGAGTAACTTCTGAAAAGTCTTGACTTAACTCGTACGCCTCTTTAATGATTGGTAAACCACATCCGAACCATCTAAGTAATTCCGAGTAATAATAAGCTCGAAGTAGATGGGCTTCTGCAGTCCACCTTTTGCGATCTGCCTCATTTGTAACATTTGCTGTTTCAATATTTGCTAAAAATACAGAACAATTTCGGATTACTGAAAAGTAGTGGTCCCAATACGACATAGCTTTATCTTCACCTCCAACACTCCAGACAGGATGGCTGGAAGCAGATGCATTTCCATTATAAAATAATGAAGAAGAAGCCCAGTTTACATCAAGGTCATCAGCGTCCCATGCTTCATCACTCCAACAAACAGGTCCACGCGACCAAAAAAAATAGCGAGCTCCTTTTACTGGAATATATCTATAACATGTATTTAAATAGTACATTGTTTTCTCATTATCTTTAAATACTTCTTCTAATGATATTTTACCAGATGGCGCTTGATCTAGCTCACCGGAACAAGCATTTCCTACACATAGTAATATTCCTAAATACAGTATTATTTTTATTTTTTTCATATGTGAATTAGCTTTAGAAATTGATATTAAAACCTATGTTGAAGTTTTTAGTAATTGGATATCCATAAGAGTTATCTTGCTCTGGATCCAGGTGAGTAGCTCTTAATACATCCCAGAGGAACAAATTTTGTCCACCTGCGTATATTCTTAATTTACTTATTCCCATAAACTTAAGTGTACTTTCAGGTAAAGTATAGCCTATTTCTATGTTTTTTAGACGAAGGAAAGAACGATTTTGAATGAAAAAGTCATTGGCAGTATGACTTGTTCCTTTAGCTACAGACAGCGCAGGATAAGTAATTTTCTCTCCATTTTTCCAACGTTCTTCTGTCCATGCATTTTTATGCCAATCATAATAGGTACCTTCCATAGTTGTTTCATAGACTCCTTGTCCGCTATAGTTTTTCGAATAACGTCCTAAACCGGAAAACAAAAAGCTAAAATCCAGATTCTTATATGTTCCGCCTATTGAAGCGCCATAAACGATGCCAGGAACTACACTAGAATAGCCAATAGGAACAATATCCTTTTCATCAATTGCTCCATCTCCATTTTGGTCGACGTAAACAAAATCTCCTACCCGTGGAGTTCCAAAAGAATAGGATGGGGTAGCATCAATTTCTTCTTGTGATAGAAAATAACCTTTCCCAGCCGAATTCCAATCAATCTTATACCCCCAGCA
>Ga0265294_10008822_pt1 | contig 11712 bp, 17 predicted proteins | sample MunlanPumphouse3_FD_192504 | JGI IMG/M metagenome (GOLD analysis project Ga0265294, IMG submission 192504) | Groundwater microbial communities from a municipal landfill in Southern Ontario, Canada - Pumphouse #3 | ecosystem: Environmental > Aquatic > Deep subsurface > Groundwater | place...
TTATCAATGGGCAGTCGTGTTAAAATCACTGAACGAGCCTATCGGCGGTATTAATGTGGTTGAGATTAATGAGGGTCTTAGCTCATTTGGAATCGCTTACCGCATAGGCAAATCGTGGTGGCGTCAGGGGTTCGCCAGTGAGGCACTTGCATCAGTATTAAAATTCTTATTTGAGCAGGTCGGGGCAAATCGCATAACTGCAACATACGACACGCGCAATCCCAATAGCGGCGCGGTTATGCGAAAGTGCGGGATGAGCTACGAAGGAACCTTGCGCCAGTCTGGCTGCAACAATCAAGGTATTTACGATGCCGCTTGTTATGCCATGCTCGCGGAGGATTACTTCAAAAAAGCAAAGTCGGATACCAAAACAGATGCCGACTTCTGGACTGCCATAGATAAACTTGTATCGGAATCCAAAGTCATTATAGACCGTCCGAAAGGAGCCATGCACCCACGCTTTGATTTTATATATCCGCTGGATTACGGCTATCTGGAAAACACATCCTCGATGGACGGCGGCGGGATTGATGTGTGGAGAGGCAGCAATAATGCGAATTTTTGCGATGCTGTTATCTGCATGGTTGACTTGTTGAAGAAAGATAGCGAAATAAAGCTCTTGCTCGGTTGCGCCGAGGAAGAAAAAGAAATCGCAATGCGGTTTCACAATGATTCTGAATATATGAAGGGCATAATGATTAGGAGGTAAGAAGCATGAGTATAGCTGCACGAAAATTATCGATAGGAGACACGATAGGAATTATATGCCCAAGTCATGTTCCTGATCCGGCAAGACACAAGCGCAGTATTGCCGTTTTGGAGTCTCTTGGCTTTAAGGTTAAGATCGGAGAAAACGCATATAAGGATACCTACGGTTACACCGCAAGTGCGGAGGAACGCGCAAGTGATATCAATGCTATGGTTGTGGATAATAGCGTAAAGATGGTGCTGTTCGGCGGCGGAGAGGGCGCAGTTGAAATTCTGCCGTTAATAGATTATGTTGCCATCAAGCACAATCCAAAGTTGTTTTCCGGTTACAGTGACGGAACAAGCATACTGAACGCAATTCACTCGCAAACCGGACTTGTGACCTATTACGGCTGTATGCCCGGAGCCTTCAACGACTTACGGTATTACGATTGGCAGCAATTTTTACAGCACTTTGTGACCGGACACGAATCAAGCGTATTCACCTCTGACAGTGAATGGAAAACTATAAACGGAGGGAAATGCGAGGGTAAACTTATAGGCGGATATCTTCCCTTGGTGGGACAGCTACAGGGTAACAAGCACTTCAACTTTGACAGAAACGAAAAATATATCCTGTTTATAGAGGATTTTGAGAAGTTCAGCGTTGTCGGTGCGGTTGCCACATACCTTGCGTTTATTGAGCAAAGTCCGATTATGCAAAACATCCAAGGCGTTATATTCGGGCATTATTCGGTCAATCCGCCGGATATTCTGTTTGGGTGCTTTGAGCGTTTTGCCAAGCGAAATAAAATTCCAGCTGTCTATACCGATGATTTCGGTCACGGTACAAAACACGCGATACTCCCCATAGGCATGAACGCAATATTAGACGCCGATGGACAAAAACTTGAGTTTATTGATGCGGAGGTGGCGCCGTGAATAACAATGTTCATATCAGAGCTATGTTTCAAGAAGATATTGAAATAGTCCGAGAAGGATACAGTGAAGGCGTTTTTTCAAAGAAAACGGGAGCGCAAATATGAATTTATCCATTGTAGATTACTTCGGCTATAATCTTTCGTCGCAGGAACGTTTGCGCCTTATAAAAGAAGCAGGCTTCAGAAGCGTGATGCTTTTATGGGCGGGTTACTTTGATAAAGATTATAAGCTTTTCCCCGAATACGCAAGTAAAATAGGCTTGCAAATAGAAAACGCACACGCACCATATTTACACGCAAACGATTTATGGAAAGATACTCTTGACGGACAAGCCGCATTTGATGAGCTTGCTGTTTGTATCGAGGAATGTGCCGCTCACGGTATATTAACGGTAGTCATGCACCCGGAGAATAAGAGCGGCACCAAAACAGTTGAATTGCCGCAAGACTTCTCCGTTGGACTTGACCGTATGAAGCGGCTTGTCGATAGGGCAGAGCGACTTGATATAAGCATTTCCGTTGAAAACATGAGCCGACCGGAGTATCTGGAAGCCATTTTCAAAAATATCCAGTCAGACAAATTGGGATTTTGCTTTGACAGCGGTCACTGGAATGTGTTTACTCCGAAAGTAGATTTGTTGACTCTTTACGGCAATAAGCTGAAAGCGGTACATTTGCATGATAATGATGGCATTGACGACTGGCACGCCCTGCCGTTTTCAGGCAGTATTGATTGGAATGATATAGCCGCTAAGTTAGCCGGAAGCTCTTATCCAAATGTAGTGGCACTGGAGATTGGAAATAAAAACTTCGAGACCATAACAGACCCGCTTGAGTTTCTACGGTTGGCATTCGAGCGGGCAAAGAAAATAGCCGATTGTATGAAATCGACAGAGGGGGTTAAGTTGAAATGAATGAACAGAAAAGACAAGAAGCATTAATAATCATGAATGAGCGGTTTGGACATGATACCTTGATTTGAGTCGCTACCATAAACGGCAGCCGCCCCGCCGTGCGAACCGTAAACAGTTATTATGAAAACGGTTCGTTTTATACCGTAACCTATGCGCTCTCAAATAAAATGAAGCAAATAGAGGTAAACCCGGAAGTTGCCATCTGCGGCGAGTGGTTTACGGCGCACGGTATTGGTGAAAATCTCGGTTGGGTACGTGATGACAAGAACGCGGAAATCATGTCAAAACTCCGCGCGGCATTTGCAGAGTGGTACGATAACGGCCATACAAATGAAGATGACCCGAATACTTGTGTTTTACGCATTCGCCTGACTGATGGGGTGCTTTTCAACAACGGCACAAGATATGATATTGATTTTATAGGGGGTTTGCTATGAACATAGAACCTAAAAATAACATTATCATTACAGGCGTTCCACGCTCCGGTAAAACAACGTTAAGCCGAATGCTGATGCAATATGGCTGGACGCACATCAGCATGGATGCCGTTATCGCAGGTTTTGAGAAGTGTTACCCGGAAACAGGCATTAACACTTATCAGGAATTATCATCTATGGAAACGCTGCACACCATCAGCGATAAAATAGCACCATTTATCCGTGCTATGATTGAAAGCGAATACAGTGGATATGAGGGCGAACGTGCAGTATTTGATGTGTATCAGTTGTTACCGGAGGATTACATAAAACACCTTGCTACTTCAAATTGCACGGCGTATTGGATTGGTTCTTCCGATTGTACGGTTGATGAGCGATTTGAAATATTAAAGGCTAATGATACAGAAAAGCACTATACATTCTATAAATCCGAAGCTGAGCTGCGAGAAGGATGCGGTTATATTACAGAGCAGAGCCGCTTGTTAAAACAACAATGTGAAAAACACGGTCTGACGTATAATGATACCTCGTATAATCGCAATGTTACCTTAAATACAATTCTTTCAAACATTTTGAAAGAACAAGGAAAAAGAGTTGATTTTATAGGAGGGACTTCTCAATGAATGATATTGTAGAGAAAATTAGAAGATTTGTAATGGAAAAATGCGAACAGCACAAAACAAACGAGAAATTTGGATTTTATGATTATTGGAACGACCATATCTCACGGGTTGTTTACCATGCTGTAGAATTAGCGAAACACTATGGAGCCGATATTGAAATTGTGGAGGCTTGGTGCTCTATTACACGATGTTTCCATGCCGTCCGAATATGGAGACAGGAGCAATCATCATGTTTTCAGTACCGAAATGGCTGAAAAACTGTTAAAAGAATTTGATTATCCGGCAGATAGAATCGAACGGGTAAAAAAATGTGTTTTCAACCATCCGGGCAGAAATATGCATCTAAGAAAAAGTATAGAAGAAACTTGCGTTTCCGATGCCGATGCTCTCGCCCACTTTGACCGAATTCCTTCTTTGTTCAGTTTGGCTTACGGTGTCCTTGATATGAATCTTGAACAAGGGCGCGAAGATGTCAAAAACAGATTACAAGGCGATTATTGGGGATTGAGCGAACCAACAAAGCAATTATACAAGCAAAAATATGAAACGATTATGGAGGTGTTGTTTGTTGATTGAGCACCATATTCATGAAGCTCTCGCAGGAAATGCTCAAAGGCTGGCTTTAGATTTTGCCGCATATCTGAGAAATCAGGAGATACAGTTTGAGCGTGGCACAGGCTATTGGGAGGACAAGCGGTATTCGCATATTAAGTACAAGGATAACTATGTGTACTTCATTCTTGTCAATGGATTTGGCGCTGTCAGGCATAAGGATTAGCCGGAGCGAACGATGTGATTGACTTACCTGTATTGAAAGCTAAGCTACGCAAACAAGTCAAACACAGCATTACACAAAACACCGCCGAATGGGAAACCGGCTATATTTGCAAACCATCACAGTTTTTCACTGACCGTGACAGTATTTTCTATGCCGACAATAAAGAAATAGCTGATTATGAATGTGAGTTCATCATCAAAACACAGTTCCCGGACGGCTCATGGCCTATCCCGTGGGACTGGGCGATTTACCCGGAAGAATGGGCAGTCAGCAAGAATTGGTGGAAAGGTAACAGCGCGATTTTGAATATGTTGTATTTAAAAGGAATGGGGAGGTTGACTTAATGACACATAAAGGAACAGTTACGCTTGAAACCGAACGATTGATTTTACGGCGATTTGAATTATCGGATGCGGATGCCATGTTCAACAACTGGGCAAGCGATGGAGAGGTTACAAAGTTTTTGACTTGGCCGACACATTCGGATGTGTCTGTTTCAAAGGCGGTTATTGACAGTTGGTTACCCCTATATGAAAATCTAAACCATTACAGCTGGGCGATTGTTCTAAAAGAGATTGGCGAGCCGATTGGGAGCATAGCCGCGGTAAAACAACAAGACGATATAAAAATGGTGCATATCGGATACTGCATTGGTCAAAAGTGGTGGAAACAGGGTTATACTTCGGAAGCATTAGCGGTATTGATTAGATTTTTCTTTGAAGATGTAGGTGTTAATCGCATAGAATCAAGACACGACCCACGCAATCCCAATTCGGGGAAAGTTATGTTGAAATGCGGTCTGAAATATGAAGGTACGCTGCGGCAGAGCGACATAAACAATCAAAGTGGTTTCTGCGATGCAGCATATTACGCCATTCTTGCAGAAGATTATTAAGCGGTAAACAAGCAGGATTTTTGTTCTCTGTTGGAGATATTTCCATCGACTGTAGAAACCCTGACCTTACCCGTGATTTCTATCACGCTCTTACAGGCTGGGAAAAGCGGGTGATGTACGGTTGTCCGGCTCTTATTGCTGAGAATTGTCTTGTAATTCTTTTCATGCAGTGTGATTTTAATTATATTCCTCCCGTCTGGCCTGAAGAGTCCGGCAAACAGCAGAAACAAATGCACTTTAACTTTCAAGTTAGCGATTTGCCTGCCGCTGTTGAGGAAGCAATCAAACTCGGCGCGACTAAGCCACAATCCCAATACGGCGGTGACCATTTTGTCACACTGATTGACCCGGAAGGGCATCCGTTTTGCTTGTGCAGAAAGTGAGTGAGCAGGTGAATATAGTCTATCACAATGAAAAGAAAGATTTACCCCTTCAACAGTTACACGAACTGTTTATAGCGGTAGGTTGGTCAGACGGTGGAGTGTTGCCGGAAGAAATGAAGGCGGGTTTTATCAAACCGTGGCTTCATTCAACATTAGTCATTTCAGCTTGGGATGGCGACCATCTGGTCGGAGCAGTAAGGGTGCTTAGTGATGCGATTTTCCGCTCTGTTATTTATGATTTGCTTGTTGCTCCCGAATACCAGGGAAAAGGCATCGGTAGTGAGCTTGTGAACAGGTGCAAGAACCACTATCCAGGTTCGGAATGGTTGGTTGGATGTGATAGAAAGAATGTTGCATTTTATAAGAAACTTGGATTTCTAAATAGTTCTAAATCGGATGCGTTTTTGGTCATCCCCTGTAAGTTATTTTGATTCAACCCCGCAATGACGGTCGAGAAGCGCATCGCTTTTTTTGCTATACTATTCACGGAGGTTAGAGATGGAATTATCAGATAAAGCCGCCGCTGTACAGCGAATGCAAGACTACATTGTGGCTCATGTTGACCGAGAAATAAACATTGATGAACTCGGCAGTGTCGCCGGATACAGCAAGTACCACGCGATACGGATTTTTAAGGAGCAGACTCATAATACGCCGTTTGAGTATCATCGTGCATTGCGCTTAACAAAAGCCGCTAAAACCTTGCAGGATGCGGACGACAAGATTGTAGATGTTGCAATGAACAGCGGATTTGATTCTCACGATGGCTTTACACGGGCGTTTTCTCGGCAGTTCGGCATTACACCGCAGAAATATCATGCTGATACACCTCCGGTGAACTGGTTTGTCTATTATCCCATCGAAGCCTACTATCAGCTAAAAGAAGGTATAAAACCTATGTCAAATGAAAAAGTATCACAAACCGTTACGGTTACCACAGTAGAACGCCCGGCACGAAAGTTGATTTTTCTTCGCTATAATGCAACAGACTACTTCTCCGCTTGTGAAGAGGTAGGCTGCGACTGGGAGGGCTTTTACAACAGTATTCCTGAAAAATTCGACACCGCTGCGGGAGGTCGCTTGCCAACGATCCTAATCAAACCCGGCACAGGCGGCAATGCATTTTTAGTTGAAGTTCCATTGAATTACAGCAAGCCTCTCCCCGATGGTTATGAAATTGCCGAATTGCCTCCCTGTACTTATCTTTACTTCAATGGTATGCCGTATGATGATAAGGATAATTTCCCGATAGCTATTGGGATAATAAATGAGGCTATTGAGGAGTATCCCTTCGAACGGTTCGGCTGGATGAAGTCCGATAAAGCGCCAAATATGGGAATGGGAGCAGAAGCGGAAACGGGCGCGCGGGCGGCTGTGCCTGTGGAACAAATTTAACCGCCGCAACAGCGAGTGGCTTCGAAACAAGCTAAAAGATTTTGACTACTGGAAATAAACATAACTGCGATAATATGTCGATACCTGTCTTTTACGGTTTGCCGCAAGGGGTGTGCAAAAGCGGTGCATTTTATCAATAGTTAGTTACTTTGCCATAACACCTACCATCTATTGATAAATGGAATTTTATCAGTGGGTGGTTTTTGTTTTACCCGAAAGTCCGCTGTATGCGATTGCTGGAAAAAGCAAAAGAGGTTAGTGGTAAATGAATGAAAACATGTATTCGGTTAGTAAAGGTCATATAAAGCATTGCATTGCTGCTTGCTTTATATGCAAACAGATACACTGAATGCCGGTGTGAAGGCATGGCGGGCATCAGCTTTTCATTAAAAGGGATAGAAGTGAGGAAAATTAATAGATGGTACAAAATAAGCAAACGGAGCTAATGAGCAATACACCAGTCACAAAAGCAATATTGAAAATGTCGATACCCGTTGTGCTCGGGATGATGGTACAGGTACTGTATAATCTCGTCGACACGTTCTTTATCGGCAAGTTGAACGACCCGAATCAGCTTGCGGCAGCGAATATAACAACTCCGATTTTTATGCTGATGATGGCGATCGCTACAATCGTCAGCACAGGCGCCGCTTCCTATATCTCCCGCTGCCTGGGTAAAAAGGATAATCAATCCGCAAACAAAACGCTGTCAACGGGAATAGCCATTTCCACAGGGCTTGGAATCCTGGTGATGGCTACGGGATTCATATTTCTGAAGCCCTTTATCACTCTGCTCGGTGCGTCAGAAGCGGTGTATCCGTATGCGTTCAGTTATGCCTTCATTATGTTTATCGGGACGCTGCCTGTTATGCTCAGCTACGCCGGCGGCCAGCTTATTCGCAGCGAGGGTGCAATCGTACCGTCAATCATCGGAATGATGATAGGAACGGTGGTCAACGTTATTCTCGACCCAATATTCATCTTCGGTTTTGATATGGGTATCGAAGGCGCTGCGATCGCCACGGTTTTAGGCAATGTTGCTGCGCTCGGATACTATATGTACTATTACCTATCGGGTAAATCACTCGTGAAATTCAAGCTGAAATTCATTTCAGGTGAAAAGAAGATATGGGGACAAACTTTTGGCATCGGTATCCCGGCAGCGCTCAGTCAGTTCTTAATGAGCGGGGCGCTGATCGTCTGCAATAACCTCGCCAAGCCATACGGAGAAAACGCAGTGGCCGGCATAGGTGTCGCGGCAAAGCTGATGTATATTGGGACATTCATTTTCATGGGCTTTGCAGCAGGCTGCCAGCCGCTTGTCGGCTATAATTATGGCGCAAAAAAATTCTCGTGCGTGAAGGCTATCATAAAAACCGGTATGCTTATGACAGAGGGCATAGGAATCGTGCTGACTATGCTATTCGGGATATTTTCGTCGGGTCTGATTAGCATCTTTACACCGCTGCCGGAGGTCATAGCTGAAGGTGCTACCGTTCTGATAATCTATATGTGGTCATTCTTGGTCCTCGGCCCACAGATGCTTGCTTCGACTACCATTCAGGCTTTCGGAGAGGCAAAAGCGTCGCTGCTGTTGTCAATCGCCCGTCAGGGGCTGTTCTACATCCCACTTTTGTTACTACTCAACAGCCGTTTCTTATTCAAGGGTTTGCTTTGGGCACAGCCTATTTCGGATGCAATAACCCTCTCACTCGCGCTGGTGCTGCTTGCGTTTATTCTGAAAAAATATCAACAGGGCAACAAAGAGGAAACAATGATATCAGATTTCACCCATAAAAACGCTTTACCCCGGAGTGTCATAACAATCAGCCGTGAATACGGCAGCGGCGGGCGCGAGATAGGTGAAAAGCTTGCAGCTGCACTCAACATCCCCTATTACGATAAGAAACTTATCGATTTGACAGCCTTGCAAAGTGGTCTGGACAGTGAGCTGATTGGTGGTATTGAGGAAAGTGCGACAGAGGAAATCTCGTACGGTGCGCTGACAAACGCTTACTATATGGGAAATATCTTCGCATATGGCGGAACGCCGGATTCAGACAGCGTTTTTTCTGCCCAAAGCAGCGTGATCAGTTCCCTTGTCGATGCAGGCGACTGTGTCATCGTGGGGCGCTGCGCGGATGCTGTCTTAGAGGGCAAGTGTGATTGTTTTAATGTGTTCATACATGCGCCGATTGAAAGCCGGATAAAACGCGTTACCGAACAATACGGTGTCAAAATCAACGACGCAAAAAGCCTCATCAATTGTGTAGACAAGGTTAGGGCAAATTATTATAAACACTACACTGGAGATACATGGGGCGACGGCAGCAAATATCATTTATCTATAGATAGCAGTGAGTTGGGTGTTGACGGCTGCGTGAATGTAATACTGGAAGCTTTTAAAGTGAAAGGTTGAAAGGGAGGAAGAGGTTATAAGATGGCATCCGTAATATATACGATAACACGCATACATATCACGATGGGAAATGGCTTGGGATTGATGTCTATGATTCATCTTTAAATGATGATATTATACGTCTATTAAAGATTAAACGAAAACCAAATTGGAAAGCGGCCGATATGGACATCACAGCCGATACAGGAAGATGCGGTAATCGTTGTAATCTCTGCTTGATAAACATAAAGAACAATGAAAACGGTAAAAATGACCGTTTTCTCTTTCATGAAATGGATTGGCGATGCCACCATCACGAGGGTGAGCAACGCACCGATTATACGAATTCGACTTGCTCCGGTTGCGGAGTGTTGCAACCGGTATACAAAAAATGAAAAACTATATGAAAAGGTTCTACCTACATTTGAAAACGGCAAAGTGCTTGATATCCTGCTGATTCTGAACGCTAAATGGTCGTATGAGTGCGAGGTCATTAAAACGGTTGAGTTGGGTGAAAGTGTAACCTTTTTCGCGCAGATTCGCCATATCAATATAGCACCTGAAATAATGGACCTCGATTGGTTTGATTTAAGAGTGATAAACCCTGTTGTATATTCACCAAACAATTATTTTGCGATTGGCGAGCACCTCGGCGAAATTGGAGATTACTCCAAAAATAATTACCCATAGAACAGGTATACGAGTTGTTTTTATTGGAACGGAGGGCAATGTATGAACTTGACAATCAAACCCTTAACCAATGACCTGACCCCGGCATATCTCGACTTCTTTGACAACTGCGCCTTTTCGGACAACAACCCTATGGGGCCGTGTTATTGCACCGTCATCAAGATGTACCCGTCTTTGCCCGCGAAAACGCCTGTGAAAACACGCTGTCGATGGTATGCTTTGCCATCGCACCAGATTATCGAAAGCAGTGAGAGCGTGTGGTTATGAGAAAAAGTTTGGAAGCGGGGGAAAACTGATGGCATATAATTTTGAATTTCTTCAAGAGAAGTATCAAGATACAACCCGCGAAGAAGGGCGCTTTTTAGAATCACGCGCCGCTGCTGGTGTGCGAGAAGTCTGATGGAAATTGAAATTATCCCTGCAACAACGAAGGGCAGAAGGCAGTCCATACTTGCGTGGAGCGGATGAATGACCCACGAGCAAATCATTGAATACTGTTAGTTCAAAGCTCCATCGCAAGACAAAGGCCGGATATATGCTCAAATCTTTTTCTTACGTGGAGAACCAAAGGTCACGCTGAACTTGTGGTCAAGAAATATCCGAAATATATACAGAAAGAGAATAGTGAGGCGAATTCGAAGTGAAACACAAAGGCACAGTTACGCTTGAAACAGAACGGCTGATTTTACGGCAATTCACACCAGAAGATGCAGAAGCTATGTTCAATAATTGGGCGAACGATGCTGAGGTTACGAAGTATCTTACTTGGCCGCCCCATTCGGATATATCGGTTTCAAAAGCGGTGATTGACAGTTGGATGAAATTATATGAGAACCTGAATCACTACAGTTGGACGATTGTCCTCAAGGAAACTGATGAGCCGATTGGGAGCATAGCTGCGGTTGAACGGCGTGATGATATAAAGATGGTACATATCGGATATTGCATCGGGCAAAAGTGGTGGCGTAGTGGTTATACATCCGAAGCGCTAGCAGAGCTAATTCGCTTTTTCTTTGAAGATGTGGGCGTAAATCGAATCGAATCCAGACATGACCCACGGAATCCCAATTCGGGCAAAGTAATGCTGAAATGCGGTTTGAAATACGAGGGGACAATGCGGCAAGACGATATAAACAATCAAGGTGTTTGCGATAGCGTTCGGTATGCTATTCTCGCAGAGGATTATTTTGGCAAGGAACAAAAAGCATAAGAGGCTATTCTGAAACAGACGGATTATTTGAAGCGCGAGCAAATCAGAAAATCGGGCTTCGGATTCAAAAGCTCATCTCTGAGTTGAGAGGGACAGTGAGGAATTTCCGGGTAACATCGACGGCGACGGACAGCGGATGTACCCGCAGTTTTACATACTGGCTTATAACGACGGGAAAAGCTCAAGACGATTTACAACCAAATACCAAAACGCATATCCTGCGTTTGCTTTGCCTGCTTGCGCCCGAAAATGCTGAGGTTCGTGATATGGTAGCGCAAATGCTGGAACGCTTAAAGACCACCTGTTTCGGGAACGCGGACGACGGTCTTGGCGAGTGGTGGAAAGGTAACGGGGAATGGGT
>Ga0265294_10008823_pt1 | contig 11711 bp, 10 predicted proteins | sample MunlanPumphouse3_FD_192504 | JGI IMG/M metagenome (GOLD analysis project Ga0265294, IMG submission 192504) | Groundwater microbial communities from a municipal landfill in Southern Ontario, Canada - Pumphouse #3 | ecosystem: Environmental > Aquatic > Deep subsurface > Groundwater | place...
GAGTTCACTGTATGCAAGGGAGGCTACACCCCCACCTCACTTGCATACAGTGAACTCAATCTGGGGGATTATGACAAGGAGTCTGAGGTTCCTATACGCCGCGGCAATGAACTAATTACAAGTGTGAATGTCGCTGAGATCGATTTTACGACCCTCTGTCATCCTGACCTGTGCCATGCGCTCATAAAACTGATAGGCAGCGTAAAACCCTTTGATATTGGCGATCAGATTACCCTGGGACCAACCCCTGTCAACAGGCTTCTTGTGCGGGGGGAGGTATATGGAAAAGACGAGGTGCGGCAGTCACTTCTCATCACCATCGCAGAGATGATCTCTCTGCCCAAAAAACAGATCAAATCCTATATGAGCACGCCTCTCTTCTCACTGAAGAGTGGTGAGACTTTCAGGGACGGCCTTCACCTCTTCAATATTCATCATATACATGGTGCCCCGGTGCTTGAAGGAGAAATTCTGAAGGGTATTGTGACACTGAGTGATATTGCCCGCGGAATTGATCTGGGAATGTCCCTTGAGACCACTGTCGATGAGGTAATGACAAGTGAGGTGGTTAAGGCCCCCTCTACCATCCATCTCTTTGAGGTGATCGGGCGTTTCAAGGAGCAGGAGATCGGGCGCCTGATTGTGATTGAGGATGGCAGGCCAGTTGGTATACTCACCCAGTCAGATGTGATCAGGGTATTTCCCTCGCTCTGAGTTCTGGCCATTCACCAATCCTAAAATGATTTCTGAACCCAACCCCAGATATGAGAGGCAATGAGGCAATAAACTGAACAAAATTCAGGACGATTGTCAGATGCCGGAATCAGGGCCGGTCTCTAAGGATACAGCCACCACAATTTAAATAGTTGTTATGCCCTTATTTCCTGTATGAAGACTACATTTTCCCGTAACCTCGCAAAAAAAAAGGTAATGAGCACAGACGGGATGGTCATCGGAACCATCAAAAATGTCATGGTTGATATGGAAACAGGCGCAGCAGACAGCCTTGTTGTAAAACCAGAGACCTCCTTTGACACCTCGGGATATGAGATGGAGGGCGATCGGATCTGTATCCCATTTGAGTCTGTCAGGGATATCCGGGATTATATAGTAGTTGACCGTTATCTCTTAAAGCAGTAAGCAAAGAAGCGATTTATTGCTTCTACAACCCCATCACCATACATATTTTTTGTAACATAGTCAGCAGCCTCAAGGACTGCTGTCTGGCCATTTGCAACTGCCACGCCAAGGCCTGCATTCTGAAGCATCTCAATATCATTCTCAGAGTCTCCCACTGCCAGGAAGTCTCTGGCCTCTATACCAAGCGCATCTGCGACCTCAAGGAGCGCAGTTCCCTTGTTGACGCCAGGAGACTGGAGGTGTATGGCAAAGTTCGTGTCAAGCACCCGTACAGGCATATCTGAAAGAAGTTCACGCACCTCATCCACATCCACGTCACGGGCAAAGGCCACGTCTGCATATCTGTCGGCCGCACTGTAGAGTGTCAGGGATTTGCCATGTCCGGTAAAATGCTCCTCAAGCAGGTGGAAGGCCTCCCAGGCCTTCTCGCGCCTGCCGCAGAGATGGATCTCACCGCCAAATGAGATCTGGTATACACCGCCATTCTCACAGATTATCGTGCCCTCTGTCCCTATCATCTTGGAGAGAAAGGTCATGGAGCAGACTGTGTTGCCGCTGGCAAGGACTACAGGCACGCCGTCATCGATGAGTCTGCGGAGGGCAAGGATCGCGTCAGTATTGATACGACGACGCCCGTCTGTCAGGGTGCCGTCCACGTCTGATACAAAGGCCTTCGGAAAAAAAGAGGCAGAAGGATTCATCTGCCGGAGATATATGTATCAGATTGATTTAAGTCCATCCACCTCTACAAGGAAGGCTGCCTCGCCCTCCGGGAGGTTAGGACTGTCGACCAGTTTTGCGATCCTCTTTCCGCCCTTGCTCTTGCGGAGATATACACGGAACTTGGAGGCATGGCCAACGATGTTGCCGCCCACAGGTCTCGTGGGGTCACCAAAGAAGACGCCAGGATTGGACTGCACCTGGTTTGTGACAAGCACAACAGCATTGTGCTCATCAGCAAGTTTTGCGAGGTCATACATATGCTTGTTCAGTTTCTGCTGGCGCACAGAGAGGGTGCCGCGACCCGCATACTCTGCCCTGAAATGAGCAGTCAGGGAATCAACCACAAAGAGTCTGACAGGATGATCTGTATCCTTGAGTTCACCTGCAAGTTCACGGGCACTGTCCACCAGGAGCATCTGGTGATCTGAGGTATAGCCCTTTGCGACATGGATATGCTCAAGGAATGTCTCAAAAGTGGGCACATCATAATCGAGCTCAAGGCCTGCGACCATCTGCTCGATACGCTCAGGCCTGAAGGTATTCTCTGTATCAATATAGACACATGAGCCGCCCAGCCCGCCTAATTCTTCAGGAAGCTGAACATTTACAGCCATCTGATGTGAGATCTGACTCTTTCCTGAGCCAAACTCACCATAAAACTCAGAGATCGACTTGGTCTCCAGCCCGCCGCCAAGGAGCTCATCGAACTCAGGCACAAGAGTGCTGAGTTTGCGAACAGTTTTGCGTTCCTCAAGAACAGCTGTACCTGTCTTGAAACCGCCGATATCAGCCATCTGACGGGCAGCCCTGATCATCTTCTTTGCAGTTGCTTCACCTATCTCTGCTGCCTCAGCAAGGTCTGCAGACGAGGCAGTGGCCACACTCTCTATTGTTGCATATCCGCCATCCCGCAGCTTGTCGGCGGTGGTTGGCCCTACACCTGGAACATCCTCTAAATCAACGTCTGACATAATTCCATCAACCTCTGATATCATATAGTTCTCCGCAGGGGCTTTAAGAGTCCACCGTGCGGTGTGAAAGTATCTCTTCAGCCCTCTTCAGAAGGGCATCCCTGGAGAGAGAGACTGCCTCACATTTTTCAGGCCTGAGACGGGAGCCCTCCAGAGTGCCCCTGACCCTCACCTCAGCACCCAGAGGCAGATCGCCGTCCAGCAACCACGAGTTGGTGCCGTCGTCAAGACACATGCCTGAGGCAGTCATGATCACCGTGCCCTCGATCACCATCTCCACCTGAGGGGGCCTTACAAGACTGATCGCACTCCCCCAGCCTGCATGGAGCTCGATCCCGAAGCGCCCCTTCCTGCCCTGGACATTGTAGAGTTTCAGATTATCACCCTCCAGAAGAGAGGTGCATGCGAGGTCACCCCACAGAACAAGGTGTATGCTGCCTGAATCGTCCTTCAGAACGCCGTTACGGACAAAGGAGTCCCGGCCGGCCTTTGTGGTGAAGGAATGCGGAGGCTGGATCTCAGAGACAATGCCCCTGACAGAGCAGGCCTCATCAGATATTCCGGCCACCGGCGTGAAGGGCACGCTGATCTCCTCATCCAGACGTGTGATCTCAGCATTATTACCTATAGAGCATTCACGCCGACCGCCCCACTCCCTGAGGCGCCCGCCTGTGATCCTCAGGGAGTCACCCTCAGAAAAGCCTGCAAGAACCGCAGGTTCCCAGCAGATCAGGCGGCCCATACCTCTGTCACTGCCAATTACACAGTCAAGAGACTCTCCCATGCTGCCGTCTTTGCGGGCAAATGATCTGACCTCACCCATATGGAGGAGGCGAACCTCAATGGTCTCAGGCCCGGCCGGAGTCTCACTTACACCTGCACGCGTCCTGATATCGCAGGCCACCTTCTGCATATCCATGACCTGCACCTCGGCTGCTGACTTCACACGCCCGACTATCTCAAAGACATCGCTGATCTCCACCTCAGAGCCAACCGCATCGGCACGCTCGTCCCAGAAGACGAGATCTGCTTCACCTGTCTCGTCGCCGACCCTGACGCGGAGCACAAGGCCCTGTGTGCCGTCAGGACGTGAGAACTCCTTTGGCTCTGTCTTTCCAAGCACCTTCGCGAAGAATGAGACCAGACTTGAAGGGGTGTTGAGTGCCCCTATCTTAAGATGTTCACGCCCGGCCTTTCTGACGACCAGCATGGCTGCGGTGCTCTCATCGAGCATCCCGCCTGAGTTCTCGACCACCTTCTCAACGCGGTCTGAGAACTCTTCCCTGCTCATCAGGTCATCCACGAGTGGATAATGTGCCTGCACCTGATTCTCTCCTCAGTCCTGCCAGGGGACAGTTTCCATCGTGCCGATGATATCCACAATACTTTCGCCGCGCCTCATCAGGGCCTCACGCCTGCCATTTACCATGACCTCAGGACAGCGTGGTCTGCTGTTGTACTGTGATGACATGGAGAACCCATATGCGCCGGTGTCAAGGACTGCGATCAGGTCGCCGGCCTCGAGTTCAGGCAGACGGCGGTCATGTGCCAGGATGTCGCCGGTCTCACAGATAGGTCCAGTGACACTGTACTCCGCAGTGGCCTCCTTGTCGGCCTTGTCTGCGGCGATGACCTCATGATATGAGTCATACATTGCAGGCCTGATAAGCAGGTTGAAGCCTGCGTCCACATTGGCAAAACTCTTGTGAGAGGTCTTGACAGAGTTGACGCGTGTGAGCAGTATGCTTGAGTCACCTACAAGGTATCTGCCAGGCTCTACCCAGAGTTCAGGGCTGATACCGCACTTCTTCAGACCCTCAAGGAAGACAGGCATGACCTCGTCTGCATACTCCTCAGGCGTGGGCGCCACATCTGTGTAGCGGTGATATGGGATGCCAAGGCCGCCGCCCATATCCAGGAACTTAAGGTTGACACCAATGTCTGTGATCTCCTTTGCGACTTTGATCATGACCTCAGCGGCCTTTGCAAATGGTGCGACCTCGAGGATCTGAGAGCCGATGTGGCAGTGCATGCCCACTGGCACGACATTGCTGCACTCCAGGGCCTCTCTGTAGGCATCCAGGATCTGGCCTGCAGGTATACCGAACTTGCTGGTCGCAAGGCCTGTGGCGATCTTCGGGTGTGTGGGGACGTCGATGGCCGGGTTGACCCTGAAGGCGATCTCCACTTCCTTTCCGGCCTCCTTTGCGACGGCATTGAGCTGCCTGAGTTCATCAAAGGAGTCGACAGAGACCCTGACGCCCTTCTCAACAGCGAGTTTCAGATCTTCGGTGGTCTTGGAACTCCCATTGAAGAGGAGTTTCTCGGGTGCCATACCTGCAAGGAGCGCAAGGTGGAGCTCTCCTGAGGAGAATACATCAGCGCCTGCGCCTTCCTTTGCAAGGGTGCGCATGATGGCAAGGTTGCCATTTGCCTTGGCTGCATAGAGCATCCTGACATTCTTGTAGTGGCCTGTGAGGGCATTATGGAAGCGGCGGAAGTTGTCGCGGATGCGCTCCTCATCTGTCACATAGACTGGTGTGCCGTATTTCTCTGCAAGGGCGGTGCAGTCATGCTGACCGATATAGAGATGGCTCTTCTGTATGGTGAGGTGGGAGGGAAGAGTGAGACCGCTCATAATGAGAGCCCCCTCATGCGCTCGATGGCCTCTCTGATACGCGCTACATCTCTGGTGATGGCGAAGCGCACATAGCCCTCGCCGTTTCTGCCGAAACCGACACCAGGTGTGACAACAATGCCTGCCTCATCAAGCATCTTTGATGCGAATTTCACAGAGTCAGTGGACTCCGGCACCTTCATCCAGACATAGAAGGTCGCTTTTGGTGCTGTGACCTCAAATCCAAGGTCTCTGAGACCTGAGACCAGCACGTCACGCCTCTCCTGGTAGACTGCGCATGCATGGCCGACACATTCCTGCGGGCCTGTGAGTGCGGTGATGGCGGCACGCTGGACTGCATTGAAAGCGCCTGAGTCCACATTGGTCTTGACGCGCCCGAGGCCTGCGATGATATCGGCATTTCCGCAGGCCATTCCAATACGCCAGCCTGTCATGTTGTAGGTCTTTGAAAGGGAGTGCATCTCAATACCGACGTCCATAGCGCCGTCGACCTGAAGGAAGGAGAGGGGCTTGTAGCCGTCAAATGCGATCTCAGAGTATGCATTGTCATGGACAACGATGATCTCATTCTCACGTGCAAACTCGATTACCTCCTCAAAGAAGTGCCTTGGGGCCACAGCAGAGGTTGGGTTGTTGGGGTATCCCAGGAACATGAGTTTTGCCTCTTTTACGACATCTGCAGGGATATCATCGAGAACAGGCAGGAAGTCGTTCTCTGCTCTGAGTGGCATCTCATGGAGTCTGCCCTCTGCAAAGAGTGTAGAGGTCTTGTATACAGGATAGCCGGGGTCTGTGGCCAGCACATACTCGCCTGGGTTTACAAATGCCTCAGGGATGTGTGCAATACCCTCTTTCGAGCCGATCAGAGCCAGAACCTCGGATTTTGGATCAAGGTCGACGTCAAAACGGGACCTGTACCACTGTGAGACTGCCACTCTGTATTCATACATGCCCATGTAGTCAGGGTAGTGGTGGGTGGCCGGGTCGCGGGCGGCTTCGCAGAGCGCCTCGACTATATGGTCTGGTGTCGGGAGGTCGGGATCGCCCACACCAAGGTCAATCACGTCCACACCCTGTGCAATCTTGTCAGATTTCATGGCATCAATACGTGCAAACAGATATGGTGGAAGATTATCCAGACGTTTTGCGTACATTATCATGATCTATTGCTCCAATAAATCAAATACCTGACCATGCCGTCATATGGATACATTCTATTTATGGGTTACAAGTGTGATATTCAGGTAGATGGAGATGGATCAGCACCCGGCAATCCGTGTCTCAGACGGAAAGGCCATAAGGTTCCTTGACACTGTGATTCAGGAGGGCAGATTCAGCCTGTACCTGAATGATGAACTCCTGACAGAACTTGTCGCAAGCAGGGATATGCTCAGGGAACTCGGAGCAGGCTTTGTGATCACTGAAGGGATTGCAGAGACTGTCAACGGGGTCGAGGTAAAGGGCGAGAGCATCTGGGTAGAGGCCGATGCAGTGGGTGCCCGTGAACTGGAATACAGATCATCAGGGGGATGCGGCGTAAAGAACATCCCGCGGATTGTGAACTCAGATCTCCGCATTCATCCAGAGGGGATCTCTGTAATCACCGCCGCCATCACCTCAGATACCTGGAAGAAGACCGGCGGCGTCCACTGTTCGGTTCTGTTCAGGGACGGCGAAGAGGTGGCAAAGAGTTCTGACATAGGCAGGCACAACACCGTGGACAAGGTGGTTGGATATGCTGAACTCAATGGTATTGACCGGACGGACTGCTGTCTGGGATGCACCGGCAGGCAGCCGGGCGGCATGGTATCCAAGTGCGCAAATGCCGGCATACCAATTATTGTCTCAAGATCAGCATCCACTAGCCAGGGCATACTGACAGCAGAAGAGACAGGGATTGCCCTTATCTGCTTCTCAAGGGAGAACAGATTTACTATATATTCACACCCCGAACGGATATTCGGGATCATCCCGAATCAGGAGATAATTGAGATATGACAGGAGATGAAAAAAAGACGGCACTGATCGTCCTGGGATGTCCGCAGGTCCCGATACAGACCAGCGCGGCCCTGTATCTGCTCAGCAGGCTGGCAGATATGGGGGTTGCAACCACTGTTGCGGGCACAAAGGCAGCGAGGTCCCTGATCGAGGTCGCGGATCCAGGGCGGCATTACCTTCAGGAGATTATTGATCTTGACATGTGTATCCAGAGGATGGCAGAGAAGGAGTTTGATACAGATCTCTGCTTTACATTTGTCCACAATGACGCAGGGGTCGCATATACCGCGACCATGGCTGTAATATCTGGTGCAGAACTCTTTGCAGTGATCTTCGGAGGAGAGGCCGAGGAGAGGGCCGCTGAACTTGAGGAGACTGCATGCAGGAGGATAACTGCAAAAGGAAGCCACAACCCCCTTCCGATGAAGAGAAGACTTGATGAGGTGTTAGATGGGCTGTATTGAATCATTGAAATACGAGGTTCTGATGCGCCATGTCTCCTTCAAAGAGGCAGCCGACTATGTCAGAAAGAACTGCAGTGAGTATTATGAGGTGCCACCAGGATTCAGGATCTTTGATGTCAATATCATCGGGGTGCCGCCTGTGCTCATAGGCATCAATAGTGGTATGATCACATTTCCCTTCACAAAACCCTGCCACGGCACATTCCTGCTCAGGCTCCCGGGCGGCGATGAGATCGAGAGGGTCAGGAAAGTGGGGAAGGTTGTCAGGTAGAGGGTTTGGGGTTCATGGCTCCTGCCTCTGACAAAGAGGGCTGGATCTTGATCCCAGATTGAACTGGACTGCTACTATAAAGGCAGGGGGAGCTGGCGCCCCCCCGCCAGCCCCTCGGCTCAGGATGGAGGTCTGGAAAGGGTATGAACCATTTTTCAGGATATTTGTCCCTGAAAGGGGGACAATCACGAGCGGGGGCTGGCGGGGGCTGCGGCCCCCTGCCTCTGCTAAAGAGGGCCTGATCTTGATCACAGATTGAACTGGACTGCCACTATAGAGGCAGGGGGGACCTAGCCCCCCGCCAGCCCCTCGGAACGGGATAGTCCCCCTTTCAGGTGCCAGTATCTGAATTCAGGAGTGAAATCCTGATAGACTTCAGGGCTCTCATCCTCAGGGGGGCCAGCCGCGTTAAGTCCTCAGATTAAACACAGCCCGCCGACACCCCTCACCTCTTCAGGCCGCGGCGGAAGTGGCCTGCCGTAATCCCGCCATATGAGAGATCCTTTGCCTGTTTTATGAGATCCGCGGGCACCTCACCTGAGAGGGCATTTCTGAGAGCCATGGAATATATCCTGGAGATCTCCTCTGCATAGCCTTCGTCCCTGTGGCGGGCGTCTATGGCCACCGAGCCTATGCCCATCCTGATGAGGGAGGGCAGGGCGTCTATGAGGCAGGTCTCAGCGCTGTTGAGTATATGGGTTTTGCATTCGCCATCAGGCACCACAGGGAAGAAACGCCCGTCATCGTCCCTGAGGAGATGACGTCCTCTGGCACAGGCTCCGCAGTGTTTCAGGGAGTAGAGAGGACAGTCCTCTGTTACCATCAGTTCTGCGAGGCCCTGGACGATGTACTCGAGGGCCGGCTTATCTGGTGAGAGTGCGATACAGGCACTGATCTCCTTCTCAGAGAGTTCCTGCGAGATCGTGAGTGAGCAGAATGTGCCTGAAAGGGCACTGACTGTCATATGATTGAATACATTCAGACCCACTGAGCCATAGATAGGAATCTCAGGAAGTTCCTGCCTCACGATATCAGCGGCACCTGTTCCCTCGACCATGACTCCGGATATACCGAGACCTGCCACGGTTTTCAGTAGTGGCACGGCCATCGCAAGGAAGACCTCTCCTGTGATGCGTGGCCATTTCCAGATGAGATCAGCTCCCCCCTTCTGGCAGATCTCCAGAGCCTCAGTCAGCATCTCAAGGAGTGCGTCTGCTCCGCCATCCCCGCACTGCGTGATCTTCCTCTCAGATATGGCCACCGCAGGCTCAAGATATATGCGCCTGCATCCTCCCTCAACGGCGCCCTTCACAGTCGCAGGCGAGTCGGCATATGCAACCAGAACCGGCAGCTGCGTCTCAGGCATCCGGGATGGCGCATCCCAGGGCAGGGCTTCCAGACGGGCCCGTGCCTCTGCGCTCCTATCCTCCGGCGGCCTGTATGCGGCCTCGAGTGCCTCTGCCACCCTCTCCAGGAAGTCACGCCGCAGACCAGTCAGCATGCTGATAGGGACAAATAGCCCTCCAGGGTAGTGCATCTCCAGATCCCTGAATATGAAATCTGATTCCCCACATCTCCTGAGAAGCTCCTCAATCTTAGAGTCTGTAAGCGGCCGGCTGCGTGCAGGCTCCCATCCCTCCCCATGCATCTCAACAGAGAGAAGACCATGAGGACCCCGGAGACTGCCTATGAGCACAGGCACCCTCTCCTGCCAGGAGACCTCAAGGTCGACCGGGATCCTGCGGTTCCTGACAGGGCCCCGTCCTGCCATGATCTCCTCAGCCCTGGCATGCAGTGATGCCCTGCTGGTCAGGAATACACTGGCACCAGCCTCGACAGGCCCTGCGGTGCGCACCCTGAGCGACTCCTTCTCTATAGAGAAGGGCGGGCGGATCAGTGCACCCACATCCTCTCTCTGCCTGCCATATGATCTGACGACCAGACCATCACCAGGCTCTGGTATGAGGCTGCCCTCAAGCGAGATTGTGGCTTCCTGCCTACTTTCATTGTATGAACTGACACGGCCGATCATGACCCCTCTGTTGTCAGGCCTCTCATGCCCCATCACCTGGCCACCCCTCTCACCCATCAGGTAGCCGCCTGTAAATCCCCTGTTAAAGGCAAGCAGCAGGGCGTGTTCGTCCTCAAGAGAGGGTTCCCATTGTCTGTCTCTGAGAGCATCAAGAGCCTGCCTGTATATGGAGACCACTGTGGCGACGTACTCAGGGGACTTCATCCGGCCCTCGATCTTGAGTGAGTCAATCCCTGCATCCATAAGTTCCGGAAGATGCGGGTACAGGGCAAGGTCATGGGGAGACAGGAGATATCCAGCAGTCCCGCAGGCAGCACCGCTCTCCTCCAGGAGAGTATAGGGTTTTCTGCAGGGCTGGGCGCACATCCCGCGGTTTCCGCTCCTTCCCCCGGCAATGGACGAGAAGAGGCACTGGCCGGAATAACTGTAGCAGAGGGCCCCGTGCAGGAATATCTCGATCTCCAGACCAAGTCTCCGGGCCTCTGCGGAGATCGCCCTCACATCAGAAAGTGAGAGTTCACGCGCCAGCACCACCCTTGATATCCCGTGTGCGGCCGCCCACCTGAGACCACCAGTATTGTGGATCGTCATCTGGGTGGAGGCATGTACAGGCAACTCCGGAACAACAGTCCTCGCAATCTCAAGGAGGCCGGCGTCCTGTATAAGGACTGCATCAACCCCTGTCTCATAGAGCCATATGAGGTATTCTGCGGCATCTCTGAGTTCTGAATCATATATCAGGATATTGACTGTCACATGCACAGAGACCATATGACGATGGCAGTACGCCACGGCCTCTTTAAGTTCCTCATCATCGAAATTGGCGGCAAACTTCCGCGCACCAAACTGTTTACCACTCAGATATACGGCATCTGCCCCTGCGGCCACTGCGGCACGCAGGGCATCCATGGAACCCGCAGGAGCGAGAAGTTCAGGTATATTACAGATCATTCTGATCACCAGAGAGCCCTGACATCTGGATAAAGGTTGGCTTTCACGGGGATATATGATACTGATATGCGGATGATTTCATGGAATTAATATATACACCCAATAAACAGATTAACAGGACTCTGGAGGCTGCATTACAGGATGGCATTTTTTAACAGATCTTCCCCCCCAAAAAAAGCAAAGCATGGGAAAACAGAGGTTGAGAACCTGATAGAGGCACTGGGTTCAGGAGACTGGGAAGTTCGTCAGGAAGCAGTTGTCACCCTCAGCCAGATGGGAAAGCCTGCGATTGTTTCTCTTCTCAAAGCACTCAACCACGAAAACCCCATGATCCAGACAGGAGCCGCCGAACTTCTTGGCACCTATGGTAAGGCTGCCCTGCCGACTCTTCTCAGACTGCTGGCTACTGATAAAGAACGCGTGCAGGATGGAGCAGCCCGTGCCATTGGTCAGAATGGCAGGGACGCTCTCATGCCTCTCAGGGAAGCAATTCAGGATAAGAACTTCAGGTCAAGACGGGAGC
>Ga0265294_10008826_pt1 | contig 11710 bp, 11 predicted proteins | sample MunlanPumphouse3_FD_192504 | JGI IMG/M metagenome (GOLD analysis project Ga0265294, IMG submission 192504) | Groundwater microbial communities from a municipal landfill in Southern Ontario, Canada - Pumphouse #3 | ecosystem: Environmental > Aquatic > Deep subsurface > Groundwater | place...
TTAAGAAAGAAGTAAAAGAACATAAGAATCGTTTAAACGAGAATATTTTATTGAAGGAAAAGCAAAAAAAGGCTATACTTAAAGCAGAACAGATATTGGAAAAGATAAGCTCGGCAAAGGTTTTGTGATGGGAAGTATTTCTTCAAAAATTATGGGTATGCCTATAAATGTTTCGGTAGATGATTTTGACGAATTAGCCGTAAATAAAGCCATAGAGTTCGCTAATGAAAAATATGGCGATATAAAAAGAATGCATTCAAATATTGAAGATTCAAATACGTTAAGGGCTTTTGCAGTTTTGAATATTATTATGGAATTACAAACAATTAGGGACGAACAAGCCGGTATTTCAGATAGAAACGTTAAGAAGGTAGATAATCTTATAAAGACGATAGATAAATTAGATTTATCTGATTAAAAACTTAATATAACCCTGCATTGTTGGTGATTTTCGTGTTAATGTATTTATTCCGATGAGTTCTTTAAGAGAAAGCCATGTGAGTTATGCTAATTTGCATAAACCTTGCTTCTCACTTGTAAAAAAGGGCTTTAAATACTTAACATACACGGCAAATGTGGGGTTTCTTTTTTATGGAACAAAAAGATTTGTTTAAGGAAAATCTAAATTCTGATAATAAGTATAAGCCGTTAGCTTTAAGAATGGCTCCTAAATCTCTTGATGATTATATGGGGCAGGCTAATATTGTCGGTGACGGAAAATTGCTGAGAAGAGCAATTGAGGCTGACAGTTTGGGTTCTGTTATATTTTACGGACCTTCCGGCAGCGGGAAAAGCGCTCTTGCAGGAATTATAGCTTTAAAGACAAAATCTTATTTTGAAAAAGCTAATGCCGTTTTAATCGGAATAGCCGATATTAAAAAAATTTTGGAGCAGGCGAAAAATCGTTTGGAATTGTCCGGCAAAAAGACAATTTTGATGCTGGATGAAATTCACCATTTTAACAGATCTCAACAGGATGCTCTTTTGCCTGATGTTGAAAAAGGGATTATAACTTTAATAGGCATAACAACTGAAAATCCTTTTTTTTATATTAATTCGGCTATACTTTCAAGAACTACTGTTTTTGAATTTCACGGTCATAACGATAAAGATCTTTTAAAGATTTTAGAAAGAAGCATTGTAGACCCAAAAAACGGTTTCGGTAAATTAAACATTCAAATTACCGATGATGCCAAAGAACATTTGGTCAAGAATTCAAGCGGTGACGCCAGAAGACTTTTGAATGCTGTTGAAATCGGCGTTTTATCGACTATGCCTGGTTCAGACGGGATAAGATTTTTTGATTTAAAGGTTGCGGAAGAATCCATACAAAAGAGAAGTATTTCTTATGATAAAAGAGGGGATCAGCATTATGATCATATTTCAGCTTTTATCAAGTCTATGAGAGGATCCGATCCCGACGCATCGGTCTATTGGATGGCAAAAATGCTTGTTGCCGGAGAAGATCCGAGATTTATTGCAAGAAGAATAATGATTTGTGCCAGTGAAGATGTTGGTAACGCGGATCCCAGAGCTTTGACGGTTTCTGTTGCCGCTATGCAGGCTGTTGAGTTTTTAGGAATGCCTGAAGCCAGGATAATTCTATCTCAGGCGGCTATATATGTGGCGACGGCTCCGAAATCAAATGCATCTTATCTTGCCGTTGATATGGCTATAGATGAGGTCAAAAACGGTAAAGAAAGATCTGTGCCTAATCATTTGAAAGATTCAAGTTTGGACGGAAAAGCTTTTGGACACGGCAAAGGATATAAATATCCGCATGATTTCAAAGATCATTATGTTGAACAGGAATATTTTGAAGATCCTGTGGTTTTTTATAGTCCGGCTAATCAAGGGTATGAGGTGAAAATCGGTGAGCGACTTAATAGAATCAGAAAAAAGTAAATTAAGATATGATTATCTTATGATTAGAGACAGACTTGAACCTGCATTAAGATACGCATACAGCAGAGTGATATTGTCAAAAATAAAGAAGCTTAAGCAGTATCAAGATGCTAAGACAGTTATGTTTTATTTATCTTACGGGTCGGAAGTAATTACTGATGCTATGATAAACGAATTCTTAGCCGAAGGTAAAGATGTTGCTGTTCCTGTGATTCAGAATCCGGGTGACGGGAATATGACAGCTGTCAAAATAAATCATTTGGAAGATTGTTATGAGGAAGTTTACGGAATCAGACAGCCTGAATTGAATGAAAATGAGATTGTGGATAAAAAGGATGTCGATTTGATTTTTGTGCCTGGAATAGTTTTTGACACTTACGGATATCGCATAGGTTACGGCAAAGGATATTATGACAGATGGCTGGCAGGAACCGATATCTCAAAAAGGATCGGACTTGCATATGAAGTTCAATTGACGGATAAATTGCCGAACGGCAAATATGATTTGCCTGTCGGTATGGTATTAACCGAAAAGAGAGTTATAGAAGTAACTAGAAATTGATTTTGCGAAAGGGGACTATTGTATGGAAAATGTTTTTATGCTTATAGGGGTAGGTTGTATTTGTTTTGTTATCGGATTTATTTTGAGATATGTATATGCAAAAATTGATTCAACATCCGTTGAACAGATTTCAGATAGAATTATCAATGAAGCAAAAATCCGTGCCGATGCGAAAACAAAAGAAATGTTAATCGCCGGTAAAGATGCCGTTGATCATGAAAGAAAAGAGTTTGAGAAAGAGCTGAAAGAAAAAAAGATTGAAATGCAGAATTCCGAAAAAAGAATGATTCAGAGAGAAGAAAATCTGGACAGAAAAATGGACTCTTTTGATAAGAAAGAAAGAGACTTTCAGCAGAAAGAAAAAAATTTGGAATTGAAAGAAAAAAATATTGATATTAAAATTTCGGAAGTAGAGCAGATAAAGAACGAACAAAAAACAATTCTTGAAAAACTTTCAGGTTTAACCAGAGAAGAAGCTAAGCAAAGACTGGTAAAAGAAATGTTGGAAGAGGCGAAAAGAGATGCGGCTGTTTTGTCACAAAAGATAGAACAGGAAACAAGAGAAAACGCAAATAAGAAATCAAAGGAAATACTTTCTATTGCAATACAGAAAGTCGCGGCTGATCATACTGCTGATATTACGACATCAACGGTTCAAATTCCTAATGATGAGATAAAAGGAAGAATTATCGGAAGAGAAGGAAGAAATATAAGAGCTTTTGAACAGGCAACGGGCGTAGATTTAATTATTGATGATACTCCTGAAGCTATAACAATATCTGCTTTTGACGGAGTCAGAAGATATATTGCAAAAAAAGCGCTAGAAAAGCTTATTGCCGACGGTAGAATCCATCCTGCAAGAATTGAAGAAGTTGTTCAGAAAATGCAAAAAGAAGTTGAAGAAACGATAAAAGAAACGGGAGAGCAAGCTGCTATTGATTCCGGAGTTCCTGGTCTGCATCCTGAAATTATTAAGTTGCTCGGAAGACTCAAATTCAGAACTTCTTACGGACAGAATCAATTACAGCATACGCTTGAAGTTACATGGCTTGCGGGTGCAATTGCCGGAGAGCTGGGTTTGGACATAACATTTTGTAAGAAAGCCGGTCTTATGCATGACATAGGAAAAGCCGTTGATCACGAAGTCGAAGGAACTCATCATCAGATCTCAGCAGAACTTGCAAAGAAATACGGCGAATCTCCTAAAATGATAAATGCTATTCTGTCTCATCATGAAGGTTTTGACGAACCTAAGAGTCCTGAAGCTTTTGTTATTGCTGCAGCTGATGCAATTTCTGCCGCAAGACCCGGAGCAAGAAGGGAAACAATAGAAACATATTTAAAGAGGCTGGAAAAACTTGAAACCGTAGCAAAAGATTTTAAAGGCGTTTCTTCAGCTTATGCGATTCAGGCAGGAAGAGAAATCAGAATTCTTGTTGAACCTGAAAATATAGATGATGCGCAGTCTCAAATTTTAGCTCATGATATAGCAAAAAAAATTGAACAGGAACTTGAATATCCAGGACAGATCAAAGTTACCGTTATAAGAGAAGTCAGAGCTCAGGATATCGCTAAGTAATTAAGATTTAAGGCTTTAGATTTTTTTAATTTGTTTTTCGGAAAAATTTGAAGCCTTTGAAATAGCAGTCTTTAAAATTACAAATCTTAATTTTTGCCATATTTTTAAATAATAAGTGAGATAAATGGTAGATTTATTTGATTTTGAAAGTTCTAACAATAATAATGATGACGGGAAAAAAATATATTCCGTCAGTGAAATAAATAATGAAATTAAAATTATTTTAGAGGATTCCTACCCGGTTGTCTGGATTTCAGGCGAAATATCGAATTTTAAAACATATTCATCCGGACATATGTATTTTAATCTTAAGGATGAAAATTCACAAATATCCGCAGTTATGTTTTCGGGATATAATCAAAAACTTAATTTTATTCCTAAAGACGGAATTCAGATACTTGTATTTGGCAAAATAACTTCATATGTTCAGAGAGGGACTTATCAGATTCAGGTTTCTTATGCAAAAGAGATTGGGATAGGTTCTCTTCAGGAAATGTTTGAAAAACTTAAGAATAAACTTGAAACTGAAGGTTTATTTGATCATAAATACAAAAAACAAATTCCGTATATAGTTAATAAAGTAGGAATAATAACTTCAAAAGACGGAGCCGCTTTACATGACATATTGTCTGTTTTAGACAGACGTTTTTCAAATATTGAAGTTTTAATTTATTCAGTAAGAGTACAAGGCAATGAAGCTAAGTATGAAATTGCAAAAGCTGTTGAATATTTAAATGCAAATTATAAAGACCTTGACGTTCTTCTTGTAGGCAGGGGAGGAGGTTCTTTAGAAGACTTATGGGCTTTTAATGAAGAAATTGTCGCAAGAGCCGTGTTTAATTCAAAGATACCCGTAATATCCTGCGTCGGACATGAAGTAGATTTTACAATAACTGATTTTGTCTCAGATTTAAGAGCTGCAACACCGTCGGTAGCCGCTGAAATGGTCGCTAAAAACAGAATAGATATAGAAGACAAACTTACTATGTTAAAGAAGGCAATAACAGAAAAAATTGCAAATATTATATTTCTGGCGGAAGAAAAAATAAATAAATTCAAAACTTGCAGGGCATTGTCAAAACCATATTTGATATATGAAGATAAAATGATGTATATAGATGAATTAAAAGACAAATTGGTAAACAGTATAAAAAAAGTATATGAAGATAAAAAAAGTTCGTTACAGACGGAAATACAAAAACTTAATCTGTTATCGCCGTTGAATATTTTACAGAGAGGTTATTCGGTTTGTTTTGATGAAAAAGGCAGCCTGATTAAGAAATCGGAACAACTTTTAAAAGACGATACTGTAAATTTAAAATTTTCAGACGGGACTGTAAAAGCAAAAGTTTTGTAGGAGCGCATATGAAAAAAAATACGTTTGAAACATCTTTAAAAAGACTTGAAGTCATTGTTGATGAAATGGAAAATTCGCAATTAGATATTGATAAAGCGATGAAACTTTTCGAAGAAGGCGTTTCTTTGGTTAATGATTGTTCGGCCAAACTTGACGAAACAAAGAAAAAAATAGAGATTCTTGTTGAAAAAAATGGTAAAATCGAAAAAGAAAAATTTGTTAGGAACGAAAATGAAAACTGATAAAATTTTTAATTTAAAAAAATATTTGGCTTATATGTCAAAAGAAGTCAATAAAAGTTTGAAGAAGTATCTGCCTAAAGATAATTCTATAATTTCTCAGGCGATGAGGTATTCTGTTTTAGCCGGAGGGAAAAGATTAAGACCTGTTTTTGTAATTTTAGGGGCTGAAATTTTCGGTTTATCCAAAGAAAAAATAGAACCTGCAGTGTGCGCTGTCGAGTTTTTGCATACGTATTCTTTGATTCATGATGATTTGCCTGCTATGGATAACGATGATTTAAGAAGAGGAAAGCCTACCAGCCATAAGAAATTTGGCGAAAGCGCTGCTATTTTAGCGGGAGATGCTCTTCTGACGGAATCATTTAACCTGATTGCGCAATGTAATGTCCCGAGCATAAGAATTGTAAAAGCCGTGAAAATATTTGCAGATTATTCAGGATATAAAGGAATGATTGCGGGGCAGGCTGAAGATACTTTAGAAGCCGGCAAATGGAATAAAAAAAATATATCATTATGTAAAAAGAAACTAGAGTTTATCCACATAAACAAAACGTCGGCTTTAATAAAAGCAAGTATTAAAATAGGAGCGGTTTTGGCCGGAGCAAAAGAAAAAGATTTGTTATTGCTTGATGCGTACGCTCATAATATCGGACTTGCTTTTCAGATAGCTGATGATATTTTGGATGTATATGCTGATAAAAAACTTCTCGGTAAAAACGGAAGTGATAAAGATAATGACAAACTTACGTATTTATCTTTGTACGGGAAAGAAAAATCTGAGAAAAATGCCAGAAATTTAATATCCGAAGCAAAAAAAAATATTTCAAAATTTAAAACAAAGAGAGAAGTTTTAGAAGCTATTGCTGATTACATGATAGAAAGAAATTTTTAATATGGCATATACGGTGCCGTTATCTGAATTTGGATTGGGAATTTCGGTAATGCAAATTAAACAGAGGACAGAATGTCTATTTTAGAAAAAATATCTAAGCCAGGCGATTTAAAAATAATTAAAAAAGAATTACTGCCGAAACTGGCAGATGAAATAAGAGAAGAGTTAATACAAACGACTTCAAAAAATGGAGGACATTTGGCTTCGAGTTTGGGTGTTGTTGATTTGACTATAGCAATGCATTACTGCTTTGACGTGCCAAAAGATAAATTTATATGGGATGTCGGACATCAGGCATACGCCCATAAAATACTTACCGGAAGAAGAGAGCAATTTAAGACATTGAGACAATACAAAGGTCTTAGCGGTTTCCCTAAAATATCCGAATCAGAATATGATTCTTTCGGTGCAGGACATTCGTCAACATCCATTTCCGCCGCATTAGGTTTTGCGGTGTCGAGAGATTTAAAAGATGAGGATTATAAGGTAGTTTCAATTATCGGAGACGGTTCTATGACGGGAGGTCTTGCGTTTGAAGGATTGCAAAATGCCGGAACTCTCGGGAAAGATATGTTGGTTATTTTAAATGATAATCAAATGTTTATTTCTAAAAAAATTGGAGTTCTTGCCGGATATTTTGCAAAGCTTTTAACTGCCGGAAGCGTTAAAAAAATTGAAGATAAAGTAAAAAGATTTGTTTCAAGAATTAAATTTTGGGGTTTAAATTCAATAAAGCTTGTTAACAGATTTAAAGTTATGCTTTTTCCCGGTATGTTGTTTGAAGAAATGGGTTTTACTTACATAGGTCCGATAGATGGTCATAACATAAATTCATTAATTGATATATTATCAAATGTAAAGGAGCTTAAAGGTCCTGTTCTTTTACATGTAGTTACAAAGAAAGGCAAAGGATATAAACCTGCTGAAGATGATCCGACAAGATTTCATGGAATCGGGCCTTTTGATGTTGCCACAGGAAAATCTATTTATTCAAAAAAAATTACTTATACGGAAGTTTTTTCGAAAGCATTGCTTAAGCTTGCAAAAAAAGATAAAAAAATTGTTGCAGTTACGGCCGCAATGCCTGAAGGAACAGGAGTTAAAGATTTTTCGGAAGAATTTTCAGACAGATTCTTTGATGTCGGTATTGCCGAAGGGCATGCAGTTACTTTTTCGGCAGGGTTGGCTGCAAACGGATTAAAACCGGTTTGCGCAATATATTCTACTTTTATGCAGAGATCGCTTGATAATATAATACATGATGTGGCTTTGCAAAATTTGCCGGTAGTTATGGTTTTAGACAGATCAGGAATAGTTGGAGAAGACGGAGCTACTCATCATGGTGCATTTGATATGTCATATTTAAAATATATACCGAATTTAACTATAATGTCGCCTTCAAATGAGACGGAATTGCAGGATATGCTGAATACTGCAATATCTTTAAAAGGACCGTCAGTAATCAGATACCCGAGAGGAACCGGTACAAATAATGTCGACTTTAACAGAGGGTTTGAAATCTTGGATATAGGTAAAGCTCGTATTGAAAAACAAGGCAGAGACATTTGTCTTGTTGCTATAGGAAATGCTGTTAATGCATGCATTGAGGCAGCCAGGAATCTTGAAAGCAAAAATATAAATGCATCAGTTTTAAATATGAGATTTTTAAAGCCTTTTGATGAAAATGCAATTAATAATATATTAACATATTCAAAAAAAATTATTACTGTTGAAGAAAATACGCTTATAGGCGGTATGGGAGAAACTGTTAAATCAATACTTTCCGGGACCGGCGCTGAAGTTTTTTCAATAGGTCTTCCTGATGCTTTTGTTGAACACGGAGCTCAAAATATTATAAGAGATAAATGCGGATTATCTTGTGAAAAGATAGAAATGCAAATTATTAGAATGCTTTCAAAATAAATTTATTAGTAAAAAATGATAAAATATTCCGGTTTTATATAATTGTGAAAATTATGCGGATAAAAGAAATTAGCTTAAAAAGTTGTTTATTGCTTGGAGTTTCTTTTTTATACATCTTTGTTTTATTCTTTATTTGACTTTATATCTCGAAAATTTCTTTATATAACAGAGGTACGCATGTTTTTAAGGGCATTATAGAAGTCGGTTAAACACAATTTATAATTTTGATTACGAACTTGGATATTTTTTCCGGTATTTTAAAAATTCTCCTTGGACTGAAAATACATAATTGGTAATTAATACAGATCATGCCGCTTTTATGGAACCTGCCTATACTGAAATAGTAAAAAAACTACTCCTTATTATTTATGACCTGCCACTCATAACGTATAGTAACTCAAGAAATTCTTTGGACCTTGCGCATATAGTATTAAATTTATTGGGCATAAGAGAAATGAAAAATCCTTTTTTTTGCGGTTTTCTGATTTACGAGTATCCTTATAAAATAAGCATAAGCATAAGTGCCGAGTGTAAAATTGTTAAGGATCGTTATATAACAGTTAACGGAAAAATATATCCGTCAGAAAATGTTCCGCCGGAATATAAAAAGGAAACACAGTATTTTTCGGAGTATATAGATTTATACCGTTACTATGAAAAACATAATATGCTGTTTCCTGACAATGATGTTTCCGATGAATAAAACAATTATGTTTTCTTTGTAATTTATATATAAACTTTATATAATTTCTAAAATACTTGGCTTTTAAAAATTCATAAAACAGAAAATATCAATATTTTATATGGTATATCTTAATTTAAAATAACAAAAAGATTTTTAACAGTATGAAAAAAAGACTGGATGTAGTAATATTCGAAAGAAACTTGGTTGAAGCAGGTCTAAAGCACAGGCTATTGTAATGGCAGGCAGCGTTTTGGTGAACGGTAAAAAAATTACAAAAGCCGGTACTCAAATCTCTGACGATGATATAATAGAAATAGAAAAACAGAATCCTTATGTTTCAAGAGGCGGATTGAAGTTGGAATCAGTGCTTTCATTATTCTGTATAGATTTTACGGATAAAGTTTGCATGGATATAGGAGCTTCTACAGGCGGCTTTACCGATTGTATGCTGCAGCACGGTGCGAGAAAAGTTTATGCCGTTGATGTGGGAAACGGACAATTACATTATAAATTAAGGCAGGATTCAAGAGTAATTAATATTGAAAATGTCAATTTCAGATATTTTGATAGAAATCTGGTTAAAGATCAAATAGATTTAATTACTATAGATGTCTCTTTTATATCTTTGGATAAAATATTGCCTCTGGCAAGAGAAATATTATTTGATGACGGCAGCATTATAGCAATGATAAAGCCTCAGTTTGAACTTGAACCGGGTGATGTAAAAAAAGGTGTTGTGAAAGATGAAAAATTGAGATTAAAAGCAATAGAAAAGATTAAAAATTTTTCTTTAGATTTAGGGTTAGAAATTATTAAAGAACAGGATTCGGCTGTGAAAGGTCCGAAGGGGAATATAGAACATTTTATATTATTGAAAAAATAATACATTGTCTTTTTACTTTATGCTTCTTCAGAAACAAGCTCATGTATTTAATTACCATACACTTCACTTGTTTCTTTATCGCCTAAAGACAAAAATACTTAGTATTTATAATGGGAAAATAATTCATGTATAAAATTTTAACATTTAATGAAGTAAACAAAGAGATTACTTCTGGATCTCACAAAAAATTAAAAAATTTATTGTTGGGTAATGGATTTAGTATAGCCTTTAATAAAAGCTTTTCATATAAAAATTTGTATAAAAAAGCTGTGCAAAATGATAAAAAAGCTGTGAAAAATGGTAATGATAAAAATGAAATCTTTACAAAAGATATAAAAAAAATTTTTAATAAAAATGGTTCTGATTTTGAAAAAGTTATGGAAGCTATGAAAGCAAGCGGCAGCTCCGATAATCAAATTAATAAAATTAGAAATGTTTTTGTGCAAACAAATACATCAGTTCATCCTAAAGATCCATATGCTATAGAAACTACCCAATATGATAGTAACTATAAGTTTTTATCTGACTATGATAATATATATACAACTAATTATGATTTGTTATTAAATTGGGTTATCACGAAAAAAGCCGTTGGTAGTTTTTCTGAAGGTTTTAAAGAAGATGGAGATAAAAGATATCTGTGGCACAAAGAAAATTATAACAGCAAGAAAAAAATATTTTATTTGCATGGGTGCTTAGCTCTTTTTTATGAACAAAAAGCGTTAATTATGAAAAGATTTCAAGATTATGAAAACAAAAAAAAATTTGAACATATTCTTGAAGAAATGTTAAAAAATGCTGAATTTCCTTTATTTGTTGCAGAAGGCTCCAGTAATAATAAAAAAAATAAAATTGAAAAAGATGACTATTTAAAAAATGCTTATGAAAATTTTGAAAAAATGTCAGGTTCTCTTGTAACTTACGGTTTTGGTTTTAATGAAAATGATAATCATATTATAGATGCAATATTAAGAAGTCAAGTTGAGTGTGTTTATATAGGATTATATGATTTAAATAGTATAAGAAAATTAGAGGAAAAATTACTTCAGGATAACAACGATAATAAAACAATTAAATTCTATGATGCATCTGTAAAGATTTGGTAAAAAATTATATATTATTAGAGAAGGCAGGGTAGAAAAATGGCAGATTATAACGTATGCGAAGTCGAAAAAAAATGGCAGAATTTTTGGAAGGAAAATAATGTTTTTAAAGCTGAAGAAGATTCTTCAAAAGAAAAATATTATCTTTTGGTTATGTTTCCGTATCCGTCCGGGAATTTACATATGGGGCATGTAAGAAATTACAGCATAGGTGATGTTTTTGCAAGGTTTCACAGGATGCTCGGTAAAAACGTCATACATCCTATAGGATGGGATTCCTTCGGATTACCTGCTGAAAATGCAGCCATAAAACACAAAATACATCCCAAAAAATGGACTAAACAAAATATAGCAAGAATGAATGAGCAACTTAAAATGCTCGGTATTTCTTACGACTGGGATAGAGAAATAGCGACATGTGATCCTGAATATTATAAGTGGAATCAATGGTTTTTTATAAAAATGTGGGAAAAAGGATTGATATTTAGAAAAACCGCAAATGTAAACTGGTGCCCTTCTTGTAAAACAGTTCTTGCCAATGAACAGGTCAATCAGGGTGCTTGTTGGAGATGTGACAGT
>Ga0265294_10008827_pt1 | contig 11709 bp, 6 predicted proteins | sample MunlanPumphouse3_FD_192504 | JGI IMG/M metagenome (GOLD analysis project Ga0265294, IMG submission 192504) | Groundwater microbial communities from a municipal landfill in Southern Ontario, Canada - Pumphouse #3 | ecosystem: Environmental > Aquatic > Deep subsurface > Groundwater | place...
GTATTGATGAAATAATCATGTTTACACCGCTCTCGGCCAGGGAAATCCGTGACATTGCCCATTTGCAATTAAATCAATTAGCCGGAATGCTAAAAAAACAGGGCATCACAATTTCCTTTAGTGATGCAGCGATCACCCTCCTGGCAGAGATGGGGTATGACCCACAGTACGGAGCACGGCCAATAAAACGTGTTATCCGGAAAAACATCATGAATGCCTTATCAAAAGCCATTCTGTCGGGCACTGTTTCGCCCGGCGAAGCCATAAAAACAGAAGTAAAAGAGGGGGCGTTCGTATTTGAACACTAAACGCCTCACTTCACTAACTTCATCGTGAAGCGATTTTCAGGTTGCGTAAAACGAAGCAGGTAAACCCCACGTTCCAGGGAACGAATATCAACGGGTACGCCAAAATCAAGCGAAGAAAGAGCCAGCCGTCGTTGCCCGTCGAGGCTGAATATTTCCAGTAATCCGGGGGTGCCGGAACCCAGTATGCGGATAACCTCACGGGCCGGATTGGGAACAACCGAAACAGGCAACAAATGGGTATCCCGGGTACCGAGAACATAATCAACATATACAGTAAGCGACTCCGACCACTGGCTTTCCCCACAAGCATTTATTGCCCGCACGTATATCTCAGCCAAACCCGTATACGGGTTAAAATCAACATGCACTGCCGTATCACCATTCACCAGAATCTCAGCAATTCCAGTCGGCATTATTTCCCAATAATAAGCCTCCGCATGAGTTACCGGAGGGATAGTGTACACATATTCACCCAGATTATACCCCGGAAAGCCTTCACCTTGTGGCTGTACAGGAACTCCGGGCAAAGGATTTATGACCGCAACCATCGCATCTTCGGCCTGTTCTCCACCGTAAGCAATCAGCGTAAGCACAACTTCTCCCGCTTCCACATCCTGATCGCCATGATAATATTCAGGCGACAAAACCGATGGATCGTTAAAGGTGCCATCACCTGAAGTAACCCATTGCAGGGAGGTATAATTACTGGCCAGCCCATGCAGGAACACCGTATCCCCCTCACAAATTTCCTGATTCTGACCTGCATTTACAGTTGGCAGATCCGAAAACTCCGGGAAATAAATAAAATCGATCATTACACCATCCTCCGTACGCTGTGCCGAAGCGTCGTCTTTCACATACCGCCATTCAAAAGTATACGGGCCTGGCCCGGTATTGTACGTATGCTCAGTCCACGGTTGCTCTCCTCCCCAAGACCCCATCAACACAGAATTCATATAAAACTCCAGTACATCGGAAGGGTCGGAGGCTGTTTTTTTCATAAAAGAAATCTTTCCAAAACCCTGACACTCGGCAGAAAGGATTAGCGAGGAAGTCTGGTTATCGCCAATCGGTCCGCTTTGGGCACCAAAAACCCCATGTCGGGCCGCCTCTTCCGAAATAATCCATGGCATATCCCCTGAAAAATCCCATGAGAAAGCGGAGAAGTCACCGGTTTCAAAATCTTCATCAGGAGCTCGGGCCGTAGTAAAATGCCATACTGAGCCGGTAGTCATCCCAAACTGATTCACGGCATCCACGCGCCAATAATATGTTGTCAGGAAATCCAGGGGTAATTCCGGGAGATAAGAATCGGTCTGAAGCACCATCCCATTTAAAATATTGGAAGGTGGATTATCGGTACCAAAACTAAGTTGATAATAATCAGGGAGGCCACCATTTCCCTGCTGCCATTGAAGCGCAGTATACACAGACACGCCGGCCATACCGTTTCCAGGGGAGATATTCACCACCGAGAGCGGAGGATTAATTACCGCAACAGCATCGAGGTCAAATCCGGCATCTGCGCCACTGGAAACTCCATCACCATCATCCCGTATTTTATAATACCGTGCATTTACCAATCCTGAAGCATTCAGGTCAAATTCGGTAGTGCCAGTTCCGGTTCCGACCATACTCCAGGGGCCATCCAGGGTTGCCGAAGCAAAAAGCGTGTAGCCTTCATCGGTTAAATCCCCTTCATAGACCACCAAATCTAATCCGGGTTTATCATAAACGGGCGAACCCATATCAAAATGAATAAAACCATCTTTGCCGAGGCTGTAATACACACCATCCGGAGCGCCAAAAACAGCCGGGGTAAACGCTTCATCATCAAAATTATTCCCTGGAATTTCCACCAAAACAAGCCGGGAAATATATTGTCCTTCGCGGGGATTCAGCGCCACATCGAGGGTAGTAACCGTAGTATTGCCTTCCACAACCACATTTTCAATAGTAACCTCTTCAAAACCATTGGCTTTTATAGTAACCGAATAAACGCCTTCCATCAGATACTTATGATAATCACCCACCACCGGATCGTTGTGCACCGGATAGAGGGCATCGACAAGCACAGTCGCCGGCACCGGATTTCCATTAACGGCATTGGTGATGGTTCCCTGAAGGCCGTATCCGCCATATTCAATCATTGCCAGCATAGCCGGCTTATTATATTCATAGTACATTCCGATCTGGGAGGCAGGAGGCTGCTTCGACATGGATATTTCCATCGACCACGAAACGGAACCGACTGCACCATAGTTATAATCCTTCGAGGCACCATTGATGTAGTACATTCCTGTTGAGCCCTGACCGAACTCCAGATTGGCATACCCCGATTCAGCGGAATAAAGACCGGCAAGAAAAAGAATCAGGTCAGCATCCGCAGGCGGGTCGGCGCGGTAGCTCCACGGACAGCTAATATATTCTGTTCCACTGTGATATGTTGTATGGATAGTAAATTCATGATCCAGAATAAAATCACGCAGCGCTCTGGTTTCCTGTTCAGTAAAGGCTGCCTCCGACCCTCCTTCACCATTCCACATATAACCCCATTCACGATTAATATCCACGCCGTTGTTATTATAACGCGACATACTTTCACGGCCATCAGGGTTTACCATCAGATAGATATAAATCTCCCTGCTGTCGATAAGCGCAGTAATAGCAGGGTCGACTCCATAATTCAGAATTATTTCACGGGCAAAAAGAATTGCATTCTGGGGGCCACCAACCTCATCGCCGTGAATTCCGGCATCAAAAAGCACCTCCGGCTCCGGTTCCTCCACCATTACATTGTCACTAATTTTCAACACCGCCAATTGCCGGTTGAGTAACGAATAACCCACTACCGTTTTTTGACAAATAGCAGGGAAATGCTGGGCAAGGCTATCTGCAATATCAATTATTTCCTGATAACTGTAATACCCTGCGGGAACGCCTTTTCCATTGCGTAAATCCAGCTTATCCTCCACAATTTCCCAGTCCAGGCCAAGGTGCTTAATCTGCTCCAGTTCCTGATCAACCACGTACACCCAGGCATACCCCGGGCAATAATCGGCTGAAAAATTCAGCTTCTGCAATTGCCTTACTTCCGCTTCTGTTTGATAATATACTTTCACCTCCTTCTCTCCTTTTCGCCAGGTAGCAAACAACGGATGGGAAGAAAAAAGAAATAAAGCAATCAACGTAAAAAACAATGCTCTCATACCCCAATATTTTATTTGTATTAAAAAAACAAAGGTCGGAAACAAAATCGGCTATTTCAATTGTAGATAAAAAAAACTAAAACCCACAGACCACATATCAAAAAGCTGTATATGAGCGCATTAAATAAAAACACAGAAATAAACCACGCAAAAATCGGGGTGCGGGCAACGTTTGTTGCGTCTATGTTAAGTTTTCACAGAAACGAAAAAACCTTCCATTATAAGCATAAAAATGGTTTTCTTTGCAAAAACAATGGTATATGGCTTCCCTCTCCATCCGGCTAACGGCAATCGTACTGCTTGCAGCAGCCTGCTTTTCCTTTGAATCAAAGGCACAGTCAACTGACATCACACTCTTACACACCAACGACCTGCATTCCCGAATGCTGGGTTACAGTCCAAACAGTGATTATACACCCTATTCGATAAACGACGACCCGACGGTGGGCGGTATGGCACGCCTTGCTACCATAGCGGATTCCATACGGAAAAATGCAGATAATGTTTTGCTGGTGGATGCAGGAGATTTTCTCATGGGTACTGTTTTTCAAACCCTCGAAACACAATCAGGATTTCAACTCCACTTGATGAAAACCATGGAATATGATGTGATCAGCATCGGAAATCATGAATTTGATTTCGGCATCGACGGGCTGGTTGAAATTATCCGCGCTGCCAGGGCGCAGGGAGAAATTCCGCCTTTGGTTCTTTCCAATATTCAATTTTGTGATACCCTGGAAGAAGATGACGCATTTGAAGCTCTTTATCAGGAACAAATCATAACACCATGGCATATTGTGGAACGGGGTGGAATCAAAATCGGTTTCTTTGGTTTGTTGGGAAAAGATGCTTATGAAGTGGCACCGTATGCCAAACCCCTCACAACCTCCGATCAGGTAACCACAGCAAAAGAGATGAACACTTTCCTGCGGACAGAAAAACAGGCCGATATCGTTATTGCACTTTCACACAGCGGTATATTTAAAAACGAAACCGGCGAATACGAGCGCGAAGATGTTGATGTGGCCATGGCCGTTCCCGAACTGAACCTGATTATCAGTGCCCATACGCACACCACACTGCACGAGCCACTGATTATCAACGGTGTGCCTATTGTACAAACCGGGGCATACGGAAGTAACATGGGTGAGGTGGTGCTGCATTACGAAAAAGGGACTACGACATTACGCAGTGCACGGTTAATTGCAGTAGATGATTCATGGGAAGGTAAACCGGAAATTCAACAAGCCATAGAAACACAAATGGAGCTGATTAACCAGAAGGTACTTGGAAACCTGGGATTACGTGCCGACAGTTTGCTGGTAGAAAGCGCTTTCCCCATCCGTATAAACGATGAAAACCTGCTGGAAAACAGTAATCTGGGGCCGTTTGTGGCGGACGCAATTTATCATTATTTCCAAAAAAACGATCCCGATGGTGTAGACATTACACTTGTGGCCGCTGGATTACTCCGCGATGATATTCTTCCGGGGAAACAGGGCTTTCAATACGTTTCCGATTTGTACAGGATACTCCCGTTAGGACGTGGAATAACCGACAAAACAAGCCCCGGGTATTCTCTGGCAAAAATTTATATTACCGGCAGAGAACTAAAAAATATTCTGGAAATCATGCAGATAGCTCCTTCCCTGAGTACTTCCAATTATCCCTATTGGACTGGCGTCCGCTATGCTACAAACCCTTTACGATTACCGCTCGATAAAATTTATGAAGTGGAACTTGGGACGGAAGAGAACGGATTTTCAAAAATTTCACTTTCAAAAAATGATTCAACCCTCTACAGCCTGGGCGCCAATGCCTATTTGCTCGAATTTGTAAGCCTTATAAAAGACCTCAGCAAGGGCATTCTGAGTGTAATTCCAAAAAATAAAAAGGGAATACCCATTCAACATATCGAAGAAGCTCTTGTCGACCTTGAACCGGAAAACCCGGGTATTCAGGAAGCCAAAGAATGGGCTGCTCTGATGGAATTCTGCGCCGGTTTCCCCGATATCAACAATAATGGTATTCCGGATATCCCTCAACAATACAGCTTAGAACACATGCTCGTATTGAACACCTCGGTGAATAACACCGATCCATATGCCGGCAGCATGATAAACGACCAAAATCAACAAATTATCAATACACGCAGCCCCAAAAAAAGCAATTCCACGTCTTTGCGTACTATTTTCACTTCAGGAAATGGGGTTACCCTCGTGGCATACGCTGTTATTCTGGTCATTGTATTTCTTTTTGTTCTACTTATCCGGGTAATAATCAAAAGAATAAAAAAAACCAAGTAATCCTTCTTTTTCCCATTGGGGAAAACCGCCAAGTTTGAGCGTTTTTATCGTACACCGGACTGCAACGCCGTCAATCGGAATACGAAACAGCAAAAGCGCAAGGCATTGTATCGGATTATTTCCCAAAAAATAGGAAAAAGATTATCTTTATAAAAAATTAACCTTATGCCGAAAAAGAAAAGTATTACAAAAAAAACCATTCATAAACTGTCAAGGAATTCCTTTATGAGCAAAGTGCTGGAAGTGTTTACCACCAATCCGGCACAAGGATTCAATTTCAGGCAAATCAGCGGAAAATTAGGCATCACAGATACAGCTTCGCGCGAATTGGTGCACACCATGATCAAAGAACTACGCGCTTCCAACGCCATTGTGGAAATGCGAAGAGGGAAATACCGCCTCAACCCCGAAATTGCAGAAACCATGAAATCGGATACGCGCGTGGAAGGCGTTGTCGACATGAAACAAACAGGTAAAGCGTATGTTCTTTCCGATCAAACCGATGAAGATATCTTTATCAATGCAGGAAATACCGGGCAAGCCCTTCATGGCGACCGGGTGGAGGTTCAACTCTTTCCCCGCCGCTCCGGCCGGAAAATTGAAGGCCGCATAAAAAATGTGATTCATCGGGCCAAAAATCAGTTCGTAGGAACCTTACAGGCCAGCAACCGCTTCGCCTTTGTTGTTCCCGACCAAAATAATGTACCTGTCGACATCTATATCGCCGGAGACCAACTCCATGGCGCCAAAAACGGAGAAAAAGTGCTGGTTAAAATGACCGACTGGCCAGCGCGATCAAAAAATCCCTTTGGCGAAATCGTTGAGGTGCTGGGAATGCCGGGCAACAACGAAGTAGAAATGCTCTCCATTCTTGCCAATAACGATTTCCCGCTTCATTTCCCAAAAATAGCTGAAAAAGAGGCAGAAGCCATTCCGGCGGCTATCCCACAGGAAGAAATCGACAAACGCCGCGACATGAGAGGAACCACCACCCTAACCATCGACCCGGCCGACGCCAAGGATTTCGACGATGCACTTTCGTTCAAAGTGCTCGAAAACGGTAACTTTGAAGTCGGCATCCATATCGCCGATGTATCCTATTATGTAAAACCGGGAACCGAAATCGACAAGGAGGCATATTTCAGAGCAACCTCCGTGTACCTGGTCGACAGAACCATTCCGATGCTTCCGGAAAAACTCTCCAACAATCTTTGCTCTCTTCGGCCTAATGAAGATAAACTTTGCTTTTCAGCGATTTTTGAACTCGACGAGGAGGCAAAAATACTCCGGGAATGGTTTGGAAAAACCATCATCAACTCCGACCGACGGTTTAATTACGAAGAGGTACAACAAATCATTGAAGGCGGCAACGGTGATTTGAAGGAAGAAATTCTGGTACTGGATAAACTGGCAAAAAAACTTCGTGATAAACGGTTCAAAATGGGCTCTATCAACTTTAAGTCGCAAGAGGTAAAATTCAAACTCGATGAAAACGGGAAACCACTGGAAGCCTTCCTTAAGGAACAAAAAGACTCGAACCAATTGGTCGAAGACTTTATGCTGCTGGCCAACAGAAAAGTTGCAGAACGTGTGGGCAAACAAAAAAACAAAGAGGAAGAAAAAACCTTTGTCTACCGTATTCATGATACCCCAAACCCTGATAAACTGGCTGATTTTGCTGAATTTGTAAATAAGTTCGGATACAAACTAAATATCGGAAACCGTAAAAATATCGCAAAATCAATGAACGAACTTTTCAAGGCAGTGGCAGGGAAAGGAGAAGAAAATATGATCGAGACCATTGCCATCCGAACCATGGCTAAAGCCATTTACAGCACCAAAAACCTCGGTCATTACGGCCTTGCTTTTGCCTATTACAGCCACTTCACCTCCCCGATCCGCAGGTATCCTGACCTGATGGTCCACCGCCTGCTGGAAAAATATCTCAAAGGGGGTCAATCGGTACCCAAACTGGAATACGAAGAAAAATGTAAACATTGCAGTGATATGGAAAAAAAAGCCACTGAAGCTGAACGCGATAGTGTAAAATACAAACAAGCCGAATTTATGCTGGATAAAGTAGGAATGGAATTTCCCGGCTTAATTAGCGGAGTGTCGAAATGGGGTTTATTTGTTGAGATCGAAGGAAATAAATGCGAAGGCCTCGTAAGAATGGAAGATATTCCCAATGATTTCTATTATCTGGATGAAGAAAATTACTGTGTCATTGGGCATCATGATGGCAAAATGTATCGACTGGGCGACAAAGTAAGGATTATTGTTAAAAAAATCGATCTTCAGAAAAAACAAATGGATTTTATGCTGGCTTAAATCGAAACCCTTTGTTTTTGTTTTTTTTGATGCGTCAGACCCCAAAATCTGCCGTTACCTATCCCGGCACGGTTCTTCCAGCCTTGTAAATACATACCAACACTTTCAATCCATAAAAAGATTTTATCTTTGAAGGGTGGTGTGGCTCAGCTTGTAGGGCATAAAATTCAATTTCATGAACATTATACAAATTATTCCCGGCTCGGGAGGAAGTTTTTACTGCGGTAATTGTCTGCGCGACAGTAAGTTTTTCGAAGCCATGAAAGCGCAAGGCCAGGAGGTGATCAAAATACCCATGTACCTTCCCCTTTTCGACGAAGAACGCTACCAACGCGAAGTACCGGTCTTTTACGGAGCAATCAGTATGTACCTGAAACAAAACTACCGGCTGTTTCGCACGATGCCCTCCTGGATGGAACGCCTGCTTAATTCAACACCGCTGCTAAAACTGGCAGCCAAAAAAGCAGGATCGACCCGCGCTACCGGATTGGAAGATATGACCCTATCGATGTTGCTGGGTGAAGACGGAAAACAAAAAGATGAACTCTCCCAAATGGTGAACTGGATTGTGGAACACAGTAAAGCCGATGTTATACATATCTCTAATGCACTGTTACTAGGCCTGGCAAAAACGCTCAGGGAAAAAACCGGGGCAAAAATTATTTGTTCTTTACAGGATGAAGATGTATGGGTAGATGTGATGGAACCGCCTTTGCGCAAAAAAGTATGGGCTCTTATGGGAGAAAAAGCACGTTATGTTGACCACTTTATTGCAGTAAGCGACTACTATGCAAGTATTTCCATTGACAGGATGGCGCTTCCTCCCGAAAAAATCACTACCCTTCATTTGGGTATTAACCCGGAAGAATACACGTTTATCAATTCCATCCAAAAACCACGTACCCTCGGTTTTATATCCCGGATGAGCCACGAAAACGGGCTCGACATTCTGGTGGAAGCGTTTTGTTTGCTGAAAAAGAATCCGTCAATGGAAGATGTCACCCTCCTCATTACCGGAGGTGCTACAGGCGACGACAGAAAATTTTTGCGTCAGCTCAAGTGCACTATCGCCCATCATCACCTACAACATCAGGTCATGTTTCAAGAAAAATTTGACGGCCAGTTCCGCCAGGAATTTTTCAAAAAAGTCGCGCTAATGTCGGTTCCGGTTCGCAAAGGCGAGGCCTTTGGAATCTATATTACCGAGGCTATGGCGTCAGGCATCCCGGTGGTTCAGCCTAATCTGGGGGCCTATCCGGAAATCCTTGCCAAAGGGGGAGGAGGAATCCTTTACCCCGAAAATAATCCCAAACAACTGGCAAAAGCAATGGAGACAATGCTTTCAAACAGCGCCTTGCTTGAAAAACATAGCCTTGACGCAAGAAACAGTGTTTTAACCCATTTTAATATCCATCCGCTTACCCAACAACTGATCACCTGCTACAAGAACCTATGATCCTAACTATCAATGAAATAACAAAAAGCTACCGGAACCCAGGGGGCACCGCAACACGGACCGTCCTGAACCGGCTGAATCTGGAGGTTAGCCCACACGAAATGATTGCCATCACCGGACCGTCAGGATCAGGAAAAACCACATTACTTAACATCGCCGGTACACTTGATCTTCCCGATTCAGGAGAAGTCATTTTCAATGGTACGCCATTACATACACAATCGGCCAATCAGCTCGCAGCCATTCGAAACAAAGAAATCGGTTTTGTTTTCCAGATGCATCACCTCTTCCCACAGCTAACCGCTCTTGAAAACATTCTTCTCCCCACGCTTGCGCTGAAAAAAAAACAGGGAAACAGCCAAAGCCAGGCCTTACAACTAATGAAGGAACTTGGCATTAACCCCCTGCGAAACCAAAAACCAGGTGAACTCTCGGGAGGTGAATGCCAACGTGTGGCCGTAGCACGCGCACTCATTAACCAGCCCTCATTACTGCTTGCCGATGAACCTACCGGATCCCTTGACCGATCGAATGCCCTTGAACTGGTGCGTCTTCTCAAAAAAATTAATCATACCTATGGTACTACACTCCTGATGGTAACCCATGCAAAGGAGCTTACTGAAGAAATGAGCCATGTTTATGCACTCACCGATGGAAAACTTACTGAAATCGGCCAATGAATACACAAAAAGTAATCATAAAAAGCTGGTTGTATTACCGTAAAAGTAATGCGTTCATAGCACTGGCTATTGCCATAACTACTGCTGTAATAACCGGTGCATTACTTGTTGGCGATAGCATTACCTACAGCCTGGAAAAAACAGTTTCCTTACGCCTGGGCAACATCACCCATACCATCGACGGTGGCGATCGCTATTTTACCGCTTCATTGGCACAAAGGATCACAGAAAAATCTGCACTCCCCGCATCGGCCATGCTTCAGACCGAAGCTTCCGTGCAAGCAGACCCAGGCAGGCTTTCACTTCCTAAGATTCAACTCCTGGGTGTTGATACCCTATTCAGAAAAATCAACCCGTCGTTACCTGAAATACACCCTGGAGAAGTTACAATTAGCGAAAACCTTGCCCATCGTCTTAATGTACAACCCGGCGATTACCTGCTTTTTCATATCAACCGGGCAACCATCATCCCACTGAATACTCCGTTTGTTTCAACAGAAAATCAGGTCATAGCCAAACGGCTGAAAATAAACCATATCATTGGCAATAACCAAATGGGCCGATTTTCGCTCCTCAATGTACAAGCTGCACCCTTCAATGCCTTCGTCTCCCTACCCTGGCTGAACACACTCATGGCGATGGAAGGAAAAGCAAATCGAATCCTGCTTTCAGTCAATGAAAGCCGCACAATTTCCACCCTTACACAAACGCTGGAGGCAGTCTGGCGCCCCGAAGACCTTAGCCTGAAAACAGAGCCGCTCAACACAGAATATGGCTGGCAAATCTCTTCGGAACGCGTATTTATCGATCAAGCGAATGCACAATTGGTACAACAGGTTTTTCCTGATGCTACGCCTATCCTGACCTATTTAGTGAATCGTTTGGCAACAAAAAAGGCAACCACCCCCTATTCTTTTGTCAGCAGTGTTACAGACAACTCCCTGCCAGAAAACGGAATAATCATCAACCAATGGCTTGCCGACGATCTGAATGCAGCTCCCGGCGACACCCTGACTTGCACCTGGTTTTCGATAGGGCCGCTCCGTGCGCTGACTACCGACAGTGCCCTCTTCATCGTACAGCGTATTACCGCCATGGACAGTCCACTCAGTGACCCGCAGCGGATGCCCTTCATCCCGGGCTTATCGGATGCAGGAAGCTGCACAGCATGGGATGCCGGCATCCCGATAAACCTGAAAACCATCCGCGATAAGGATGAAACCTATTGGAACCAATACCAAGGCACGCCCAAAGCATTTATTCCCTTAAAAACCGCTCATAAACTATGGGCCAATCGTTTCGGCAACTATACCGCCTTCCGAACCGTCTATAACCCCGACACCATAGCATGGCATTCGGAAAACAGCAAACTATCCAACCTCGGAATATTAGTAAAAGAAGTCAGAGATCAAGGCAGAA
>Ga0265294_10008828_pt1 | contig 11709 bp, 9 predicted proteins | sample MunlanPumphouse3_FD_192504 | JGI IMG/M metagenome (GOLD analysis project Ga0265294, IMG submission 192504) | Groundwater microbial communities from a municipal landfill in Southern Ontario, Canada - Pumphouse #3 | ecosystem: Environmental > Aquatic > Deep subsurface > Groundwater | place...
AACTTCTAGTAGTGAAGCATTTTGGTTTAGTATGCAACAAAATATGGTTGAGATAAATGATGTTATTAAACCTGAATCAAAAAATGTACATATTTGGATTACTTTTCAATTAAGTAAAGGCAGTTCAAAACAACGGTTTTATGATCAAGATAATATTGGTATGGCAAAGAATATCGTAGATGTTGCATCTACTTGTCTTATGATCAGGAAAGTATTTGATGATGAATTAGAAGGTGGTAAACGAGAATTGAATGTTTACAGAAAAGAAAAAAGACAAGGTAATATAGAATCACAAATACCAGTAAAATTAAAGAAAGGCAAAAATTATCAAATAATATTTATAGTTAAAAATCGTGAAGGTAGTACAAATGAATATCAGATTGTAATTGATCACGACCTCTCTCGTAATACATATAAAGAAATTGGTTATACTGTTGTTCCAGTAGATTTTTAAGGGGATGGTGATATGACTGCAAATGATTTGATTCAGTATATTATGGAAAATGATAAAATTAAAGATATACTTGAAGATTTAGGTTGTCACCATCTTAAAGAATATACCAAAGAATATAGATGTGGATTACCTTCTCATTCAAATAAAGGTAATATTTCTATAAAGAAAGATACCTTGAAAACAAAAATTTATCAATCTGATAATAATATTATTCGAGGTAATATTTTTACTTTATGTCAAACTATAAAAAATATATCTTTTCCAGAAGCAAATAGATACATTCATAATATGTTTGGTCTTGAATATAGATTTAATTTAAGTAAGAATAATAAAGAAATTGAAGACCCATTAGAAATTTTTAAAAAAATTAAAAGAAAAAGAACTGGATTTGATTTAAGTAATTTAGAAATATATAGCGAGGAAATGTTAAAAGAATATGTCTCTTATCCACATATTGATTGGATAAGAGAAGGTATAATGCCTTGGACATGTGAAAAATTTAAAATTGGTTATAGCAATAGTAAAAAAAGAATAGTTATACCAATCAGATATTGGTGTGGAACAGAAAATGACTATTTAGGTATAATAGGAAGAACTATAATAAAAGAATATGAAATGTTAGATATACCCAAATATTATCCTCTAAAACCATATCCTAAATCCATAAATTTATACGGATTACAAGAAAATTATAAAACAATACAAGAATCTGGATATTGCGTGATTTATGAAGCAGAGAAATCAACCTTAAAACGTCATAGTAGAAATGATGGTACAGGTGTTTCGGTTGGTTCACATTCGTTAAGTGATGAACAAGTTAAAATATTAATAGGTTTAAATGTCAAACTTATAATAGCTTATGATAAAGATATTTCGTTAAAATATATTAGATCTGAATGTGAAAAATTTTATCAAATTAGAAATATATATTATATTTATGATAAATATGATTTATTAAAGGACAAAGAAAGTCCAGCAGATGCAAGAAATAATATATTTAATTATTTATTAAAACATAAAATTAAATATGACGAAAATGAACACAATATATACTTAAAGGAATTGAAATAAATGCAAAAGAAATTAGATGTAATAATAAAAGATAATAAAAGTAAAATATATAAAAATGGTACAATATGGAGTTCCAATAATTATGGTGATTTTAAAATAATTGGCTATGTTAAAAGAGGTTATTACTTGATTGAATATGAAGATGGAACACAAATGATTGCATTGGGTGGGGCAATCGGAAATGGTCAGGTGAAAAATCCATATTATCCGCATCTTTATGGAGTAGCTTGTCTGGGTAGAATTTCACAATATCATATTTTATACAAAAGATGGGATGGTATGCTGAGACGAATTTTTGTTGTAGATCATGATGCATACAAAGATTATGGAGGAAGAGGTATAACTATAAATAACGAATTGTTATGTTTTGAATCTTATGTTAAATATATATCTTCTTTAAAAAATTATGATAAATTATTAAAGAATCCGAAATTATATGAAATTGATAGAAAAGATAATAATGGTAATTACGAAAAAGGTAATTTAAGAATCGTAACAATATCTGAAAATCAACGTAATTCAAGGAACAATAAAAGAATCCAAATGATAAAAGAAGGAGAGATGAACTGTTAAATAAAACATTGACAAACATATACACCTGTGGTATAGTATAGACAGAAGGAGGCGTATATGTTGAGTACATACAAACCAAATGAATTTGCAGAGATGATTGGAATGTCAGTTAAAACACTTCAAAGATGGGATGATAATGGCAAGTTAAAAGCATTTAGGACACCAACAAATAGACGTTATTATACCCATCAGCAATATGTTGAATATATAGGGAAAACAATTTGTGATAAGGATAGTAGAAAAACTATTATTTACACAAGAGTGTCTAGTAGTAATCAAAAAGATGATTTAAAGAATCAAGTTGAATTCCTTAAACAATTTGCTAATGCTAAAGGATGGATAGTAGATGAAATATTTGAAGATATTGGTTCTGGTTTAAATTATAATCGTAAAAAATGGAATAAACTTCTTGAAGATTGTATGCTTGGTTTAGTTAAGATGGTTATAGTTGCTCATAAAGATAGATTTATACGTTTTGGTTTCACATGGTTTGAAAGGTTTTTAAAATCTAATGGTGTTGAATTAATCGTTGTAAATAATGAAACTTTATCACCAGAAGAAGAAATGATTCAAGATTTAATATCAATAATTCACGTTTTTTCATGCCGTATCTATGGATTAAGAAAATACAAGAAAAAAATAGTAGAGGATGTGGAGGTATGTTCAAAGGATATAAAACTGAACTTAGAGTAAATAAAAATCATATTATCAAAATTCATCAATCTATTGGCATATGTCGCTTCCTCTATAATTCTTATTTAGCTAAAAATCAAATGTTATATGAGTTATATAAAGAAGGGAAAATAAATAAAAAGCAAGCGTTTATGAGTGCTAACGATTTTGACAAATATATTAATAATGAAGTTAAAATACAAGACGATTTCAAATGGATTGATGAATGTGGGTCTAAAGCAAGAAAGAAATCTATTGTAAATGCTGAGATGGCTTATAGAAGATTTTTTAAAGGTGAAAGTAGGTTCCCTAGATTTAAGAAGAAAAAGAATCAAGATGTAAAAATATATTTCCCTAAAAACAATAAAACTGATTGGACGGTAGAAAGACATAGAATTAAAATACCAACTTTAGGATTTGTTGAATTAAAAGAAAAAGGATATATTCCTACGAATGCTAAAGTGGTTAGTGGTACTATTTCAATGAAAGCTGGAAGATATTATGTTTCAGTACTATGTAATGTTGTAGATAATAATAATTACTCAAATGTTAGTAATGAAGGTATTGGAATTGATTTAGGAATTAAAGATTTAGCTATTGTTAGTAATATTGATGAACCATTTAAAAACATTAATAAGACTAATGATGTTAGAAAACTAAAGAAAAAGCTTAAAAGACTTCAACGACAAGTTTCTCGTAAATACGAAATGAATAAAGATGGTAAAAAGTTTGTTAAGACTAAAAATATTATTAAGTTAGAAGCAAAAATTAGAACTATTCATCAAAGATTATCTAATATACGTTTAAATTATGCTCATCAAATTACAAATATTTTGGTAAAATCCAAACCAGAGTATATATCTATTGAAGATTTAAACGTAAGAGGTATGATGAAGAATAGACACTTATCAAAGGCTATTCAAGAACAATGTTTTCATGAATTTAGACGACAATTAACTTATAAAGGTAATTGGAATAATATTGAGTTAAGAGTAGTTGATAGATTTTATCCATCTAGTAAAATGTGTTCTGAGTGTGGAGCAGTTGATAAGCAGCTAAAATTATCAGACAGGACATATATTTGTAAAAAATGTGGTTCAATTCTTGACAGAGACAAAAATGCTTCAATTAATTTAAAGAATGCAAAAATATATAAAATAGCATAAAACAAATTATCAAATAAAAAGAAAGAGAGAATGCTACGAAGATAAAATAGAGATAATTTGTTGTGTAGGGTGGGCTACATCCGAATTTACGCTTGTGGAGTGTTGCATCAAATGTGAGTAGTGATAGTAATATCACAAAAACAGACACGATGAATCAAGAATTGTCTAAAATATAGATAATGAGTATATTTGTCTATGTTTTTAGTAGCAGAAGTTATTGATATTGATATAATAGTTAGATTAATAGAGAAATATCCACAATATAATTTTAGGAACGATGGCATTAGTGCAGTTATAAATGGTTTACAAAAAACACATAGAGGATTTACGTTTAAGAAAGAAGTGAATATTTGAAATGGCTCGAAAAACAAGTGAAGAGTTAGAAATGTTAAAGAAAAAATACAATTGTAGTATGTTCTGGAGTTGGAGTAGATACAATTGTTTTAAAAATTCCGTCTATGAGTATTATCTTAAATACATATTAAAAGTCAAAGAAGATAGAGATGATGGAATATATGGTGTTAGCGGAAATGCTTGTCATTCAATACTTGAAAAATTCTATTCTAAAGAAATTGAATATGAAGATATGTTACAAGAATATGAAAATGTATTATTTACTTTTAATGCAGGAGAACTTAAATATGATAGAACTAATGAAGAAAAGAATAGAAATATAGCACAAAAATATGAAGCTTGCATAAAACATTTTTTTCAAAATCATGTTGTAATAAATAAAAAGGTCGAAATAGAAAAATTCATTATCATAAAAATTAATAGTTTTATCTTCCAAGGATATATTGACTTTATACATAAAGAAGACGATTGCTTTATTATTACTGACTGGAAAACATCAAGTATATATACTGGTAAAAAAATAGATAAAGAAAAAGGACAGTTAGTTTTATATGCGGAAGGACTAAGGCAATTAGGAGTACCCTTGGATAAGATTAAGATAAGATGGAACTTTCTCAAATATGTAATTGTAGAAGTACAACAAGCTAATGGAAAAACTACTGAAAGGAATATATCAAGAAACGAAATTGGCAAAAGTTTAAAATCAAATGTTAAAATGTGGTTAAATAGAACAAAACGATATTCAGATAAAGAAATTAATTCATATTTAGATTTATTATCTATGACAAATGATATATCATGTTTACCAGAAGATATACAAGTTAAATATAATATTCAAGATTGTTACGTATATATTCCTTTTACACAAGAAGAGATTAACAATCTAAAATCAGATATCATTCATACAATTGTTGATATTAGCAAAAAAGAATCTGAATTTATGAAAACAAAAGATGAAAACATATGGTGGGAAGAAGTCACTGATTCTGAATCATATTTCTTTGCTAACCTAAGTGGGTATAGTAGTTTTTTACATAAACCATATGCACAATATTTAGAGAAAAGAAAAACATTTTTAAATTCGGCAGATAGTAAAGAAGATGATCTTTCCTGGATGGAAGGATTAATGGATTAAATGAAATTTAATAAAGAATTATACATAAATAAAAAATATGGTAATCTTACTATTTTAGAATTTGTAGATAATCATTACCAAAATGGATCATTCGCAGTCAAATGTTTATGTGATTGCAATTACTGTAAAATAAATAATAAAACACAAATTCCAGTAATTAAGAAATTAAAAGAAATTATTGATGAAAAGAAAGTTGATTGTGGAAGAAAACCACATAATTATCCAAAAATTAATACTGATGATGTTTATAATTATATTAAAGATTATAATGATGGCAATAGCGTAAGATTTATTTCATTAAAGTATAAAATAAATTATAAACTTATTAGTGATATATTGATAGATAATGGTTATAAAATACGTGACAATACATTTAATTCAAAGAAATATAGTTGTAATCAAGATTATTTTGAATTAATTAATACTCCAGAAAAAGCATATTGGTTAGGCTTTTTATATGCCGATGGATTTGTTACAAAAGACGGTAAATTTGGATTAAGCCTAAAAAGTTGTGATGAACATATTATATATCAATTAAAAAATGATTTAAATAGTGATTCTCCTATTAAAAGATATATAACTACAGGTGGATATAAAATTGGCATAGAATATTCAAAATTATTAATCACTGATTATAAAATGAGGGATGACTTAATAAAACATGGCGTACTTTTAAATAAGACAAATATAATAACCAAACCAAATATAGATGATAATTTAGTTAGACATTTTATTAGAGGATATTTCGATGGAGATGGGAGTATATATAGAAGTAGTAAAACCCCAGATTACAATATATCTTTTTGTGGAACAGATGAATTATTAACATATATACATAATTATTTATTTATAAATAATCTCATAAAGAAAAATCTTAAGCTGGAAAAAAGAAAAATAAAACACATAGTATCTTCTATTAGATATGGTGGTAATGTTCAGGTTTTAAATATTATGAATCATTTATACAAAGATGCAAATAGATATTTATTTCGTAAATACAATATCTATCAAAGTCTTTGCGAACAACAATCTAATATCTTAGGAAAGGAGTTAATAAATGCGATATAATAATTTCCATAAACATTGTCACCAATCTAATATACGCACATTAGATTGTATAGTTAAACCACAAGATTACATAAATAGAGCAAAAGAATTAAATCATACTACTGTATTTACAACTCAACATGGATGGGGTGGCAACTATTTAGAAATGTATGATTTGTGCCAAAAAAATGATATTAAAATGATATTTGGAGCAGAGTTATATATTGTAGCAGATAGATTTGAAAAAGATAATACAAATAGACATATCGTTATTATTGGTAAAAATCAAGATGCGTTTTATCAATTAAATGAAATAATGTCTGAATCAAATAAAACAGGTTTCTACTATAAACCACGAATAGATTTGAGTTTATTGCTTTCATTAAATCCAAATAATTTTATCATTACATCTGCTTGTGTTGCAGGAATATTAAGAAATGAAGATACTAAAAATATATTTTTAGAACCTATAATAAAACATTTTGGAGATAATTTTTATTTAGAAACTCAAGCACATTCACATCAAATTCAAGTAAATCATAATTTGAACATTATTAAGTTATCTAATGAATATAAAATACCAATTATTCATGCTAATGATTCTCATTATATTTACCCTGAACAAAAGTATGATAGAGATTTGTTTCTAAGGGGTAAAGGCTTAAGGTATGAAGATGAAGACGGATTTATTTTAGACTATCCTGATTATGAAACAATTGTTGAAAGATATAAAGAACAAAATGTTTTAACAAAAAATCAAATTCAAGAAGCTATTACTAACACTTTAATTTTTGATAAATGTGAAGATTTAGTTTTTACGAAAGAAGTAAAAATGCCAACAATTTATCCAAACGAAGATTCAAATAAAAAACTTAAATCTATTATTCTAGAGAGATGGAATGAAGAAAAGAAAAATATTGATACAAAAAGACATAAAGAATATCAAGATGGAATTTATTTTGAATTTAATACAATTAAAAAAACAAATATGGCAGATTATTTTCTATTAAATGAAAGAATTATTGATAGAGCAGTTAATGTATATAATGGAATCCTTACTCGGACGGGCAGAGGATCGGCTGTGAGCTTCTATATAAATAAACTTTTAGGATTCACAGAAATAGATAGATTTGAATCTGAGGTTCCACTTTATCCATCTAGGTTTATGACTGTATCCAGAATTCTCGAATCTAAATCTTTACCAGATATTGACTTTAATTGGTCGGATGTAGATGCTCCAATTAAAGCATCTAAAGATATTTTAGGGGAAGATAATGTTTACTATATGTATGCTATAGGAACTATGAAAGAATCTTCAGCGTTTAGAAATTTATGTCGGGCATATGATATGCCAATGGATACATATAATGAAGTAGGTAAAGACGTGGAAAAATATACTAAAGATCCAAAATGGAAAGATTTAATTGAAGAATCAAAGAAATTTATTGGTGTGATAGATAGTATATCTCCAAGTCCATGTAGTTTTGTTATGTTAAACAAACCTATATCTAGAGAATTAGGATTACTTAAAGTAGGAGATCAAATTTGTGCATGTATTGACGGATATACATCAGATGTTTGGAAATATCTAAAAAATGATTTTCTTACAGTAAAAGTATGGAAAATTGTATCAGATACATATAAATTACTTAATAAACCAATACCGAATATTCGAGAATTAAAAAAACTTCTTAATGATAAGGTTTGGAATTTATATAAGAATGGTTTAACCGCAACATTAAATCAAGTAGATACAGATTTAAGTACAACTTTTGTTAAAAAGTATTGTCCTCTTAATGTAGCTGAAATTAGTGGCTTTGTAGCTGCGATAAGACCAGGATTTGCAAGTTTAGTTAATACTTTTTTAGAAAGGAAAGAATATTCTACAGGTGTTAAAGAAATAGATAATATTCTTGAACCGTCTTATCACTTCATGCTCTATCAAGAATCTATCATGGCATTTCTTGTATGGTGTGGACTTAAAGAAGATCACACCTATGACATTATTAAAAAAATTGCGAAGAAGAAGTTTAAAGAAGAAGAAATCGCAGAACTTAAAAATGAATTAATTGCAGGATTTATTAAGAATGTAGGGAATGATGATCAATTTGAAGAGGTATGGCAAGTAGTACAAGATGCTGCGAAATATTCTTTTAATGCATCGCATTCGCTTAGTGTCGCATGGGATAGCTTATACGGAGCTTATTTAAAAGCTAATTATCCCTTAGAATATTACACGGTTATATTAAATGAATATGATTCAAATACTGAAAAAACTAGTAAAATACTTAATGAATTACCTTTCTTTAATATTAAGTTATCAGATATTGAATTTGGGAATTCTATAGACACATATTCATTCAATAGAAAAACAAATACAATTTACAAATCTATAACTTCTATTAAATTTCTTAATGCACAAGTAGCTAGAGAGTTATATGATTTAGCACAGCAAACAAAATACACTGATTTTATAACCTTATTGCAAGATATAAAAAATACCTCAATAAATTCTAGACAATTAAAAATATTAACTGGCTTAGATTTCTTTAAAAAGTTTGGTAAAAATAAAAAACTTCTTAAAATAATAGAAATATATGATAATTTTGCTTTACGTAAACAAATCAATTTTAAAGACATTCCAAAATTAAATATTAATGAAGAAATTTTAAAGAAATATAGTAGTAAAACAACTAATACACTTTATAAAGAATTAGATATGATGGGTTTTATTCAAGAAATTATTAAAACCATAGAAGATAAACCAATGTCAATTAAAGATCAAGTTAAATTTGAAATGGATTATCTAGAGTATGTTAAATATATTAATGAAAGTGCAGGAGATAATTTTTACATTGTAATCAAATTCGAGGTATATAAAGACAAAACTAAACCTTATGTGACTTTAAGACAAATAAATAGCGGTAAGGAATTAAAGACAAAAATCAAAGATGGAAAGATTTTTATCGAAAATACATTTAAACTTTATGATGTTCTAAAAGTAAATGAATTCAAAATACAAAAGAAAACTAAAAATATTAATGGTAAATGGCAGAAAACAGATGAAGATGAACAAATTTTATTTAACTTCGAAGTATATTAGGAGGATTTTATGAAAAAAAATAAAAATAGAAATGGCGAATCATTGATAAATAAATTTGGTTCAAAAATGACAATTAGTAAATATATCGATGCTAAAAATGTAATTGTTGAATTCGAAAATCCTAAATATTTAATTAAAACTACATATAGAAATTTTAAGACTTTAAATATTAGATATCCTTATGATAAATCTATTTATGGGATTGGTTATATTGGAGTAGGTGATTACAATGCATCGATTGATAGAAAAGCATCACCTCAGTACGACACATGGCATTCTATGTTACAAAGATGTTATAATGAAAAACTACATAAAAAACGTCCTTCGTACATAGGCTGTACAGTATGTGAAGAATGGCATAATTTCCAAACGTTTGCAAAATGGCATGATGAAAATTACTACAAGGTCGAAGGACAACGAATAGAGTTAGACAAAGATATTTTAGTTAAGGGTAATAAAATTTATTCTCCAAACACTTGTATTTTTGTGCCACAGAGTATTAATACTTTATTAATAAAAAGAGATTCTAAAAGAGGGGAATTTCCTATAGGTATTTACTTCAAAAAGAAAAATAATAAATATTCTGTTCAATGTAGTAATGGTAAAGATAAAAATCAACAATATTTAGGATTATTTGATACTCCAATACAAGCATTTAATGTTTATAAATCATTTAAGGAGAATATTATTAAACAAATCGCAGATGAATATAAAAATAAAATACCGAAAAATATATACGATGCATTATATAATTATGAGGTAGAATATAATGACTAAAGATAAAATTATAGTAGAATTTTTAGGTACTGTAGTCTCGAACCCATATAATACTGAGGACTATAAAATATATGGATTAAAAGTTGATTATGATAAATTTCCAAATATCAAACCAAATAAATATAAAAATGTAAGTCTAGTTGGTAATCTTCCTGATCTAGAAGATGGTGTAGAGTTTACTATAAAAGCAGAACAACAAAATGGCAAAAGTGGTATTCAATATAAGTTTATCAATATCAAAAGAGATAGACCAAAAACAGAAGCATCAACTAGATTGTTTTTACAAAGCATATTAGATAGTTATAGTCATGTTGATGAAATTATGCGTGAGTATCCAGATATTATTGATAGAGTAATTAACAATCGCTTAGATGATATTGATTTAAAGAAATTATATAATATAGGTCAATATAGGTTTGATGTTATTAAGCGTAAAATTATTGAGAACTTTGCACTCGCTGAACTCGTTGATAGTTTTAAAGGATTTATCGAATTCAAAGTATTAAAAGTTCTTTATGATAAGTATGGATCAGTAGATAAAATCAAAGAAAAACTACAAAACAATCCATACATGTGCTTATGTGGTTTGTCACGTATAGCCTTCAAAACCGCAGACAAGATACTACTTGAATTTAATAAAGAATGTATAGAAATGAAAGCAAGAGGAGAAAAACCACCAATTGATTTTACCTTTGATTTACAAACTTCCAGTCAAAGACAAAAATCCGCAATCATGTTCTTACTAGGTGAAAACGAAAATGACGGTAATACTAAAATCGATGTCAAAGTTTTAAGAAAACAATCTGACACTTTAGCTAAGAAGTGCATTGAGCACTTTGTTGATATTATTAAAAATGATAAAGATATTTATTTTGATAAGACAACAAATACAGTTGCATTGCAGGAAACATATGAAAAAGAATTGTACATTGCTAATAAAATTCTAGAAGGGTTAAAAGTTAAAAATAAATGGGAAATAGATACTGAAAAATATAAAAACAATTCTGAAATTACTCTTACCGATCAACAATATCAAGTATTACCTATGGTGTGCAATTCAAATGTATGTATATTAAATGGTTTTGGTGGAAGTGGCAAAAGTGCTACAACTAAATCAATTATTGATATGTTAAAAGCTAATAAGAAATCATTTGTCTTATTTTCTCCAACTGGAAGAGCTGCCAAGATATTAGCAGAATTTACTAAAGAATCTGCGTCTACGATACATAGAGGATTAGCATACATGCCTCCAGAATGGGGTTATAATGAAGAACATAAATTGCCCTATGATATGGTATGTGTCGATGAATTTGGTATGTGTGATGTAGATTTAATGAAACATTTATTAGAAGCAATA
>Ga0265294_10008829_pt1 | contig 11708 bp, 8 predicted proteins | sample MunlanPumphouse3_FD_192504 | JGI IMG/M metagenome (GOLD analysis project Ga0265294, IMG submission 192504) | Groundwater microbial communities from a municipal landfill in Southern Ontario, Canada - Pumphouse #3 | ecosystem: Environmental > Aquatic > Deep subsurface > Groundwater | place...
TAGTGAGTTAAGGGGTAGGACAAACTTGTGGAATATACTTTATCTCCATCAACTCAGTTCTAATATCCTCCACGAAGCCCACTTCTTGCATATTTATTTAGTTCATAGTATACTATGAACTATGAACCAAGTAAACACAAAAAAACAAAAGACCTCAGAAAAAATATTAGACATTATTTCTAAAAAAGGCCGAATAAGCGCTAATGAGTTATCAGAAATTTTAGAGATAAGTCCGCGAGCTATTTTTAAACAATTGGCCAGGTTAATATTGGATAATAAAATTGATAAGATAGGCCGTCCTCCTAAGGTTTTTTATTTTATTAAAAAAGAAAAGATCGCAGAAGATAAAATTAATCTAGATAATAAAACAAAGAAAATTATTGAAGAAAATTATTTAATTATTACTCCTTCAGGTAAACGTAAGAGCGGAATAGAGGGATTTGTCTATTGGTGTAATAAAAATAAATTACCAATTGAAAAAACTGCCCAAGAATATATAGAGACTTTTAAAAAATATGAAAAATTTAAGAAAAATGGCTTAATAAGCGGAATGACCAAGATTAAAAATACTTTTAAAAAAACTGCTTTGAAAAATTTATTTTATTTGGATTTTTATAGTATTGAACGATTTGGTAAAACTAAGCTAGGACAGCTATTGCTTTATGCCAAGCAAAGTCAAGATAAAAAATTAATGAAAGAGCTGATAGATATAATAAGGCCACAAATTAATGAAATTATTATTCAATATAAGATAGATGGAGTTGGATTTATTCCCCCGACAGTAAAAAGAGAAAATCAATTTATGAAGTTTTTGGAGAATAATTTGCATTTACAAACTAGATTGGTAAAAATAAGTAAAGCTAGAACTGATATTATGGTTCCTCAAAAAACATTAAATAAGCTTGAAGACCGTATAGACAATGCCAAAAAGACCATTATTGTTGAGGATCGCTTGCAATATAATAATATTTTATTAATAGATGATGCTGTTGGCTCGGGGGCGACCTTGAATGAAACAGCCACTCAAATTAAAGAAAGTGGAATAACTAAAAATATTATTGGACTAGCTATAACAGGCAGTTTTAAAGGATTTGATGTTATAAGTGAGGTTTAATGTTATCTTTTTTATAATAAGTTACGCGGTAGGTTGAATTATGGGAATATACTTTATCTCTATAAACTCAGTTCTAATGTTCTCCACGAAGCCACCCATTGAGCAGAAACGAGGTAATTAGCTTCGTTTTTTGTTTTATATAAGCCAATTTTCGTTGGTTTTAACCGTTTGTTTTCAATTTTGCTATTTTTTTCTAGGCTAGAAATAGGAATTATCCAATTAACTGGGTTTATCTCTATTTTACTGTCTTTTAAAGCCTTAAAATCTAATCCAAATATTAATTGTTTTTAATGTAGGGGGGTGAATATTGACAGGTTAATATTAACCTGCTAATATATAAATATGAATAATTTATCAAAAGAAACAAGTAAGATTTTAGAAATAATAGAAAGGTTTGGTCCGATTCGATCTTCGGAAGTTGTTAAAATTTCTAAAATTTCTATTAAAAATATATATAAACATTTAAATAGGCTTTTAGATGAAGATTTAATTAAGAAAGATGGGCATACCCCCAAAGTTTTTTATTCTATTAAATTAAAGGAAAATATTAATTTTGTAGCTAAAGATATTAAGGATTATTTTATTGAGCAGAATTATATCTATCTTTCTCCTAGCGGTGACATAGCTCGAGGAGTTCAAGGTTTTTATACCTGGTGCTCTAAAAATAATTTTGATTTTGAAAAAGAAAAAAACAATTTTTATAAAAAATTAAAAATATTGCAAAAAAATAAAAAAAATAATTTATTTTCAGCTAAAAATAAAATATTGGCTGGCAAAAAAAATGTATATTTAGATGATATATTTTTTAGCGATTTTTATACTTTTGATTATTTTGGAAAAACAAAATTAGGCCAATTAGTTTATTTGGGAAAAACTTCTCAAAATAGAAAAATTATTAAGGAGATTGTAACAATCATTGGCCCGGTGATAAAGAATCTAATAAAAAATAAAAAGATAAGCTTAGTTGGTTTTGTTCCTCCAACCATAGATAGAAAAACTCAATTTATGGACGTTTTTAAAAAAGAGATAGATGTTAAATTAAATAATGTTATTATTAATAAAACATCTAATAGTATAAAAATACCCCAAAAAACACTTAGGAGATTAGAGGACAGAATTATAAATGCTAGAGATACTATTTCTGTTAAGCCAGATCAAGAAATGAATGGAAATGTTTTAATTATTGATGACGCAACTGGATCAGGAGCAACTCTAAATGAAATAGCTAAAAAAATAAAGACTATAAATAAAAACGCGAAGGTTTTTGGCTATTCTGTTGTTGGTAGTTATAAAAATTTTGATGTTATTAGCGAAGTTTAATATTATTTACTATTTTTTTATTTTTTAATATCTTCTATAATTAGATTTTTTTGGTTCAAAACAATAGTGAGTTAAGGGGCGGGTAAAATTGCAGGAATATATTTAACATTCATAAGCTTGGTTCTAATATACTCCACGAAGCCCCCCAGTTCTAAAAGACCTATCTAATTATCAATAAATAGGTCTTTTTATATATCTAAAATAACAAATAAAAGTTCTAACCCGCATCTTTTTATTTGTATTAATAAAAATACTTTTTTAAAGACCAAGATTAGAGAAGAGCCTAAATGTTTACAGTTGACAGTAAACTGTAAACCATAAATTATTTTATCAATTAAAAAAAAGTGGGCATTTAATGCCCACTTTTTGAGGTATAGCTCAATTAAATACCCACTTCTTTGATTTACTTATTTTTCATTTTTAGTTTCTTAATTGGTCTAGAGCAGAAGATTAATATTGTGCCATTTTTATCCCTAAAAACCTTTTTCTCGCCTTTCATTGAATTATCGATAAATATTTTTGTTATAGGGCTTTTTTCTCCTGAATTTTTTTTATCTATGTTTAAAACAAATTTCATTATTGGTTTTTCTGGATTAGGATAATAACTTACTAATAAGTCTTTGTCTTTAAAAACTTCTTTTTTCCACTTAAAGTCGCAGTTTATTGCTTTTTTATGAATCATTTTGGCAAAGTCTTCGGGAAAGTTTTGCTTAAATTCATCCATCGCTTCATTAATTTGTTCTTCTGATAGTTTTTTATCTCCGATAAACTGGCCCTCCTTATTAATATATTTTTTTACTACATCTTGAAGTGATTTTTTTTCAAATTCAGTAAAGTCTTTTCTTTCTTTGGGTTCAAATGATAAAAGTTCTTTTTCCTCAAATTGTGTTGTTGCATTATAATCAACATCATCTTCTTTTTTGGTAAAATTATATAAACTATATTCTTCTGCAAACTTATCTATGTCATAATTAGATAAAGGTGTTTCTGTCTTTTTTTCAAAAGGTTTGTTGGAATAACTTTTTTTGTTAATTGGATCATAATTTGGATCCTCCATCATTTTTTTTAAATCACTGGCCTCCATTTTTTTAGTTTCTTCAGATAATTTTTCAGATTTTTTAATTTTTCCTTCATTTGAAACTAATCCCTGCTCTTTCATAAAGTCTCCAATAGTTGCTTTTTTTATTTCTGGCATAATTTTTTGTTTAATTTTTAAGATTATTTTTGATAGTTATATTATACTAATTTTTAGCTATTTTGTCAATAGCAAGAATGTTTTAAGTATATCTTTATTATATATTAAAAAGGTATTTTTTCCAATTGTTTGAGTTTATTCTTTTTATTTTTTTAGCTTTTTTAATTTTATATTTTTCAATAGCGGTTCTCCTTAGCTCTTTTAAGTGGGCTCCACAACCAAGTTCTTTACCCAAATCATTGGCTATTGTTCTAATATAGGTTCCACTAGAACAATGAATATCTAATTGAAGTTCGGGCCAATTATATTTTTTAATTTTGACATAGAAAATCTTTATTGATTGAGGTTTTCTTTCTATCTCTATATTTTTTCTAGCTAATTCGTATAATCTCTTGCCGTTTATTTTTTTAGCGCTATACATTGGAGGGGTTTGTTCGGTTTGATTTTTAATTTTTAATATAGCTTTTTTGATTTTTTGTTTAGGTATTTTTTCTCCATAATAATTTGATATTATTTTTCCATCTCGATCATAGGTGTCTGTTTCTTTTCCCAATATTATAGTAGCTAAATATTTTTTATCTAATTTTACGAATTTTTCTATTTTTTTAGTGGCTCTTCTATCAATAGCTACAATCATTAGGCCAGAAGCAAAAGGATCGAGCGTGCCAGCATGACCAATTTTTTTAATTCCAGTTATTTTTCGAAGTTTATATATAATATCATGAGAAGTTGGTCCCGTCTCTTTGTCTATTAATATAAATCCAAAATCTTTTTTAGTTTTACATAATCTTATCATTTTTATATATTAACAGAGTTTTAAAAAAAATAAAATTATGATAGTATAGAATTAGTTTTTAAAATAATTATAATAAATATGATGGAAAAAAATTTAAGCCTAGATAAATATAAAATTGCTTATTTGAGCATGGAAATTGCCTTAGAGAGTGATATTAAAACATATGCCGGCGGTTTAGGTGTTTTGGCGGGGGACACTTTAAAGTCTGGCGCTGATCTTAGAATCCCGATGGTTGGAATTACTTTATTAAATGATCAAGGGTATTTTAAACAAAAAATAAATAAAAACGGAGAACAAATAGAGTTGCCAGTTAATTATAATTTTTCTAAATTAAGTAAAATAAAAAAAACAATAATTGTTAAGGTTGGTTCTGACAATATTAAGGTTGGTGCTTTTAAATATGACATTATTGGTAAAAGCGGATTTCGGGTTCCAGTATATTTATTGAATACTAACATAAAAGGTAATAAAAAAAAGTATTTAAATTTAACTGGACAATTATATAAGGCGGATAAAGAATATCGTTTAATGCAAGAAATTATTTTAGGTCGTGGTGGGGTTAAAATTTTAAAAGCTTTAGGATATAAAAATATTAATAAGTTTCATATAAACGAGGGCCATGGTAGTTTAGCGGCCGTAGAATTGTTTTTAAAATCAAAAGCTAAGACAATTAAAAATAAAATAAAGGATGTTCAAAATAAGTGTTTGTTTACTACTCATACCCCCATTCAGGCTGGACATGATGTCTTTCCTTTAGATTTTTTTAAAAAATTTCAAAAAGACTTTCCTTTTAAGTTGCCAGGGCTTGTAAAGGGAGAGGAAATTAATATGACCAGAATTGGACTTTATTTTAGCCATTATATTAACGGGGTGGCTATGAGCCATCAAGAGGTTTCTGTTAAAATGTTTCCTGAATATCCAATTTATTCAATTACTAATGGAGTTCATTCTGAAACTTGGACTTGTGATGAGTTTAAAAAAATATATGATAAATATATTCCTAATTGGAGAAATTCTAGCCTGTCATTAAGAAATGCCTTTGGGATTCCTTTGTCAATTATTTGGAAAACTCATCAAGAAGCTAAAAACAAATTAATAAAATATATCTATAAAAAACAAAAAATAAAATTAGATTTAAATGTTTTTACTATTGGGTTTGCCCGAAGGTTTACTGGTTATAAAAGATCAAATTTATTATTTTATGATATGAAAAAATTATTAGAAATTCATAAAAAAGTAGGAAAAATTCAAATCATATATGCCGGAAAGGCTCATCCTAACGATCATGACGGGAAAGAAATGATAAAGCATATTCATGAAATTAAGAAAAAATATAAAGATGAAATAAAAATAGTTTTTTTAGAGGGATATAAGATGAATTTAGCTAAAATACTAATAGCCGGAGTTGATATTTGGCTCAACACTCCACTTCCGCCTAATGAGGCTTCTGGGACTAGCGGAATGAAGGCTGCTCATAATGGGGTACCTCATTTTAGCACCTTAGACGGTTGGTGGATAGAGGGATTTATTAATAGAAAAACTGGCTGGGCGATTGGACAGAGACGCCCACACTTAGATTTAAAAAATTTAGACAAAAACGATGCTGAAAGTTTGTATTATAGATTAGAAAAAAGGATTTTACCTCGTTATTATAATTTTCCCGATAAATGGAGAGAAACTATGAGGCACACTATTGCTGTTAACGCTTCCTTTTTTAATACTGAAAGAATGTTACAACAATACATTCAAGAGGCTTATTTATAATTTAATAAGATTAAATATAAAAAAATGAATAATAATTTAAAAGATTTTAATTATGGGATTGATTGGCATTCTTTGGATATAAAGGATATTTTTAAAAAATTAGATTCTTCAGAAAATGGACTTTCTTCTAATGATATTTTTTCTCGTCAAAAAGAGTTTGGCTTGAATAAATTGCCAACCAGAAAAGTTCCTGGAATTTTTTTAATTTTTTTTCGTCAATTTTTAAGTCCTTTGATTTATATTTTAATTTTTGCTGGGGCAATTTCTTTAGTCTTGGGGGAGTTTGTTGATGCTATTTTTATTTTTGGCGTTATTATTTTCAACTCCATGCTAGGAACTTGGCAGGAAAACAAAGCTGAAAAAAATGCGGCTGCCCTACAAAATCTTTTAAAAATAAAAGCCTATGTTCGAAGACATGGTTTTGAAAAAAGTATTAATGCCGAAGATTTAGTAATCGGGGATATTGTTTTTTTGGAATCTGGTGATAAAGTTCCAGCAGATATTCGTTTATTTGAAAGTAAAGGACTGCAAATAGATCAGTCATTTTTGACTGGAGAATCGGAATTAGTTTCTAAAAGCTCAGAAAAGAATAAAAAAGAAGAACCATTAAATTCTCGCTCTAATATGGTTTTTGCTGGATCAGCTGTTGCTTCTGGTCGAGCTTGGGGAGTAGTAGTCGAAACAGGTTTAAAAACTGAAGTTGGAAAAATTGCTGAAATTGTAACATCTGCTCAAAAAACTAAACCCCCACTAATTCTTAGAATGGAAAATTTTAATAAAAAAATTTCTTTTGTTATTTTATTTTTTTGTTTTATTTTAGCCGCTATTACTATTTATAAAGGGTTTAATCCTAAAGAGGCCTTTTTCTTGGTAGTGGCCTTGGCTGTTTCGGCTATACCAGAAGGTTTGCCGGTAGCCTTAACAGTGGCTTTGTCAGTAGCAACTACCAGAATGTCTAAAAAAAATGTGATTGTTAGAAAACTGACAGCGGTTGAGGGGCTTGGTAGCTGCGCTATGATCGCTAGTGATAAAACTGGAACCTTAACTGTTAATCAGCAAACTGCTAAATTAATTTATTTACCATCAGAAATAACTTTAAAAATTACTGGTCAAGGATATAATGGAGTTGGCGAGATTGAAGATTATAATAATTTAAAAAAAGATGATAAGTCAAGTTTAATAAAAATGATTAGATCGGTTGTCATAGCTAACGAAGCCAGATTGTGGCGATCTAAAAAGGTTTGGCACAGTCATGGTGATTCTATGGACATAGCTTTTTTATCTATTGCCTATAAAGCAGGCTTTAAATTAGAAGAAATTAAAGATTCAGTTGATGAATTACTAGATATTTCTTATGAGTCAGAACGTCGTTATGCCGCTAAAATTTACTTTGATAAAATGGAGAAAAAAAATAAGATTTCTCTTAAGGGTTCAGTTGATAAAGTTTTAGACTTCTGTTCTTTTATAAAAATTAATAATCAAAAAATTTCTATTGATAAAAGTTTTGTTAAAAAGAAGGGGGTGGAGCTAGCTTCTTTGGGATATCGTGTTTTGGCTGTGGCTGAAGGTGAATATGATTTTGAAAATGGAACAACTCTAAAAAATTTTAGCGATAAAAAAATAAAAAATTTAGAATTTTTGTCTTTAGTTTGTTTTATTGATCCTCTAAGGTCAGAATCAAAAGAGGCTGTTTTAAAATGTAAGCAAGCCGGAGTTAAGGTTGCTATGATAACTGGAGATCATCCCGCTACAGCCTTATTTATAGCCAAGGAATTAAATATAGCTAATTCTTCAAAAGATGTTATTACTGGCGATAAATTAGGACCTGAAAAAGATGAAATTACCCCCGAGTTTTTAAAAATAGTTTCTAAAATTAAGGTATTTGCGGGAGTTTCTCCTTTACAAAAATTAAAAATAGTTAAGGCTTTAGTCAAGTCGGGTCATTTTGTGGCTGTTACTGGAGACGGGGTTAACGATGCCCCAGCTTTAAGACAGGCAAATATTGGAGTAGCTATGGGATCAGGAACAGATGTTGCCAAAGAAACCGCCACTATGATAGTTTCTGATGATAATTTTTCCTCTATTGTTAGAGGAATAGAAGAGGGCCGCTTTGCTTATGACAACGTCAGAAAGGTTGTTTATTTTGTTATTTCTAGTGGGGCCGCTGAAATTATTATTTTTATATTAGCTATATTATTAGGAATGCCTTTGCCTCTTTTTGCTGCTCAGTTATTGTGGTTAAATGTTGTAACTAATGGAATCCAGGATATATCTTTAGCTTTTGAGCCAGGAGAAAAAGGTGCTATGGAAAAGCCGCCTCGATCGCCAAAGGAAGGCATCTTTAATAAATTAATGATAAAACAAACGATTGTGTCTGGTTTGATTATTGGTTTATTTGTTTTTGGAGCTTGGTTTTATTTAATAAATATTTTAGGATGGGGTCAGGATGTCTCTAGAAATATAATTTTGATGTTAATGGTTCTGTTTCAAAATATACATGTACTTAATTGTCGTTCTGAAAAAACATCTATATTCAAGATGCCTCTTAGAAAAAATTTAATATTATTGTTTGGAATTTTGTCAGCACAACTTCTTCATATCGCTATTACTTACAATCCGTTTATGCAAAGAGTCTTAAAAGTTTCTCCAATTAATTTTAAGGAATGGTTAGTTTTGTTAGGCATAGCTTCTATGATTTTGTTAAGCATGGAGATTTTTAAATTGATAAGAAGAAATAAAAATGTTTAAGCTTGATAATAAAAATAACAAAATAATTTTTTCTATTTTTATTGTTTTGTTTTTATTAATAATTATTTTTTTTATTTTTTATAAAAAAAATGTTGATAACTTTATTAAAATAAAAATTAATGAAGTTGAGTTGAGGGTTGAGTTGGCTCGAAGTCCAGCTGAGCATTATTTGGGTCTTAGCAATAGAGGGTCGTTGGAAAATATTTCCGGAATGTTATTTTTGTTTTCTGACAAACAAGTAAGATCTTTTGTGATGAGGGATATGTTAATATCTCTTGATATTATTTTTATTGATGAAAATACAATAATAGATGTTTATAAAAATCTTCCTTTTGATAAAAAATCACAAAAAATTTTATATAAATCTTCTTCTCCAGTAGATAAAGTTTTAGAATTAGAGGCTGGTCTTTTTGATTATTATAATTTTCAAGTTGGAGATAAAATCAAAATTTTAAAAGACTAGTTTTTATTTTTTTATATTGTTGTCTTACATTTTTTATGTTATAATTAAGTTAGTTTTATATAGGAATTGGTCGGTTCCTATTCTAAGAACAAAAATAATTTTTCAAAAATATGAAAAAGGTTGCTAAAAAGAAACCAGTAGCAAAAAAGAAAGTTGCTAAAAAGGTTGTAGCTAAAAAGAAACCAGTGGCAAAAAAGAAACCAGTAGCTAAAAAGAAACCAGTAGCAAAAAAGAAAGTTGCTAAAAAGGTTGCTAAAAAGAAGCCAGTAGCAAAAAAGAAAGTTGCTAAAAAGGTTGTAGCTAAAAAGAAACCAGTAGCAAAAAAGAAAGTTGCTAAGAAAAAAACAACAAAAAAGAAATAGTTTTTGGTTTCTTTTTTTCCTCAGTAGAAAACTAGTATTTTAATACTAGTTTTCTTTTTGAGATTGATTTAAAATAAAATGTTTTGTATAATAAAATAGTTTTAAAATACTTTATAGATATGTATCTAGAAAAATTAGAAATACAGGGGTTTAAATCTTTTGCCAATAAAAATAAGTTGGTTTTTTCTGGTATATTAGAGGGCCAAAAAAGAGGAATTACTGTGGTGGTTGGCCCTAATGGATCGGGGAAATCAAATATAGCTGACTCTATTAGGTGGGTGTTAGGTGAACAGAGCACTAAATTACTTAGAAGCAAAAAAAGCGGGGATGTTATTTTTTCTGGATCTGACAAGAAGGGGCGACTTAATATGGCTGAGGTTTCCCTGTATCTAAATAATGAAAATAGTAATTTGTTTAATAAAAGAAGATTTTCCAGTTTTGATGCTAATGATTTATCTAAAAACAATTTAGAAACAGAAAATTTTGAGGAACAAGAAGTTAAAAAAAATATTAACAAAGAGTCAGATAGTGTTGATGCTCTCTTAATGTTGCCAGAAATTGTTTTAACTCGTCGAGTTTTTCGAGATGGAAATAGTGAATATTTTATAAATAATAATAGAGTTAGGTTAAGTGATATTCAAATTTTTTTAGCTAAAGCTAATTTTGGTCAGAAAACATACAGTGTCATTGGTCAGGGAATGGTAGAAAATTTTTTAAATACTAGCCCAGCTGAAAGAAAGTCTTTTTTTGATGAAGCCACTGGGGTTAAGCAATACCAAATTAAAAGAGATTTATCCTTAAATAAATTAGAGGTTAGTCAGGAAAACTTATCAAAAGTAGAGATGTTATTGAGTGAAATAGAGCCAAGATTAAAAAGCTTAACTCGGCAGGTTAGCAAACTTAAAAAAAGACAATTTTTAGAAGAAGATCTTTTAAAAAATCAGTTAGATTATTATAGTAATGTTTGGCAGGAAATAGATTCTCGAGTAAAAAGGTTTAATAAAAATATTTTAGAATTTGAACAATCTAAAAATAATTTAGAAAAATCTTTAGAAGATGATAAAAAAAGAATGGAAATTCTTAATCAAGGAGAAACGGTTGGGGAAGAATTTTATAAGTTACAAAAAAGATTTTTATTTTTAAATTCTGAAAAAGAAAGAGCTCAAAAGCAAATAGAAAGAATTTCTCTCTTTAAAAAAACAAAGCTAGAAAATATTAATGAGAAAGATGAAAAAGATTTAATAATTTTGAATAAAGATAAGTCAGAAATATTGAAAAATATTGAAATTTTTTCTAAAAAATTAGAAGAAATAAATAATTCTTTTTCAGGGCAAAATGAATTAGAAAATTTAGACAAAGAATTAAATAGACTAAACCAGGCTAGACAGGAAAAACATCGAGAATTATTAAAAATAGAAGCTTGGATTGAAATTCGATTAGAAAAACAAGGTCGTTTTGATTTATCTTTTTTAAATGGTAGACAATCAGAGATATCTGAAGATATTGCTCAAATTAAAAAAGATTCTGAATTTTTATTAGATAAAATAAATGGGAAAAAAGAAAAAATCGAACAAATTAAATCAACTGAGGAAAAAATTTCTCTAGAAATATCAAAATTAGAGAAAGAATTGTCTAGAATAAATATAGAAGAAAGCCCTTCTAATATTCAGAAAATTAATCAAGAATTAAAAGAATTATTAAAAAAAATAGAAAACAACGACATATTATCAGATCAAAAAATTTTGAAGAAAATTATTTCAGAAATTAGTCAGTCTATTAAAGAGTTATTAGATTTTTCTTCTGGAAAAAACTATCAATATCAGTTAGAAAATATTAATAATAAAATTTCGGAGTTAAAAGATCAAAGAAATAAATTACTCCAAGAATTGTCTAGTCTTCAAGTTGATTATAATTCAGAAAAGAACAGATTAAACGAATTAAACAAT
>Ga0265294_10008830_pt1 | contig 11708 bp, 8 predicted proteins | sample MunlanPumphouse3_FD_192504 | JGI IMG/M metagenome (GOLD analysis project Ga0265294, IMG submission 192504) | Groundwater microbial communities from a municipal landfill in Southern Ontario, Canada - Pumphouse #3 | ecosystem: Environmental > Aquatic > Deep subsurface > Groundwater | place...
CATGGTGACGAGCGGGGCCGCCGATGCCCCGACGATGCCGTATGCCGGGATGAGGAAGAGGTTTAACCCGATGTTCGCGGCAACCGCGACTGCCGTCACCCGGAACGAGTCTTTCGGCCGGTCGAGGGCGTTTAAGCACATCGTCTGGAGGAACATGAAGACGTGGGCTACCTGGACGAGCAGGAGGAGCGCGAGAGCCCCCGCCCCGGCGGTGGCCGATGCCGTGTAAAAGAAGTAGAGGAGCCGTTCGCCGAGGATCCAGCCCCCGAAAACAACCGGGATCGCAAGGAGGAGCGAGTAGGTGAAGGCCCGGGCGAGCGCGCGCTCCACCGAAGAGAGGTCATCCTGCTTCCCCCAGTAACTGACCTTCGGGTAGAGAGTGGTATGGAGCGCTATGGTGACGAACGTCGCAATCGAGGTGAGCTGGAGCGCCACACGGTAGATGCCGACGTCTGCCTCGGTCATGAAGTGGCCGATCATGATGGTGTCGGCGTACGAGAAGACAAGGTAGCCGCTTGCGCTGAGGAACGTCCAGACCGAGAAGGCGAGGAGGCTCTGGATGTGGGAGCGACGGAACGGCGCCGGCTTGAGGTCGAGGAACCGGAAGTTGAAGAGCCCTGATGCGAGGAGCCCGGCAACGAACCCACCGGCGAGCCCCGCAACCCCGTAGCCGAGGACGACCGCAACGACCTGGACGACTATCCGGACCAGGGTGTCGAGCAGGCCGCCGATCTGGTTGATACCGACCTTCCCGGTGCCGTAGACGCTGTTTGATGCGATGTTCGTGAAGACGCTGACGACCAGAGCGACGACCAGCCAGGGGAGCATTCCTGATGAGGTAAGGTCGGTGAGGTACGGCTGCGCGATGAAGAGAAAGCCCACCGAGACGGCGAGGAGCATCACCCGGAGGAGGACAAACGCGGTGAAGTATGCATCCTGGTCCTCCCCTTCGCTGATCCTTTTCACCGCGGCGCCCCCGAACCCGCCGTCCCCGATCAGGTTGAAGACGCTGAAGTAGGCGACAAAGAGGAAGTAGATGCCCAGCACGGATAGACCGACGGTATGGGTAAAGTACATCGTGGAGAGGAACCCGATCGCGGTAAGCCCGATCGTCGAGCCGAGGCTGATGAGGCTCTGGCGCTGGACGGGGTCAACGCGCATGACACGGGCAAGATACCCGGAGGGCCGGAACACAAGCATTGGTTTCGCCGGGAAAGGCCTTATTCATTTTGAACCATAACGAGCGAGACAGCCGTGATCCGGCAGGCCTCCCTATTCCGGAACGAGGGGACACCCCTTCACGATAACGTCATGACAGAGCGATGCTAATGTATACTACTATTATCATCCGGGGCTCCCAGGTGAGCGTACGTGCATACTATCGGCGGTGAAATCTTGGACGTAGGGGTAATCGGTGTCGGAGTGATGGGCAGGAACCATGCCCGCGTGTATTCGGAGTTGAAAGCGGTGGACTCGCTCTACCTGTACGACCTCAACGGGAAGGCGGCCGGCGACCTTGCCGCAACGTTCGGGGCAACGGCCTCCCCGACCGTTGAGGCTCTGCTCAAAAACGTGGATGCGGTGAGTGTCTGCGTCCCGACGCCCTATCACTTTGGGGTTGCGGAGACGGTCCTTGATGCAGGAGTGCCGCTCCTCATCGAGAAGCCCATCTGCGCGACTGCGGAAGAGAGCCGGCGGCTTATCGGAAAGATACCCGACGGTCTCGTCGCCGGCGTCGGGCACATCGAACGGTTCAACCCGATCGTCCCCGAGATCAAAAAGATCGTCCGGGATCCTCTCTACATCGAGATGAAGCGGCATAACCCGGCCTCTGCCCGGGTGAGCGGCTCCTCGGTCGTCGAGGACCTGATGATCCACGACGTGGATATCATGCGTAACGTTCTCATCCCTGAGGGGGCCTACCGCCTCGCCGGCAGCGGCAACCAGGATGTCTGCAGCGCTCTCTTCTCCTTCGACGGTACCCCGGTTTACCTCTCTGCGAGCAGGAAATCTTCGAAGAAGATCCGTATGATCTACATCGAGGAGGAGGAGTTCACCGTCGAGGGCGACTTTATGGCCCAGGAGATCTACATCCACAGAAAGCCCGGGCAGTATGCGGTCGAGGATGAGCGCTACGTTCAGGAGAACATCATCGAGAAGGTGCTCGTGAACAAGCAGGAGCCACTGAAACTCGAACTCTCGACGTTCCTCGACTGTGTGGCCCGGGCGCGGGAGTTCCCGGTCAGCCCCGCGCAGGCGCTGCTGAATATGGAGATCTGCGAGGATGTCGCGCGGTGTTTCTCGGCGTAAGGATGGTTTTTGCATGAGTACGAGATTACAATCGATCATCAACGCCAGAGGCCCGATCCGGAAGATCGGCGTCGTCGGGATGGGCTACGTCGGCATTCCCGCCGCGGTGCTCTTTGCGGATGCGCCGGAGTTCGAGTTTGTCTGTGGCTTCCAGCGGGATTCTCCGTCTTCCGGCTACAAGATCGCCATGCTGAACCGGGGGGAGTCCCCCCTCAAGGGTGAGGAGCCGGGCCTCGAGGATCTCCTCGGGAAGGTCGTCGGTGCGGGGAAGTTCCGGTGCACCTCCGATTTTTCGGAGATTGCGGCGTGTGACGCGGTAACCCTTGCTATCCAGACCCCGTTTAAAGATCCAAAAGACCTCATCCCTGATTTCTCGGCCCTGACCGAGGGGCTCCGCGCGGTGGGGAGGCACCTCACCGAAGGAACGCTCGTGGTGCTTGAGTCGACGGTCACCCCCGGCACGACCGCCGGGATGGCCCGTGAGATCCTGGAGGCGGAGTCGGGACTCGTCGCCGGGGAGGAGTTCTGCCTGGCGCACGCGCCGGAGCGGGTGATGGTCGGGCGGCTGCTCCGGAATATCCGGGAGCACGACCGGATCGTCGGCGGGATCGACGATGTCTCGACCCGGCGGGCGATGGAACTCTACCAGCCGGTGCTGGCGACCGGAACGATCATCCCGATGACCGCGACCGCGGCCGAGGTGACGAAGACCGCCGAGAACGCCTTCCGCGACCTCCAGATCGCCGCCGCAAACCAACTGGCGCTGCACTGCGAGGCGATGGGCGTCAACGTCTACGACGTCCGGGCGGGGATCGACTCCCTCAAGGGGGAGGGGATCACCCGGGCGGTCCTCTGGCCGGGCGCCGGTGTCGGGGGGCACTGCCTCACGAAGGACTCCTGGCACCTGGAACGGGGGGCACAGGTCCTCGGGGGCGACCTCTGGTACCCGCACGGGGCGGAGTCGATCTTCGGCGTCGCGCGGAAGATCAATGAGTTCATGCCCCGGCACATGGTCCACCTGACCCTCGAGGGGCTCAAGCGGGCAGGGAAGTCTCCGGAGGGCGCGAACGTCGCGCTCCTCGGGTGGGCGTTCATCCAGAACTCGGATGATACCAGGAACACGCCGGCGGAGCCCTATCTCGCGGCTATGGAGGACGCAGGTGCCATGGTCAGGGTCCACGATCCGTTCGTGAACGACTATCCAGGTATCAAGGTCTCGCACAACCTGGACGCGATCCTCGCGGGAGCGGATGTCGTCACCGTCTTCACCGGCCACCACCACTACGCCTCCTTTGAGGCGGCGCGGGTAAAGGAACTCTCGGGCCGGGAGCACCCGATCATCGTCGACGGCAGGAACGTCGTCGACCCGGATGCGTTCATCCGGGCGGGCTTCATATACAAGGGCATCGGCCGGGGCGACAAAAACAGTCACCCGATTGTCCAGATCCGGCGGTAAGCATGAAGATCGTATCGATCGTCGGCGCCCGGCCCCAGTTCATCAAGTGCGCTCCGGTCTCCCGGGAACTCAGGAAGGAGCACGAGGAGATCCTCGTCCACACCGGCCAGCACTACGACCACGGCATGTCGGAGGTCTTCTTCGAGGAACTCGCTATCCCGAAGCCCGACTACAACCTCAACATCGGCTCCGGGACCCACGGCCACCAGACCGGGGCGATGCTCGGGGCGATCGAGGACGTCCTCGAAGAGGAGGAGCCCGACGTCGTTCTGGTCTACGGCGACACAAACTCGACCCTCGCCGGCGCTCTTGCGGCGGCAAAACTCCACATCCCTGTCGCCCACGTCGAGGCGGGGCTCCGGAGTTTCGATCGCCGGATGCCCGAGGAGGTGAACAGGGTGCTCACGGACCATTGCTCGGACCTCCTCTTCTGCCCGACGGAGACGGCGGTCAGGAACCTCGCGGCCGAGGGGATCATGGAGGGCGTCTTCCTTGTCGGGGACGTGATGCTTGATGCGATGGAGTACAACCGCGCTGTTGCTGAAGAGCGCTCCCGGATCCTTGAGGATGTCGGGGTTCGGCCCGGGGAGTACCTCGTCGTCACCGTCCACCGGCCGTCGAACACCGACAGCCGGGAGAACATGGCCGCCATCATCGGCGCGCTTGGGGAGGCCGGGATACCGGCCGTCTTCCCGGTCCACCCCCGGACGCGGCGCTACCTCGGCGAATACGGCCTCCTTACGGATATGCCGGAGAATGTTCGGGTCACCGAACCGCTCGGCTACCTCGACATGATCCGCCTGATGGCGCATGCGGCAAAGATCCTCACCGACTCCGGCGGCGTCCAGAAGGAGGCCTACATGCTCGGCGTGCCCTGCATCACGCTCCGGGAGAACACCGAGTGGGTCGAGACGGTGGAGGCGGGGTGGAATGTGCTTGTGGGAGCCGATCGGGGGGAGATCGTCGCGATGATCCGGGGGTTCGCTCCTGCAGGGGACCAGCCACCGCTCTTCGGGGATGGCCGGGCCGCCCCCGGGATCGCAAAGGTTATTCGATCCGGAGATACTATCAGCCGCCCCGGCGTGTAGGGGGTGCGCACCCCTCCGCGGCGAGGGAGGTGCGGGCTTCTGGCAGGCGGCAGACCGGTTGTTTCGGTAGTTATTCCTCTCTATAACAAGGCCCCGTACATAGGGCGTGCGGTCAGGTCGGTGCTTGCCCAGACCGAGCAGGAATTTGAAGTTATCGTCGTCGACGACGGCTCAACCGACGGGGGCGCGGCAATCGTCGAGCGCTTTGCAGACTCCCGGATACGCCTGATCGCACAGGAGAACCAGGGAGCCCCGGCTGCACGTAACCGGGGGATCCGGGAGTTGGGGGCAGATATCGTAGCATTCCTGGATGCAGACGACGAATGGCACCCTGCTTTTCTTGAGACGGTCCTCGACCTGTGCAGGCGCTACCCCGGGGCCGGGGCTTATGCAACGGCCTACACGATCTACAATCCCAACGGCGGCAGGCGGGTTGCCTCGATTGCGGCCGTGTCTCCGGCCCCCTGGAGTGGGCTGCTCCCGAGCTACTTCCGGTCTGCAGCCCTCGGCGAGCCGCCGGTCAGTGCTTCCTCGGTGGCAATATCGAGAGGGGTCCTGGAGGAGATGGGGGGATTTGCCGAAGGTCACTGGTGGGGTGAGGACGTGGACCTCTGGGGCAGGATTGCATTCCGCTACCCGATCGCGTTCACCTGGAGGATTGGTGCGGTTTATCATACCGACGTGGTCTGCCGGGCCTGTACCAGGGTCCAGCCTGTCCCCGAGAACCCGTTCGTCGCCTCGGCACGGCACGCGATCGAACGCGGGCTGATACCTCCGGGGATGCTTGACGACGTGCTGGAGTATGTTGCCGCAAAACAGCTGCAGACCGCAGCGCGGAACATCCAGGCCGGGCGTCCCGACCTCGCGCGGGCCAACCTGGCCTGGTGCCCGACCCGGATGTATCGCCGGCAAAAGATCGCATACTCTCTTATGGCGCTCATACCAGCCCCGTGGTACCGCCGCTACCGTCATATGAAAGCAGCCCTCACCGGGCAGCACTGAAAACTCTTATCTGCTCCGGCCGCCTTATCCTTGGCGATGGCTCCCGAGAACGGTGACTACCTGGTGCTCTTCACCACATCCTATCCCTTCAGCAGGGTCGTGGAGTCGTTCCTTGACCGGGAACTCCCGCACCTCTCCCCGGCGTTTGATACCGTCACGCTCGTCCCGCGCCTCTACCCACAGCCCGGCGAGAGGCTCGACCGGTCGCTCCCGGAGAACGTATCAACTGAGGCCTCCATCATGCACGATGCGCAGGGAGAGAGCACGGCAGCCTACTATCTGCACCTCATCTTCTCATCGCTCGCATCACCGGAGTTCTACGCCGAGTTCAGGCGAAACTACCGGCCCATGCTTCACCCGGCCGGGATGCGCAAGGCGCTCGGCTACCTCGGCATCGCGCTCGACGTCCGGGACTGGGTCGCACGGAGGGTCGAAGAGGGGCTGCTCGATCCCGCCCGCACGCTCCTCTACACCTACTGGTTCGACGGCACCGCGCTCGGCGCCGTGCTGGCAAAGAGAGATTTTCCGGAGATCCAGTGCGTCTCGCGGGCGCACGGGTATGACCTCTACGCTGAACGCTACATCCCGCCCTACATGCCGTTTGAGGAGGCCAGAGCCTGCTCCCTTGACCGGGTCTACCCCGTCTCGGAGCACGGGAGACGATATCTTTCAGCCCGTTATCCCTCATGCGCATCCGGCTTCCGGGTGGCCAGGCTCGGCACGGGAGACCCCGGGTTTCTCACATCCCCATCCGGGGACGGGGTCTTCCGGGTCGTCTCCTGCTCCCACATCATTCCGATAAAACGCATCGATCTCCTGATCAGGGGCCTTGCGGAGGCAGGCCGGATGCAGCCAGACCGGGAGTTTGAGTGGGTGCACATCGGCGGAGGGCCGTTACAGGCGGAGGTTGAGGCCTACGCTGATACAACGTTGCCCGGAAACGTCAGCCACCGGTTCACCGGGTACCTCGCGAACGCCGCCGTCCTGGAGCATTACCGGCAGAGCCCCGTCGACGCCTTCGTAAACGTCAGCGAGTCCGAGGGCGTCCCGGTCTCGATTATGGAAGCAGAGAACTGCGGAATCCCGGTGATCGCGACGGCTGTGGGCGGGATCCCGGAGATCGTCTCCGGCGCTACGGGCATCCTTCTCCCGGAGAACCCGGAGCCCCGGGATATCGCAGAAGCCATCGGCAGAATCGCTGCCGACCCCGATGGCGCCCGTGCGATGCGCTCGGCGTGCAGGGAGAACTGGGAGCGCCGCTACAACGCGGACCGGAACTTCAGCGCCTTTGCCGGCGCGCTGCAGGCTCTCCTGCAGCAATCATCACATCCGCTGGCCGTCTGAGAAGAGCGCCAGAAACTTCGCCGCACTCTTCTGCCACGTAAACCGCTCATCAACGGTCCTCTTCGCGTTTGCTCCAAGACTCCGGGCTACATCCGGGTTCTCCAGCAGGTAGTCGATCTTTCCGGCGATCTCCGCCGGCTCAGGGAGTACGAGGATGCCGTTCTCCCCATCCCGGATCGCCTCCGGGATCCCGGCCACCGGGGTTGCGACGATGGGTTTGCCCATGGCCATCGCCTCAAGGAGCGCTATCGGCAACCCGTCCCCGAGGGTGATGTGCGTGTAGATATCACAGAGCGAGAGCGGCACAGAAGGGTTCTCGATATCTCCCGTGAAGGTTACGTGCCCGGATATCCCTTCGGCGCGTGCGAACTCCTCCACTTCCGGGGAAAAGATGCCCCTCCGTGTCGCGATAAGGACGATCTCCGGATACTTTTCTTTGAGGAGGTTGACGGCACGGATGAGGTGTTTCAGGCCTTCGGCCTTGTACTTCAGGGCAGTCAGGCCAAGGGCGAGCAGCACCGGCCGGCGGTCCCCGATACCGAACCGCTCGCAGAACGCGGCAACCTCCCCGGGGGTCACCGTGGCAATCTCAGGGGCCCCCGCGTAGGTTATCTCGGTCCTCGGGAACTCCAGGTTCCAGACCTCGACGGTTCTCTCCCTGAGCCGCTCCGATACGAAGGTTACGTGGTCGCACCGGTTGAGGAGGGCCTGGTAGAAGAGCCGGAACCGGTCCGTCAATGCCTCTTCAGGCTCGGTATGGAACGTCTGGACAACAGTGCAGCCGCGGAGGAGTTTGTAGGCGACCGCAGGGAAGAGGCAGTGCCAGCCGCCGTGAACGCTGATGACGTCCGGCCTGTAGTCCCGCAGGGCGGAGAGCGACCGCACCGCAAAGAGCCGCTGGCCTGCCGGGATGCAGACCTCGCCGGGATCGCTCCCCTCCCTGAATATGACCTGTACATCGGCGCCGCTCGCAGCCAGTTCCCGGACCAGATTCTGCAGGTAGACTTTGATGCCGCCGCCCTGACTCTCTTTCCAGTAGTTGGTGATGAGCGCGACCTTCATGCGACCGGGGTTGATGAGTGGCGCGTCGCTATATCAACCTTTGCGCACCCCGGAGAGGGGACGGGCAGAACGCTGCTCATGCTGTCGCGGCAGACCCCCGGTTGTCTACCTGTTTTCTCGGGCGACTATCCTCGCCTCTCGCGTCCGGCGGCACCGGCATCCATTTGAGAGTAATTATAAATACTCAGCCCATAAATGGGGGGCCGTTCAGCCTATCTCGTTCGTGTCCGGGCAGGGAGGTCTGAACCCTGACCTATGCGTATCTGCATGCTCACCACAACCCACCGGCCTCATGACGGACGGATATTCGAGAAAGAGGCGAAGAGCCTTGCGAAGGAGCACGACGTCACGATCATCGCCCCTTCGGATGCCGGGGGTGTCGGAGAGGACGGGGGCGTGCGGGTCGTCGCCGTCCGGAGACCCGCATCGAACCTCCTTCACCCGGTGACGCTCTGGCGGGCGTTTCGGGCGTGCTGGGGCGAGGAATGCGACGTTATCCACTGCCATGAGCCGGATGCCCTCCTGATCGCCCTCCTGCTGAAGGCAGTGAGTGGCCGGAAAGTCGTCTACGACATTCACGAGCACTGGCCGAGCGAGATCCCGTTCGACCTGGGCCTCCCGAACACGACTGCTCTCACCCGCTTCCTTGAGCACCTGCTCTCGCCGCTTGAGCTCGGGCTCGCCCGGTTTGCCGATGCGAAGATTGCCGTCAGCGAGAGCGTCGCGGAGCGGTTCAGGGGGAACGGAAAAGAGCCCGTGATCATATCCAACTTCTCGGTCGCCGATTCGGTACCACCGGCGCCACAGGCGGGGAGTGGGCGCAGCGTGATGTACATGGCCGGAAACATGCAGTTGTTCCACGGCATCCGGGAGTGCATCAGTGCAATGTCGAAGGTGACGGCGAAGTATCCCGATCTCTCCCTGACGCTCGTCGGGAACGTTCGTGAGGATATCGGTGCGATTGCGGCGAAGACGGAACCAAGGCCGGAGATTACGCTGACCGGCTATCTCCCCTACCGGGAGATGTACGAGACTCTGCGCGCGGGGTGCATCGGCCTCCTCGTCTTTCAGCCCGATTACTACAACGCCTACATCGGCCTCCCGAACAAGCTCTTCGATTACATGCTCTGTGGCCTCCCTGTCGTTGCGAGCGATTTTCCCGAGATCCGCAAAGTGGTCGGCGAGGCAGAGTGTGGGGTGCTCGTCGACCCGACCGACCCGGACGCGATCGCGGAGGCGATCGTTTCCCTGATGGAGCACCCTGAGGAGGCGCGGAGGATGGGGGAGAACGGACGGAGGGCGGTTCTTGAGCGGTATAACTGGGGAAAGGAAGAGGCGAGATTGCTGAGCCTGTACCGGTCCCTGAACGGCTCAGGGATGGCTTGACGATACAGTCTGAATAGGTGTAACTACCTCTTCTGTTACTTTATCTGGTTCGTGGTATTGGCGGATCGCCGTATCGTAGATGCGAAGGATGTCTCCTGCTATCCTGTTCCATGAAAACTTCTCCGCGAACAGGAGGATCTCCTCAGGATTCCAGTCATTCTCCAGCCCGATACGGATCTTCTCTGCGAGATCGCCTTCGTCGCCGGGCTGACAGAACAGCCCGTGCCTCTCAGAGACGATGATCTCCCTGCTTCCGGGGGTATTTGTTGCAATGACGGGCTTTCCGCAGGCCATGGCTTCGATCTGGACGATCCCGAAACTCTCGTTCAGGCTCGGAAGAACAAAGAGGTCGCATGCGTTCATCCAGACCGGTATCTCATTGTGGGGTTTGTTTCCGGCCATCAGCACATGTTCCGACAGGCCTTCATCGACGATCTGCTGCTCCAGTGCCGCTCTCTGCGGTCCGCTGCCGACGATGACACAGAGCAGGTCCGGGTATTCCCGGACGATAGTTCGGATTGCCGAGATGAGGTGGCGGTGGCCTTTGATGACTTCCAGGTTCCCGACGGAGAGAACGATGCGTCGGTCTTCCGGCAGCCCGAGTTCTGTTCTGCAGGCCCTGCTGTCCATCGGCCGGAAGATTGTGGAGAAGCCGTTTGAGACCCGGAGGACCTTCTCGTTGTAGTTTTTCAATGTGGGTATATCGCAGGTGTTTGCTCTCAGCACCGCATCTGAGTTCAGCCAGGCCTTCTGGATCAGGGGGTGATCCATATTGTTCTCTTCAGACAGCCATGCCGGGTCCTCGTGGATCGTCGTGATGACCGGGATCTTCAGTTTTTCCTTCAGCGCCACGCCGATATAGGCCGACGGCCACGTAAAATGGGCGTGGATCAGGTCAAATCTCTTTCCCAGATTCTTGAGCAGGCGCTCCACGACGTAGGGCCGAGTGTCAAAGGACAGTTTCGATCTGTTCGTGATTCCCGGGAGAGGGAGGCACCTCGGAAGGAAGAGGCAGCGCGGATAGAATACTGAGATGTTATCATACTGGTAGTCCCTGCAGAGCCGGTCGTTCGGCATGACCCGTCCGGAAAAGAGAACGGGTGCCACTACGACGATCTCCTGGAAATACGGTTTTATCGTATCGACATAGTTTTTTATGAAGATGCCGCCGATATACGTATCTGTCAAATCAGGGTAATCGGGCGTGATGATTAAGAGATTGCGCTTCATGCTATCTATCCGCAGGTGTTGGGCCTCATCGAGTTCATTGGATACAAATGCCGTATTACTGATCCTTATCAAGTAACTCTCTTTATTTCTGTTGTAAAATATGTTTTTGATCGGGTTTTTGAGGGATTGACTGGGGCATAACGTTATCAGTCGGATCCGTCGGCTGATACAGGACCCTGGCATCCGGCCGACGATCGGCAGAGTATCTACATTAATCGGCCTTGTGCCGGTACTGCTGCTCGGGGATTGAGGGCCGGCCCCTTCTACCGTGCCAGCACCAGCAGGGAGTATCCACCGAATATCCTCACGGTCAGGTCACTGTGAAGAGGGAAACAGATTCGCCGTGGTATGCGGAGAAGATCGTCTTTCCATCCGTGTCCGCGCGAAACCAGATAGCCGGACGTGTAGCGAGTATCGAGAACATCATAGCCAAGGTCGCCGAAGACCTGCAGGAGTATGTCCTTCGTAAAGTAATGTAGATGGCCGCTGTTCAGCCGCTGTTTCCGTAAAAACCCGGAATGGAGTGCCGAGAGCACGAAAAATTCCAGCGGGATGTGAAATACCTTGTATGTTGCCTTATCCTTAACTGCCCGCATGAATCCAAGATAGTCCTCGACATGCTCTATCACATCGATGGCAAGGAGAAGATCCCAGTGAATATCAGGCTCATGGAGAAGGTCGCCCTGGGTGAAATGTAATCGTTCATTTGATTTTGGCTTGCAAAGTTCGATTGCCTGAGGCGAGATGTCGTAGCCCCGGAAAACACAGTCGTCGCCCATCGATCTCTGCAGATTGACCAATATCTCGCCCGCCCCACACCCAACCTCACC
>Ga0265294_10008831_pt1 | contig 11708 bp, 10 predicted proteins | sample MunlanPumphouse3_FD_192504 | JGI IMG/M metagenome (GOLD analysis project Ga0265294, IMG submission 192504) | Groundwater microbial communities from a municipal landfill in Southern Ontario, Canada - Pumphouse #3 | ecosystem: Environmental > Aquatic > Deep subsurface > Groundwater | place...
TCACGCAGGCGACCATCGACACATATATCATCGACAATACGACCGGCACGAGGAAATATTTCGAATACGCGGGACGGTATTACCGGATCGGGACCGTCTACCAGGATTGAGTGCCGATTCGTCCGGGAACAGAGGGGATAAAATCATAAGATATGGGACAATCAGGGAGGAAGTGCAGACCATCTATTACTCAACGTCTTGGCAGAGAACTTTACGGATATCCACGATTGGCGGTTGAGAGTTGTGGATACATATGAGATCAATGAAGGGGAGATCAGCGAGTTTTCATTCTCTGTTGGGTGAGTCGCCTGAACATTGAGGATGTACGATGAAGACGCACCCCTACGGCATATCGCTTGCATTGACCTCAACAATCTTTTTTTTCTTCTGGGTCGCCCCCTTCACCGGACTGAACCCGGCATTCTATGAGGCGACATCATTGCTGAGTTTCATATCTCTCCTCGGTCTCCTCCTGTATATCCCGGCGGCACGGAGGGAAGACAGATCGTGGTATCCCGCCCTTCTGATCCTGGTTGCCGTGCTGGCCCTCGGTATCGTGAGTTACATGCTCTATCCCGAGGACAAACCCTTCCTCTCCGATCCGGTGAGCGACAGGGAAGAGATCTGGATCGGTCTCCTCGCACTGCTTGCACCGGCTTCCATGGCTTTCTTCTCCACACTCCCGGAACGCCTGAAGGCGAAGGCCCTCATCCCCTCTCAGGCGATTGCGGGTATCACGGTCCTTGTCATGATCCTGTTTGCCTGTACTCTCCTCTCGCCGGCACCCACGCTTCATCCCTGGAGTGGGCTCCTGATCCTGTACTGGGCGGCCGGGCTACCGCTGATCGGGTTCAACTACCTCGCAGTTGCAGTTCAGTGCAGAGGGGACACGTGAACGGTGCGGTGGTCGGGCACCCCATGAAGACCTCGCCGAGAATGGCGGGGCCGCAGAGATTCTGGTTCTCTTCGCGATTATTCCATAAATGAATAAAGCGCATAGAGGAGGAGGAGACCGGCCACGCAGTCGAGCGCGGGGTGCACAGGAGAGCAGCATCACGCATTCGGGCACCTTAGACCCACAAAAACATGGCATGTATATTTTTCAGGTAATTTCTGTCTGCAAAGGCGATCGAGATCGCGGCGACAGATAAACGATCTGCTCAGAAATGGTATATATTACAACAGATACATCTCTCGCCGTGGAGATCAAAAAGGTCTCCCGACGGGAGCCCGTTGCAACTGCCCAGGTGCTGACGGGCCCCCGCGCTGCCCGGAGGCAAAGAGAATGTGTACTCTTCCGAGTACTTGAAAGTATGCCTCTCCCGCCTCCGGAAAAAAACTGGAGGTAGAAGAGATGAAAAGAAGAAAAGAAATGCGGGCATTCTCCGCACTCCTGGCACTGCTGCTGGTGAGCGTGATGGTGGTGCAGGCGGTGAGTGGCTCAAGATGTAACAGGATCTCCTGCCACAATAGGCAACAGCGAGCCGGCTCTGGTCATCGGTGATTCAATGGATGTGCTTATTGCAGGTGCTTCAACAATATCCGATATGCGAGCATCCGGAATCACTGAGCCGGAAGAACTGAGTATCCCAAAGGGCGTTACCCGATACGACCTCGTAACGTTCGACCATGTTGCACTGAACAAACAGGTCCACGGGGCACTCCCACTCCGGATCCACGGCACGGAGTATCAGGCTGAACTGCACAGAATGGATTTCGAGCAGATCGACGACGGTATTGATTCATACGAAGGAACGATCGCCGGAGTTGACGGGAGCGATGTTCTCCTGACGACCGGGAAAAACGTCCTCGTCGGGAGTGTTACACTCGGTAATGAGACGTTCTGGATCACCCCGGTCGAGTCGCGAGGGCGCGCAGAGAAAGAAGCGTCACCCCTTCATGTCATCTACAGTTCTCGGGACATTGAAAACCCCGAAAAATCAGTTGTTATCGATTACGGGACGCTCACACCCCAGGAAGGATACACGTCGACCGACGTTTCTGAAGATCTGGAATCTTCCACGCCAGGGCTCCGGGATCAGTATGCCACAGTCAATCTGCTGGTGACCACCGATAACCAGTTCTACCAGGATCAGGGCAACTGGAAAGCAATCGCTCAGGACATCGTAGCCGAGGCGAACCGGCAGTTTGGTCGGGATGATATTCTGGTGTCACTCAATGTAATGGCATATACCGATTCCAGGCGAGTCCTACTCTCTAATCAGCCCGATATCCTGAGTGAACCTGTTGCTGCATTTGAAAGGGTCTATCCAAACGATGACCTCGATCTCTGGGCGGCGGATCTCGCACTGTATCTCGGAGGATATAACGCGGACGGTTCTGCACAGGGGACTACCTACGGTTACTACCCGCATCACCACCGGCATGCCTGGGCTCAGATGGTCGCTGACGACATCGGATACCTGGGTACCACACATGGTCGCAGGTGCGTGAGCATCCATGAACTGGGGCACCTCTTTGATGCCGGTCATCAAGATCTGGAGCCAGAGCGGCCGACACCGTCTTACCGTAGAGCCTGCCTATGGTTTGATCTGCTTCCCAAAATTTCAGTGACGTACAGCTTCTTCAACGAGGCAATGAGCACCACCGAGTTTTCATCGGACGACTACCATGGGGATGCCGACCACGACAACGCAAGGAGAATCCGGGAGACAAAATGGACGGTTGCAAACTACCACTCCTGATGGGAGCAGAATACTACTCCTATTCCCGATCATCTTTTGAAATAATAGAGAGATCTCGCTCTGGCAAGACTAAATGAGGGGGGATAGAGGAGAACACATGAAACTGAAACCCAACAGACACTGGATTGTTATGGGACCTCTTGCGTTCATCGGCGCAATTCTCCTCGTCGCGACGGTCGTGCTCGCGTATACCGCCTTTTTCACCTGGCTCGAAACAAGCAGCGGGTCTCCGATATTGACCGTCTGGGAGGTCAGGGGAGAACTGCCGGAGAATGCGTCGGTCATCCACCTGACCGAGAAAGACTTCGAGCAGCATCCGGCGCTCGACTCGATCATCCGGGGCGACAAGCGAGATCCCGGAGCCTGGTATTCGGGAGATACACCATATGGCGTCCGCGACAAACGAACGATTGGGAGTGCCCCGGTGACGTACGTAGAACGTGGAGTACTGATCGAGTCGTTCGGTCCCGATGTCGAGACGAGGAACCAGCCGTACCTTGAGTATGACGGTGCGTATTACTACTTCCTCACCATGATCCCCTAGGATCGGGTCAGAGCAGGTGCTATTGAAATGGAAGAAGATAAAGATCCAGAATCAAGGAGCTGGCTCAAGACGGCAGGGATCGTCATCGCATGCGGTCTTGTCGGCATCGTTGCCGTCGTTCTCGGCTTCATGCTCGCCGACACCCTCATCATCTACGCCCACGAGAGTTCAGGGGAACGGCCGATGCTCTACGTCATGGAAAGAGCGGATCCCGGAGAGAGTACGATCGTCCCCCTGACCGGGGAGGACTTCGAACAGCACCCCGCACTCGACGCAGTCATCAGGGGCGAGGAACGCAACCCGTCGGCGTGGGAGTGGGGCAACCGGGATCAACGCGTCGTCGGGGGGACGAACGTCTCGTACGCGGAAAGCAAAGCGCTCCACGATATCTACGGTCCCGGAGGAGAGCATGGGCTGTACCCGCTCCTGGAGTACGAGGGTGCGTATTACGTGGTGCTGACGACGTGGCCGTGAAAAGGGGTTCCCTGCCGAATCCCCCAGATACCGGGCAGACCTTACACTCCTTGCACCGGCGTCAATGGCGTTCTTCCACACGTTCCTCATCATTCTCGATCAGCATCGCCCGGTTACCCTCTTTCATCTCCAGAGCCGTAACGGCGATCGAGATCCCCGCGACAGATAAACGATCTGCTCAGAAGCAGTATATATTATAACAGATATATGTCTCGCCGTGGAGATCGAATAGGTCTCCCGGCGGGAGCCCGTTGCAACTGCTCAGGTGCTGACGGGCCCCGCACTGCCCGGAGGCAAAGAAATGTGTACTCTTCCGAGTACTTGAAAGTATGCCTCTCTTGCCTCCGGAAAAAACTGGAGGTAGAAGAGATGAAAAGAAGAAAAGAAATGCGGGCATTCTCCGCACTTCTGGCACTGCTGCTGGTGAGCGTGATGGCGGTGCCGGCGATGGCTCAGGACGAAATGGGCCAGGAGAATGCGGGACTGGACATTGCGGATAATGCCACGCTCCAGGAGCGAATGCCTCCCGTGATCCAGGAACTCAGAAATAAGGGATGCTCTGACGAAGAAATTGCAGAAGCGATCATCAATCTTCCACGCGTATCATATCTTTCAGGATGGACCGAGGAGGACGACAAACGGGTGTCTCCCCTCCTGCAAAGAGAGAGAGAGAAGGAATAAACTATTCGATGTTCAGCACAAAGGCGATGATTTCAACCCGGGATTCTCCAGATAGAATGTTCTCATCCGGCATGTGGTTGCACGATGAAGTTTTTAATGGAGTTAATGGGAGAGTCTATCCCGGACCTATGGAATGCTCTTCAAATGGGACAAAATATCAGTATCTGACGACGCATATGGGAAAACTGATCAATACAACTCACAACTGGATAGAAGTCGGCATAATAACTAAGAGTTGGGATCCCGGTCAATACTGTGTATTCACATTTGACAACAACGACATAGAGAATGAGTGGATCACCCACAGCAACTTCACCGACGGCAGCAGGGATTATGATTTTGAGATCTTTATCAGTGATGTGCAGCACCAGGAAGGATATCCCTACATGATCTCCTGGGAGGGACAGGTTATTCGGACCGGTTTCGTTCCATTTAAGGAAGGTGAACTGAACGAGGTACATGAATATATCCGGAATGACCCGGGATCATTCTCCGATGTTTCAACCTCATATGTTTGGGATTCCTATATCTATTACAACGGGCGAACGGTCTGGTGGAACGAGCAACTGGACGCACAACTGACTCATCCAACAGAACTTCACGCGGATACACAGGAAGGAGTGTACGGCGACTTCTACAAACCATGGTGGTCAAATGCGTATAGAATCGACACGTGGATCTCGTGAACGAAGGATCGGAGAATTGATGGCAATTCTCTCCGTCCTTTTTATTTGCTGTGCCGGATGCGTTCAGGAACAACCGACGAATAAGTCCGAATGCACCAACAATTCTTTAACAGATCCGATCTCTCGAGCAGATGCGGTCATTATTGCTCTTTCCTACCCAGAAGTTATCAAAGCAATCGAAAATGCATCGTTCAAGATTTCAGTCGGAACCCTGAGCGCCCCAACGTACCCACAGAAGGATTATCCCAGAGAATTATACGTCGTCTACATCGAACGTTCCAATAGCAGCACAGACGAACAACTCGAAACACTCGCTGTCGATGTGACCATGGACGGACAGATATTTAGAGTTCGCCGGTTCTCTCCCTGGCCAGAGCAAACATGACCCCCATACCCCCGTCGCCGGCACCGTTGCAGAACAGTCCGCACCCTGCGCCCGAACGGAAAAGAGGCCCGGCAGCGTCACTCATTTTTGTGATACTTCAACCCGACCGACGTGTAAAAGGATCTGCCAGAAAATATAATTGAGGATACGTTCAGGTCATGGTGCAGACACAGGATCGGTGTCCGGGACTGCCTGTCCCCGGCTGACGACCGGAGGCCGGAAAACCCGCACCGCCCTGAGGTGCGATCCGGCGTACCTTCACAGAAATGTTCGGGCCAGCCATACATCCAGGGCCTAAAATGAAAGAACAGAGGTGAAACTCATGAAAACGCTGAAACCTGTAGTCATCCTGCTTTCAATGCTGATTGCAGCGATGACGATAGTATCGATGGCGAGCGCAACCGAACAATATCCTGACGAAAAAAATTCCGTTGATGCAGGGAACGCGCTGAACGTGCCAGAACATTATATTCCTCCGGAATATTTCAGTGACGCAAAACCTGCAGCCCCCTTGCCGGAATCAGAAATGATAACCATCATTCTCTCTGAAAAAACACTCAGGAAATCCGGTCAGGACCCGGAAACAGGAATACTTGAACTTCAGGTTTCACCTCAGAATTTGAACGCTCAATTCGTGAAATCCGAAACCTATCAGAATATGTACCTTGAAAAGTATATTGCTCCCGATGAACCCGTCGCTCTGATACGAATGCCGGAGACAATGTATGAAAGATTCCTGGCCGGTTCTCAAAACAATACTCTGACATTTCCCGCATCGTACTTCTGCAGATTCTATGAGACGCTCACCGATCTCATTTCGCATATTGAAATTCAGGACGGTGTCATGGCGGTGACGCCGGAGGAAGACGAGGCAAAATTGTCTGACGAAACCTGCACGGCCCCGTATGGAATGAAGATTCCCGAAATTTCGGGAAAACTGTGGATACGAATAGCATCGCTCCGGCAGCCACCATGGATGATCGCACCCGGTTCGACGGATTTTGCAACAGGGATCGTGACGGTGGGCCAGGCGATGAGTGCAGGCGCAAACATCGTCGGCATCGACGTGCCTGCGCCTGAGCCGACGGTAACACCGGATGAAAAATCACCGTCTCCCGGAGACGAGGGAGTGATCATCGACAATACGACGACCCACCTCACCTACTGGAATGAGAAGATGAAATGGGAACGGTCCGCAGAGGAGATAGAGACATATTCCCGGACCCTTGAAGAAAAAGTGCTGGTCAGATATTATGATGCGGACCATGATTACTATCATATCACAGATCTCGGAGAGTTCGGTGAAGAAATCAGCCCTGTTCTGGGGCTCACCCCCGATCAAATTACAGATTTCGTCAGGTCGCAAAGAGAGCAACTCGTGATAGATTATCAGAAATACGAGTACTAACGAGCGCCGGAAGATACGGGAATGCATGGTGCAGAAGGTGATAAGGAGTGCAGCGAGAGAAAACCCGAACAGTATCGTCTCATTTTTCTTGCCCTGATGATCGGTACGGCAATTGAGATCCCGGCGACAGAGAAACGATCTGCACAGAAACAGGATCTAATACGAGAGAGATTTCAAGCTGCAAACTCCAGATGCATGGCCCCGCCCATGCCATGAGTCCTACCGGGGATGCAAGACAGTTGTGACACCATCGACCAGAAAGACCGACTTTTTTTCCTGACACCATCAGTTCGTCATCCAGTCCTGCAACAGAACTATCGAGGCCTGAAGATCTCGCGCAAAACTCCCGAAGAGGAGGGGTGCCACACCTGTACAGAAGGACACACTGTCCTGCACTTCCAAGAAAGAAAACGGTTCTTTCTCAAAAGATCAAAAATCGAAATTTTTTCGGCAAATGTTTTTATATCGCGAACAATACAACAATCACCAATAGTTTGTTTACAAACCGTTTTAATACAGACCGTTTGAAGCTGGCTGTTACACCCACCATCAGAGAAAAAAGAGGGACAACATGCTCGAAAAAATGTCTGAACTCGCACGAACAAACACCACCGAAGATGAAATCGCCGTATTAACGCCTGAATACAGTCTCGGGATCGATATCGGCTACGCATCGGTGAAAATCGCACTGCTTGACGATTCAGGTGCGATCATCTACACAGACTATGTCCTGCACAAAGGAAAAATCAATGAAACGCTGAAGGAAACTCTCAAGAAACTCTCACAAAAATATGATCCCCGTGACATCACCACCGGAGCGGTGACCGGCAGCGAGAGCAAATATCTGACCGGAAATGGAACGATCCAGCATATCAATGAAGTTCTGGCACAGATAGAGGGCTGCCTCGCCGTACAGGGCGACATAAAATCCATCATCGAGATCGGTGGAGAGAGCGCGAAATATATCACAGGATTACAGGAGAACAACCGATCCCGGATCCAGATCTCGATGAATTCCAGTTGCTCGGCAGGCACGGGATCTTTTCTGGAGGAGCAGGCATCACGACTCAACCTGAATATCGAGGACTATGCATCGTGTGCTGCAAAGGCGAGATCTGTTCCAAGAATCGCCGGGAGATGCAGCGTTTTTGCAAAGACCGACATCATTCACCACCAGCAGGAGGGCACTCCGGTGGAAGACATCCTGCTGGGGCTCGCATACGCGCTCGTGAGGAATTACCGGGGAGCCGTCATAAAAAAACTCCCCATAGAAAAACCCATCATGCTGGCAGGGGGCGTCGCCTACAACGAAGCGATTGTCGGTGCGGTGAAGACGATCCTCAAACTCGATGACGGCGAACTGATCGTCTGCGAAGAATGCGGGAATACTGCGGCCGTGGGCGCGGCCAAACTTGCCCGGAAAGATCGTCTCAGGATACGGCACACAGACCTGCAGGAGATCCTGGAACATGCCGACGAACGATATGCCGGAGATCAAGAAGAAAACGAACTGCCGGCACTCAAACCGTTCGGAGACGGCGACGGCGAGAACAAACATATCTGCAAGCCGCCGGATGAAAAAAACAAAAAAATAGACTGTTACCTGGGCGTGGACATCGGATCGACCAGCACCAACCTCGTGCTCATGGACCGGGACAACGAGATCGTCTCCTATAGATATCTGAAAACATGCGGAGATCCGGTCCAGGCAGTAAAAAAAGGATTGAACAACTTGAAAAAAGAATTTGGAGAGAGAATAAATATTTTAGGAGCAGGGACCACCGGCTCGGGCAGATATATGATCGGAAGGTTGATCGGCGCCGATGTGATCAAAGACGAGATTACCGCTCAGGCAAAAGCAGCGACGACGATCGACAAACGTGTCGACACGGTCTTTGAGATCGGCGGACAGGACTCCAAATACATCAGCCTTGACGGCGGCAGGGTGACCGACTTCCAGATGAACAAAATCTGTGCAGCAGGCACGGGTTCGTTCATCGAAGAACAATCAAAAAAATTCGATATACCCATCGACGAATTCGGCGCCATCGCGATCAACAGCCGGCACCCCGTTCATCTCGGAGAACGGTGTACGGTTTTTATCGAAACCAGTGTCGCCACACATTTATCAAGCGGTACAAAAATCGACGACATCGCCTCAGGGCTCTGCTACTCGATCGTGAAAAATTACCTGAACAGGGTGGTCGGGCAGAAAAAAATCGGGGAGAAAATATTCCTCCAGGGTGGAATCGCATACAATCAAGGCGTGGTAAATGCATTCAGGGCGCTCACCGGAAAAGAGATCATCGTCCCCCCGTTTTTCAGCGTCACCGGCGCCTATGGCACGGCGATCCTGACGAAAGAAGAGATGGGTACGGCACACACGAAATTCAGGGGATTCGAGATCAAGACATCCCCTGAGATCGTACAGGAGCCAGAACAGGCAAACGCCGGATCAGGATTCAACGAGATGGTCAATGCGATGATATTCGAGGGCTATGACGGATCTGTCGACGAAAACAGACAGACCGTCGGCATCCCGCGGGCCCTCTTCACCTATGGCATGTACCCCATGTTCAGCACATTTTTCAGGGAGCTCGGGTTCAACGTCGTGCTCTCAGATCCCACCAGTGAAGAGACGGTCAGGCTGGGCCAGGAGTACGCGCTGGACGAAACATGCTATCCGGTAAAATTGATCAACGGCCATGTCGCGGAACTGGTGCAGAAAAAGGTAGACTATATTTTCTTCCCGGATCTCTTCACCGTCCCTCATCCGGGCTCCTCAGCACGGCAGGACTATGGCTGCCCCTATATGCAGATCGCCTTCAAGATGGTCAACAAGGCAATGGAACTGGACAAAAAAGGCATCAAACTCCTCTCACCGACAATCGGGTTCAGTCTCGGAGAAGAATTCATGAAAAAAAGTTTCATGGATCTCGGGCAGGAACTCGGGAAAGGCCCTGAAGAGACGTTCATGGCCCTCCAGAAAGGAATGAAAGCATTCCATGATTTCGAGATCAGGATCGAAAAAACCAGCCGGGAACTGGTGAAAAATCTCAAGCCCGATGAAAAAGCGTTTGTCCTCATCTCAAAGACGTACGGAGTGTCTGATCCGGCGTTGAATCTCGGAATTCCCAACAGACTTGCAGAGAAAGGATACAACGTCCTGGCATTTTACAACCTGCCCGGAGGCAACCTCTCGAAAGAACACCCGAATATGTACTGGCCCTTCGGTCAGCACATCCTCGAAGCGGCGCAGATCGTCAGAGAGCACCCGAACCTCTACGCAATATTCCTGACCCATCACGGGTGCGGCCCTGATACGGTTTTTTCCCATTATTTCAGGGAAATTATGGATGGGAAACCCTATCTGAACATCGAGGTCGATGAACATTCTTCAGATATCGGCGTGATCACGCGCCTCGAAGCTTTTGTCAACAGCCTGAATGCCATCCCCGCCGGAACGGCAGATGCTCTGGATACATATCCGGGGAAGGTGGCTCATCGGAGAGCGAATATCACACCAGATCTTGCCGGGGTCGAGGACGGGGCGACGGTCTATGTGCCGAACATCTCCCCGTACTCGCACATCTACTGTGCATGTCTGAAAAACGCCGGGATAGATGCACAGACGCTGCCGGCACCAGACTTCGACAGCATAAACACCGGGCGGAAATACGCCCTGACAAACGAATATTTCTCTCTGATCGCTCTGATCGGAGACGTATTGAATCTCCCTGACATTCGCACGGTTCATGAAAAACCACCTGCAATACTCATTCCGCAGTCGGAGGGAGCAGAAGTCGACGGCCAGTACAGCCGCATCCTGAGAACGATTCTTGATGCCGAGGGGCTGAAAGATCTCGCCGTCGTTGCACCGTTTATCGAGGACGTGCTGTTGAAAGACAGAACAGATCTCGACACCATCTTCCTCGTCCTGATCGCGGGAGACCTCGTCCGCAGTGCACCCCCTGAGCGGAGAGACGATTACCTCGACACGATCCTCGAAGCGTCTCAGGACGGCCGTCTCCATCTCGAATTCCTGAAAGAACTGGCAGGGAAGATCTGTGCCGAACACCAGGCAAAGAACTACAAAAAGACAATTCTTGCAATCGGCGAACTCCCGATCCTCTTCAACGACTATCTAAACAATGCAACGTTCAAAAACATCGAAGGAAACCATTGCCGGGTGGTCTACGCTCCCTTGAGCGAATATATGTGGCTCCTGTGGAACGACTTCATCGTTCAGAACGGAAAAGAAAACAAAAATATGCTGCGCCACAAACTGGAGGCGTTTGAAGACGCCATCTCACAGATCTCCGGGTGTCTCTCAGAATACAGTCCCTTCGAAACGCACCTGGAGAGTCTTGCCGCAGCGGCCGACAGCACGCTGGGATATTATGCCGGCGCCTTCGGGAGATACCGGGGAGCAAAAGCCAGGTGCGCCGGGGCAGGGATCGACGGCATCATCACCGCGGCATCGATCTATGAAAATACGGGAATCGCACTCAATATCCTGCACGAGGCAGGCGAACACACCAGGTCAAAACCGGTCCTCAACCTGACATTCGACGGGAACGAAAATGAGAATACGAAAACAAAGATAGAATCGTTCCTGTATTATCTTGCGGGGTAAAGGGGCAGAGCGTGAAGACCCCGGTCAAAAGGTGCGGGGATGAAAGCGGCGCCCCTTTTGATCTGATCTGTGCTGCTACAGATAGGCCTGTTACTTTAATGGGCAATAGCAATTGTATGCTCCGAGCCTACACGTATCGGATGTATCCTTCGAGAGAGCAGGTTGCGCTCCTCATGAAGCACATCCATG
>Ga0265294_10008832_pt1 | contig 11708 bp, 9 predicted proteins | sample MunlanPumphouse3_FD_192504 | JGI IMG/M metagenome (GOLD analysis project Ga0265294, IMG submission 192504) | Groundwater microbial communities from a municipal landfill in Southern Ontario, Canada - Pumphouse #3 | ecosystem: Environmental > Aquatic > Deep subsurface > Groundwater | place...
CTCCTACTCGATTCATAAGATGTCACCTGGTGAAATTGACTTCTTGCATCGTACGCTTTAGAGCAGTTTGTCAATCTTATCGGTGAACATGTTCTTGGGGCCTGCACCAACAACCTTATCCACCACTTCTCCGTTCTTAATGAAGAGTACGGTCGGGATATTGCGGATGCCATATTTAGATGTGGTGTCATCGTTGTTGTCCACATCCAGTTTGCCAACCGTCACACTCTCTTTATACTCTTCACTGATCTGTTCAATGATTGGTCCGACCATCTTACAGGGGCCGCACCATTCCGCCCAGAAGTCGATGACTACAAGCTTCTCTGTTTTCAATACCTCTTCTATGTTCGCGTCTGTAATTTCTAGCGCCATATCTGTCTGTTTTATTTGTTATATGATTAATTGATCTTAAAGTCTATAGATAGATTGTCCCTCAAATAATCGATGAAATGCTTGTTCACCTGTATCCTGGCAGGACGTGAAAAAAGCTGGATGTTCATATGTGATTCCTCTCCGATTATCTGGAAATATAACAATGCATTTCCGGAATTGTTTTTCACAAGTGCCGATAATTCTGCTACCGTGGTCTCATCTAATTCGGAAAGAGGAATTTGAAGTGTGATTTTTGAAACCAGTTTCTCTTTCATCTCCGACAATAACGCGATTGACAAGATCTTCACCTCCAGCTCGTCCTGACGGTATCGTTTGGCCTGTACCCTTGCCGTTATATAGACAGATAATCCGATCCGTGCATATCGGCCGAAATTGACACTGTCTTCACTGAAGAGGGCGAATTCATAACTGCCTGAATAATCCTCAAGCTTGAAAATAGTGTAGGGGGACCCTCTTTTGGTCTGCCCCTCACGCACGGCCGTGATGATCCCGCCAAACGTGATATCCTTTCCATTGATGGCGTCGAGATCTTGCAATTTAGAAGTATTGGCATTGCATACATACTTCAGGATAAATTCATAATCGTCCAGCGGATGAGCAGAGAGATAGATACCGATCAGATCACGCTCTTTGTTCAGCTTCTCCAGATCGGACCAGCGTGCCGCCTGCGGAATCTCCGGACGGGCAATCTGGAACGAGGTGTCATCACCGAAGAGAGAATTGATTGATGTCTCTTTTTCCTGCTGATATTTATTCCCGTAACGAACCAGTGTTTCGAGAAACTCTTCCCCTTTGCTGTTCACCGCGACGAATTGTTCCCGATGTATGCCGGGTAACGAATCGAAGGCGCCGGCAAGTGCCAGGGCCTCAATGTTTTTCTTGCCGCAGGAGGAGAGGTTCACCCGCTCAACAAAATCGAAGATATCTTCGAAAGGACCGTTTTTCGTACGCTCCGCAATGATATCCGTCACAGCACCATGCCCCACACTTTTAATGGCAGCGAGACCGAAGCGCAGATCACCCTCTTTGTTCACGGAGAATTTCAAGAACGATTCGTTCACATCGGGACAGAGGACATGCATGCCCATCGCCTTGCACTCGTCCATAAACTTCGTGATCTCAGTGATATTGTTCAGGTTATTAGAGAGCACAGCAGCCATATATTCAGACGGGTAGTTGGCTTTCAGCCACGCTGTCTGGTAGGCTATCCATGAGTAGCAGGTGGCGTGCGACTTGTTGAAGGCATAGGAGGCGAATTTCTCCCAGTCGCCCCAGATCTTGAGAAGGGTCTTTTCTTCATAACCGTTCTTCTTCCCTCCCGTCAGGAACTTCTGTTTGAGCGCCGTCATCTTGTCGATCAGTTTCTTACCCATTGCTTTACGCAATTCATCCGACTGACCCCTTGTAAAATCAGCCAGCAGACGGGAGAGAAGCATCACCTGTTCCTGATAGACCGTGATACCGTATGTTTCGCTCAGGTATTTCTCCATGATGGGCAGGTCATATTTGATCTCTTCCCTGCCATGCTTACGGGCAATAAAGGAGGGGATATAATCCATCGGTCCCGGCCGGTAGAGCGCATTCATGGCGATAAGATCCTCGAACTTGCTTGGCTGAAGCTCCTTGAGATATTTCTGCATTCCTGCCGACTCAAACTGAAAGGTGCCGGTGGTCTGTCCGTTGCAATAGAGGCGGTAGGTGGTTTCATCCTCCATGTCGATGGTGTCGATATTGACCTTGATACCGCGGGTCTGTTCAATGGTGGCAAGTGCATCTTTGATGATGGAGAGGGTCTTGAGTCCCAGGAAGTCCATCTTGATCAGCCCTGTCTCTTCGATCACCGATCCTTCATATTGCGTGACCAGCAGCTTCTCTTTGGTCTCTTTGTCTTCAGCGGTGCTGATGGGTACAATATCAGAAATATCTGACTGTCCAATGATGACACCACAGGCATGTACACCCGTGTTCCGCACGTTCCCTTCCAGCATAACAGCATATTTGAGGGTATCCCTTATCAATGGATCGCTGCTGTTGGCTGCCTGCTGCAGTTCGGGCACATTCTCAATCGCTGCCTTCAGGTTGACTTTCTTCACGTTTGGTATCCTGTCGGGAATCAATTTGGCCAACCTGTTCGATTCGGATAGCGGTAGTTTGTGTACCCGCGCCACATCCTTGATCGATGATTTGGTCGCCATCGTTCCATAGGTGATGATATGTGCTACCCTCTCGCTGCCATACTTCTCTGTCACCCAGCGCAACACCTTCCCGCGTCCCTCATCGTCGAAGTCGATATCTATATCAGGCATGGAGATACGGTCGGGGTTAAGAAAACGTTCGAACAGCAGATCGTACTTCAGTGGATCGATATCGGTGATCCCCAGACAATATGCTACGGCGGAGCCTGCCGCTGAACCGCGGCCGGGGCCTACGGCCACATCCATCTTTCTGGCCGCACTGATGAAATCCTGCACGATGAGGAAATAACCCGGGAACCCCATATTCCTGATCGTATCCAGCTCGAATTGAAGGCGCTCAGTGATCTCTTCCGTGAGCATCTCGCCATAGCGTTTATGGGCGCCAATTTTGGTGAGGTGTGCCAGATAATCTGATTCCAGCTTTACCCTGATCACCTTGTCGTAATCCCCCAGGCGGTGGAAGGTCTCTTTCCCGAATTCTTTTTCAAGCACCGCTTCCGGATACTTTTGTTTATACAGCTCCTCGGTTCCGAAGGCAGGATCGATAGGGAAAAAGGGCATCAGTGCCGAGTGATCGATGGAGTAGAATTCCACCTTCTCCGCAATCTCCAGCGTGTTGGTTAACACTTCAGGGATATCGGAGAAGATGCGGTTCATCTCTTCCGTCGTTTTCAGCCACTCCTGTTTGGTGTAATGCATACGGTCAGGATCATCGAAATCTTTCCCTGTACTGAGACAGATAAGCCTGTCATGCGCATCGGCATCCTCTTCGTTCACAAAATGAACATCATTGGTCGCGATCAGCTTTACATCATATTTTTTTGCAATACGGATCAACTCCTCATTCACTCTCTCCTGCTTGGGATAGGTTGTCTGGTCGGCATCAGGCCGATCCGTTTTATGGCGCTGCAGCTCCAGGTAATAATCGTCGCCGAAAACCCTCTTGTACCATTGCACAGCCTCTTCCGCTTCTGTTATCTGTCCGCTGTCCACCTTCCTTGATATCTCACCACCCAGACAGGCCGAGGAGATGATCAGGCCTTCACTGTATTGCTCCAGCAGCTCCTTGTCGATACGCGGGCGGTAATAAAATCCTTCCGTCCAGCTCTTGGAGACGATCTTGATCAGGTTTCTATAGCCCTTCAGATTTTTTGCCAGCACAAGGAGATGCCATCCGCTGCCGTCAATTTTGTCGGATTGAGAGAAGCGGTCACGTCGTGCCAGATAACATTCACATCCCACAATGGGTTTAAATAATTTACTCTCTGTGGCTGTCAGCTGCTCACGGAGTTGCGCTGTTTTAACTGTTGTTTCACCGCCCTTTTCCAGTGACTCGATCTCATCCCGCAATTTATTTATCTCAGCCTTTACCGGAGCGTTCTTTTTATTACAGTAATTGAGGAATTCCTTGATGCCGTACATCGCTCCGTGATCGGTCAGTGCGATGGCTTTCATGCGGTCACCTGTGGCTTTGTCTACCAGGCGCTGAATACTTGCCTGACCGTCGAGTAACGAATATTGTGAGTGAACATGTAAATGTACAAATGGATGCATGCTAAATATATATAGTTTATTGGGATATGCGTAGGCAAATATAGCTAAAAATGGGGAAGCTTTTCCGGGTTATAGGAAGAAGTTATCAACGGGTGAGGATATTTATCAGCCTGCATACTGCGGCGTGGTAAAGACGGCGGTATCCTGCATCAGGGGCTGCCCAGTACCTGGACAGCCCCATGTATCTATGCTGCTAACTTGTATTACTTGTCGCCGGTAGCCTTTTCCAGGCGACCCATGATGGAGAAGATGAAGATGGCGGAAAGGATACAGCAGGTGATGAGTACTCCCCAGAATGCGAAAAGTGACATCTTATCCCAAAAGACGCCCATGACGCCCACCAGAAGGTTGCCGATGGCGGTTGCGGCAAGCCACCCTCCTTGCATCAATCCGCTATATTGCGGTGGTGCAACCTTGGAGACGAATGACAGTCCCATGGGGCTCAGGAAGAGCTCGGCCAGGGTGAGCACGAAATAGGTGCCAATCAGCCACCCCGGGGATACCAGCACGTCGGACACCCCGGTGAGATCGGCCGGCGCAGGCAACCCAATGGATCCCACGAGCAGCACCACGAATCCCAGTGAGGCCAGGATCATCCCTATCCCGATTTTCTTGGGTGCCGACGGTTCCTTCTTCTTCCGTATCAGGTAGGTGAAGAACGCCACGGTAAGGGGCGTGAGAATAATGATGAATAAAGGGTTAAACTGCTGGAAGATCTGAGGGGTTATCTTTGTGGGCAGCTCTACCCCGCTCACGTTGATGAGGTAGTAGCCAATTAGTCCGGCCAGTCCCGCGACAGTGAGCAGCAACCCTGTTTTTTTGTTTGGTTTGCCCCCTAACAGGCCAATGGTGGATAGATAAACACCATAGAGAAACAGGATGAAGAAAAGTAGCGGGAACATGTTGAACACCATGCCCCAGGCAGGTGAAATGGTGCTCACCGTGTAATCACGTGCGAAAAATGTCATCGTGAGGCCGTTTTGGTGGAACGACATCCAGAAGAAAATAACCACAAAAAAGACCAGGAACAGCGCCACCATCCGTTCCCTCACCTCTGCTTTGGACATGGTGATAGCGGTTTTGCCTTCGTGTGCCAGCTTCGCCTTCTCCTGCTTGGCTGTTCTGTCATATTGCTTCCAGGTCTTTTTGAAGAGAAGGAACACCACCCAGGAAAAGACCACGCTCAGAGCGGCTACCAGGTAGGCGAGGTTATAGGATTTTGATAGTGAGCCTGACACGTAGAACGCTCCAAAGTTCCGTGCGAAGGCATCGGGTGATGCATCACCCCCGATGGTCTCATCGGTCACGTGAACCGAGGCTACCTTCGCGCGGATGGCCTCTTTGGCTACTGCATCGGCTGGGTCACGACTTTGCATCAGCTCATACTCACGGGTGGTGAGAGCCATTGAGGTGTCGGGTATTTTGCCAGCCAGGGTGTATTGATGCAGTCCGGCGGCACGCAGGTTGAACAGCGCATTCTCGATATCATTGGTGAATACAGCCTTCTGGTCTTTCTTGGCCTGGCTCAGCGCGTTGTCGAACTCCCTCCCTCCCAGTTGTTGCTGCTCGGGGGTAAGGAATTGAGCGATAAAAGTGTCGCGGTCAACAGCCCCTTTTTCGTCGTTAAGCACCACGAAATTGCCCGGGACGCTCGCATCGTACACGAAGCTCTCGGATGCCAGCACCTTGTTGTTGATGCCATTTGCCACGATGGGAGCAAAGAAAGCTCCAATATTGATGAACATGTAGAAGATGGAAAAGGCGATATCTCTGTTCTTGCTATAACGGGGATCATCATACATCTTGCCGACGAGCGCCTGTAGGTTCCCTTTAAAGAAGCCTGTTCCAACGGCAATCAGAAACAATGCAAAAAAGAGAATCAGCTTCCCGAAATCGTTGTTCTCTACCGGGATCGACATGAATAATTTCCCGAAAAACATGATGATGATGCCCATGAGAATGGTTTTCCCGTAGCCGAACACTTTATCGGCCAGTACGCCGCCAAACACCGGAAAGAAATAGACAACCGCTAAAAAAACACCGTATATCATACTGGTTGTGGAGGAGGTAAAACCAAATTTGGCCTGCATGTAAAGGGTGAGGATAGCCAACATTGTATAATATCCGAACCTTTCGCCCATATTGGTAAGGGCCAATACAACTAATCCTTTAGGATGATTTTTAAACATTTTAATATATTTCAGGGTTAATATTTGTTAGTGGCTTTTAATGTACAAATATAGAAATTTTTTACATTTATATCTGCAGATTTTTTTAAAACGGAAGGTTTTTCGTGAATCATGATTTAGACGCTATTTTTTTTGTCTTTTTTATTTGGATATATGAAAAATGTTGTACATTTGTACCCATAATTCACAAAAGAATAACAAAGTGAACAATTCGAGTTTTGCATTTTCTTTCTGGTTTTACTTTTACTTTAGTAGGTAGAGGCAGGATTTTATATGCAGAATGTGAATAAGTTAAAAAGTCATATCAGATAAATAAAAAATCCTGTCGATTACACGATGGGATTTTTTTTTGAGCAGTAATCAAGAAAATAATTGTATGAAACGAGTAGCTATTCAGGGTGGAGCAGGTGCATATCACGAGATTGCGGCACGCGATTATTTCAAAGGCGAAGAGCTGGAGATTGTTCCTTGCAGTACTTTTCGCGATATTTTTACGGAGGCTGCTAAAGATCCGACGCTTATAGGTGTCATGGCCATTGAGAATACCATTGCCGGGAGTCTGTTACAGAACCACGATCTACTGAAAATGAATAATCTGCAGATTGCGGGTGAACACAAGCTGCGTATAACGCATTCACTGGCAGCTCTTCCCGGTAAATCGCTGCACGATATGAAAGAGGTAATGTCGCATCCTATGGCCCTGATGCAGTGTGAAGATTTTCTCGACAACCTTCCCGGTATCAGGGTGGTCGAACATGATGACACCGCCCTGGCTGCCAAAGAGATACGCGACAGGGAGTTGACGGAAACAGCTGCTATCTGCAGCACACTCGCTGCTGAGATGTATGGCTTGGAGGTTCTTGCAGAGGGTATTGAGACCAACAAAAGAAATTTCACCCGTTTTTATATTCTGGCCAGGGAGGAGATGCTGCGCGAAGTGCAGAGAGAGAACCATATCAATAAATCATCCCTGGTTTTTGTGCTGCCGCATAACGAAGGAACGCTGTCGAGGGTACTCTCTGTGTTGTCGTTCTATGGTATCAATCTCACCCGTATACAGTCACTCCCCATCATTGGCAGTGAGTGGGAGTATCAGTTTTATATCGATCTCACGTTTGAAGATTATAACCGTTACAAGCAATCGATCGATGCGATCATGCCTCTGATCAGTCGGTTGAAGGTGCTGGGTGAATACAGGGAAGAGAAAGAAGCTGCTGAAGAATGAATAAATAATGATGAATGATGAATATTGAACCTGCTGAACATATAAAATCGATAACGGAATATTATTTTTCCGTAAAGCTGGCCGAGGTTGCCCGCATGAACGCCGAAGGGAAGAATGTGATCAGCCTGGCTGTGGGTGCTCCCGACCGCATGCCGTCGCAGGCAACCATTGACACACTCTGCGAGACCGTTCAACGTCCTGATGTACATGCCTATCAGCCTTATACCGGTATTCCGGAACTGCGGACGGCATATAGCGACTGGTACAGGAGGATATACAACGTGGAGCTGGCCCGGGAGGAGGTGTTGCCGCTGATAGGATCGAAAGAGGGTATCCTGCATATATCGATGACCTTCCTGAATGTTGGCGATGGTGTGCTGGTGCCCAATCCGGGATATCCCACTTACAAATCGGTATCCAATCTGCTCAGGGCACAGGTGATTGAGTATGATTTGCTGGAGAATGAAGGGTGGCAACCCGATTTTGCGGCGCTGGAGAAGATGGATCTGTCGCGTGTGAAGCTGATGTGGGTCAATTACCCCAATATGCCTACCGGTGCCAATGCATCGGTTGAGTTGTTTGAGAAACTGATCACTTTCGGGAAGAGACATGATATTATCATCTGTCATGACAACCCCTACAGCTTCATCCTGAACGACAAGCCGATGAGTATATTGTCACTGCCCGGAGCAAAGGATATATGCATCGAGCTCAATTCGCTGAGCAAATCGCATAATATGTCCGGGTGGCGTATGGGGATGCTCGCCTCCAATCCGCAGTTTGTGAAATGGGTGCTCAGGGCTAAAAGTAATATCGACAGCGGACAGTTCAAGCCGATGCAGCTGGCAACTGTTGCCGCTCTTTCGAACAGTGCCGGATGGCATGGTGAGATGAACAGGATCTATGCCGAACGGCGTGTCTGGGCAGAAAAGATCATGGATCTGCTGGATTGTAACTACGACAAACGTCAGGTAGGGTTGTTTGTATGGGGTAAACTGAATGATAAGGCCCCGGGAAGCGAAACCATTGCGAATGATCTTCTGCACAATGCGCGGGTCTTTATCACTCCTGGCTTTATCTTCGGCAGCAACGGTGAGCGCTTTATCCGCATATCACTGGGCTCATCGGTAGAGAAGCTGCAGGAGGCCTATCAGCGAATTTTGGAATTGAGAACTGGAATGTAGGATGTAGGATGTAGGATACGGGATGTGGAAAATTTATTGGCAGACGCTTTTTAATGATTAGCTGATAGCTGTCCATAATAAATGAAAACAATATAAGAACTGAAAATATGGAATTCGAATCAATTTTATTGCCGGGAATAGATGCAAAGAGACCGCTTGTGATTGCAGGTCCATGCAGTGCCGAGACGGAAGAGCAGGTGATGACCACGGCCAGGCAGCTGGCTGCTGTTGGAGTGAAGATATACCGGGCCGGGGTATGGAAGCCGCGAACAAAGCCGGGTGGTTTTGAGGGTGTAGGCAGCCCCGCGTTGAAGTGGATGATGCAGGCCGAGAAAGAGACAGGCATGTATATGGCCACGGAGGTAGCTACCGAGAAGCATGTGTATGAAGCGTTGAAATATGGTGTTGATATCTTGTGGATTGGTGCCCGCACGGCTGCAAACCCGTTTGCTGTGCAGGAGATTGCCGATACGCTGAAGGGTGTGGATATCCCCATTTTGATCAAAAACCCGGTCAATCCCGACCTCGAGTTGTGGATTGGTGCACTGGAACGGTTGTACAACGCGGGTATAAAGCGGCTGGGAGTGATTCACAGGGGCTTCAGCACAACGGATAAAACGATCTACCGCAACATACCGCAATGGCATATCCCCATTGAGCTCAAACGACGTTTCCCCACACTGCCCATGCTGTGTGACCCGAGCCATATCGGCGGTGACCGCAATCTGATCTTCAAGCTGAGCCAGCAGGCGATGGATCTGAACTATTCAGGCTTGATCATTGAGTCGCACTGTTCACCCGATGATGCCTGGAGCGACAAAGCGCAACAAGTCACACCTGCTGCCCTCAAGGAGATTCTCGAAACGATCGTCATACGTAACACCGTGCAGACCACCGAAGATCTCTCCGTTCTCCGCGATCAGATTGATGATCTCGATAATGAGCTGCTGCAGCTGCTTGCCAAGCGCATGCGTGTATCGAGGGAGATAGGACACTATAAGCTGGAGCATGATATGCCCATCCTGCAGACGCAACGTTATGATCAGATATTGACAGACCGTGCCTACCAGGGTGAACGGATGGAGATGTCGGGTGGTTTTGTCAAAAAAGTGCTGGAGGCTATTCACTCTGAGTCGGTGCGTCAGCAGATGGTGGTGATGGAGAAATCGAAGAAGTAACAACCAGAAGAGAGGAAGATGAAAATATTAATTCTCGGAGCAGGCAAGATGGGGTCATTCTTTGCCGATGTGCTCAGTTTCGATCATGAAGTGGCAGTGCTGGATACCGATCCCCTGAAACTCCGCTTTATCTACAACACGCAGCGTTTGACCGATCCGGCCGGGGTGAAGGATTTCGCGCCGGAGCTGGTGATCAATGCCGCCACACTTAAATATACGATCCCTGCATTCGAGAAGGTGTTGCCTTATCTTCCCGAAACATGCATCCTGAGTGATATCGCTTCGGTGAAAACAGGACTGGAGGAGTTTTACAGGGAACGTACCCGTCCCTTTGTCTCCACTCACCCTATGTTTGGTCCCACCTTTGCCAGCCTGAGCGATTTAAGCTCGCAGAGTGCCATCATTATCTCGGAATCGTCCCATTTGGGAAAGGTCTTTTTCAGAGATCTCTATCAGGGACTTAAGCTGAATGTGTTTGAATATTCCTTCCGTAAGCATGATGAAACCATCGCCTATTCACTCTCAATTCCCTTTGCTTCCACGCTGGTGTTCGCCTCTGTGATGAAGCATCAGGATGCACCGGGTACCACTTTCAAGAAGCATATGCACATTGCACAGGGGCTGCTCTCGGAGGATGATTATCTCCTTACCGAGATACTCTTCAATCCCTACACCTCGGGGCAGGTAGAACAAATAAGGAAGAAACTGAGGGAGCTGCTTGATATTATCGGCGATAAAGATTCTGAACGGATGAAACTCTTCCTGACTGAGGTGAGGGAGAATATCCGGTAATGTGATTTGTGTATGCTTACCCGGATCACTTACAGTCTTTAAAGTGCTGTATGCTTTGTGGGGCTGTCTGCTCAGGGTTCCGTATATATCCGGATGATCCTTGCATCACTGTTCGGACGACTGTTGCCGTCGACAGGTAAGGCGGCGATTTTATCGATCACCTCCAAACCTTCCGTCACCTCCCCGAAAACGGTATACTTCCCATCCAGATGATGGGCGCCACCTACGGTGGAGTAGGCTTCTTTTAATCCTTCAGGAAAGAAAAACCTGCCCGGGGCCATGGTGAAGAGTGAGTCTACTATACCCAGCACGGAATCCAGCAGCGCATTGAAGCCCCTGGGATCGCTCACCTTCAACCTCGCCAGCTCTTCCTTATGAGGTACGTAATGTGTGCGGATCAATTCGTTTTTTATGGGTACGTTCACACGCATCTCCATGCTGTCAAGTCGCCCCTGTGTATATACTTTTCCATGTACGATATAGAGCTGAGAAGCATCCGATTTTTTCCCTGGATTTTCATCATTGCCCTTTCTTGGCGCTGCCAGGGCTCCTTTCTTATGGAACCTGTTTTCGCGGAACTCCGGCATCAGCTCCATATCGGTACGCCCGCTACCAATCACTGCTCCGGAGGGAGCATTGCGTGAGTCCTGCGCACCTCCCTGAATCACAAAATTTTTCACCACGCGGTGAAATAGTGTCCCATCAAAATATCCCTCTTTGATCAGCCTCAGATAGTGATCATTATGCACTGGGGTATCATCATAGAGCATCGCTTTCATGGTGCCGTAGTTGGTCTCGATCACGATGGTCGGGTATTTTGTCTGTGCCTGTGACACTGCGACTGCAGAAAAAAGGATGAGTAAGAGAATACTGCACTTTTTTAGTTTCATTGTCGAATATTGTATTGGTTTCCTATTACAACCTGCTACTTTGGGCTTACCACTTACCGCTGATCACTGACCGCTGATCACTGACTACTGACCGCTGACCACTGACTA
>Ga0265294_10008833_pt1 | contig 11707 bp, 10 predicted proteins | sample MunlanPumphouse3_FD_192504 | JGI IMG/M metagenome (GOLD analysis project Ga0265294, IMG submission 192504) | Groundwater microbial communities from a municipal landfill in Southern Ontario, Canada - Pumphouse #3 | ecosystem: Environmental > Aquatic > Deep subsurface > Groundwater | place...
CTGGTCTTTCAGCAGGTGAATGATCAGCGTCATAAACAGGTCGGCGGTTTCACGGGTGCGGAAGCTGGCCGGAAAGTTGTTTTCGATGCCGTCTTCCTCCATGCCGCCAAAGGGCGGATTGGTGACGATGACGTTGACGCGGTCTTTGCCGGTATAGTCCCGCAAAGGCCGGCTCAGGGTGTTGTCGTGCCGGATGCTGGTGGGCGTGTCGATGCCGTGCAGAATCATGTTGGTGACGCAGAGCATGTGCGGCAGGGATTTTTTGTCGACGCCATGAATGGAGGCCTGAAGGATTTCTTCGTCCGCGGCCGTCCTGACGTAGCGTTCGCGCTTGTGCTCGATGGCGCAGGTCAGAAAGCCGCCGGTGCCGCAGGCCGGGTCGAGCACGGTTTCCTCAAGCTTCGGGTCGACCCGGTCGACGACAAACTGAGTGACCGCGCGGGGCGTGTAGAACTCTCCGGCGTTGCCCGCGCTTTGCAGGTCTTTGAGAATCTGTTCGTAGATGCTGCCGAAGGTGTGGCGGTCTTTCCGGGTGTTGAAGTCGATCTCGCAGATCTTGTTGATCACCTGGCGCATCAGGGTGCCGGATTTCATGTAGTTGTAGGCGTCTTCAAACAGATCTCGCACCACCTGGGCGCGTTTTGCGCCTGGGCCGTGAACGCTGAGCTTGTTCTTCAGGGCCGGAAAGAGCTGCAGGTTGACGAAATCGGAGAGCTCGTCGCCGGTCATGCCTTCCGGATTCTTTGCCCAGGACCGCCAGCGCAGGTGCTCCGGCAGCGGGGAGCTGTAGCCGTCTTCGAGCAGTTCCAGTTCGCCTTCCCGGTCATCAAAGATCTTGAGAAAAAACATCCAGACCAGCTGGCTGATGCGCTGGGCGTCTCCGTCAACGCCGACGTCTTTGCGCATGATGTCCTGAATGGATTTAATAATGCCCGAGATGTTGCTCATGCGCTGAGTTCCCGATGGTAGAGTTCCTGTTCGAGTTCCTGAACGGCTTTTTCGTAGTTCGTCTTGCCGCCGAAAGCCTGGTTGATGATTTCCATGGGAGTGCCCATGTCGCTGAAGGGTTTGAGTTTGAGAATCTTTGCATTTTCAATCGTCCGTATGCCCTCATCGGCGTATTTGTCGAGCAGGGCGTCGAGCACCGCTCTGGCCTGTTCGCCGTACCGGGTGAAATAGTTTCGTTTCCTGACATTGTTGACCCGCTCCTTTCGAGTGAGCGGAGGCTGATCATAAGCGATGTGGCAGATCAGGTCAAAGTCGCCGTAGTCCTTGCCGACCTCCTGGGCAAGATTGTCCAGGAAGACGCCCTGCTCCTCGAGCAATTCAATGATGACCTGCTTTTTCTGGGCCCTGCGCCAGCGCCGAAGAAAATCGTCCAGGGATGCGAATCTGGACAAAACCTGCCTGCGTGTGAAATCCCGGTATGATTCGGTGATCAGATTGCCGTTCGGTCCGTAGTATTCAACGCGCTCGGCGATGATTCTGACCGAAACGCCGCTGACAACGAACTTTCTGACGCCCTGACCAACGTCCTCGTCGGCCTCTTCGTTTTCTTCGGGGTATTCCGGGTCCGGCGGGACCGGGTCGTCGTCTTTGCCGGGTTCATAAATAACCGCCGGCTCTCCGTCAAATTCAGGATCCCTGAACAGCTCGGTGGCCTTCTTGAAGTCCATGATGGTGAAAAAGAATTTGTTGTGCTCTTCCGCGATGCGGGTGCCCCGCCCGATAATCTGCTTGAATACGGTCATGGAGTTGATGGTCTTGTCCAGCACGATCAGCTTGCAGGTTTTGGCGTCGACACCGGTGGTCAGAAGTTCCGAGGTGGTGGCGATCACGGGAAACGGGCTTTCGGGGTCGATAAAGTTGTCGAGTTCGGCCTTGCCTTCGGCGCTGTCTCCGGTAATCCGCACGACGTATCGGGGATTGTCCAGAGCAAGCGGCCCGGCGGCATTGACGATGGCAACGCGCATGCGTTCGGCATGGTCGATGTCTTCACAGAAGATAATGGTCTTTGCATGGGGATCGGTTGCGTTCAGAAATTTCATGACCCGTCCGGCAACCAGTCTGGTGCGCTGATTGAGAACCAGTATTCGGTCCATGTCTTTCCGGTTGTACTCGCGGGCCTCGATTTCATGGCCCAGATCGTCCTTCATGCCCGGCGGCGGGGTCCATCCGTAAATGTCTTTATCGATATCGATGCGAACCACCTTGTAGGGCGCCAGAAAACCGTCTTCAATCCCCTGCTTCAGGCTGTAGGTGTAAACCGGTTCGCCGAAATAGGTGAGATTGGAAACGTATCTGGTTTCCCTGGGCGTTGCGGTCATGCCCAGCTGAACGGCGCCGGAAAAATATTCAAGAATCTCTCTCCACGCGGAGTCCTCGGCGGCGCTTCCGCGGTGGCACTCGTCGATGACGACCATGTCGAAAAAATCGCGGGAAACGTTTTTATAGATCTTGTCTTCCTCGTTCTGCCCCGTGATGGCCTGGTAGAGGGCCAGGTGGATCTCGTAGGCCGGGTCGATCTTTCGGTTTTTGACCTTGGCCATGACGGCGCCAAAGGGCTTGAAGTCGTTGACCAGCGGTTGATCGGCCAGAATGTTCCGGTCGACTAAGAAAAGGACGCGCCTGACCACCCTTGCCTTCCAGAGCCGCCAGATGATCTGAAACGTGGTGTAGGTCTTGCCGGTTCCGGTGGCCATGACCAGCAATACGCGCTTTTGACCTCTGGCGACCGCTTCCATGACCCGGTTGATCGCCTCGACCTGATAATAGCGCGGCTCCTTGCCGGAACTGTCCGAATGGTAAGGCTGCAGGACCAGTGCTTCCGATGCGTCTTCGATGCCGCGATAGGTCTTGTAGCGCTGCCAGAGGGTTTGCGGCGGGGGAAACCGCTCCATCGGGAATTGGGTCTCGATATCCTCTCCGTAGTCGGGAACCTTGTTGTGTGAGGCAAAGGCGTCGCCATTGGAACTGAAGGCGCTCGGCACCTGCAATATTCCGGCATACCCCAGAGCCTGCTGCATGCCGTGGCCGACGCCGTGGCTGTTGGCCTTGGCTTCCACAACGGCGATCGGGGTTCCCGGCTCCCATGAGAGAACGTAGTCCGCGATTTTTTTCTTTTTCTGGTTGCGGGAGGACATGTTGCCCCGGACAACGACGGGGCCCGGCGTGAGCATCACCTCGCGCCGAATCTGTTTTATCTGATCCCAGCCGGCCGCTTTGATGGCGGGCGTGATGAACAGATCGCAGATGTCTATTTCGCTGAGTTCTTTTTTATGGATTTTGTCCAAAAACAAGCCTCTTTGAAATTTCGAAGTTCCCGGAGCGCGTTACCTGTTATTCTTTTCGGGTCCCGGTTTCTGGCGTTTGACTTCCCTGCCCTGTTGCCGTCAAATTCTTTCGTGCTTTCTGAATGACCCGATCTGTGCTTTCAGAAGGTTCGGACACATTTGCCGGTCGTGAAATGGGTTGCCGAAACGAAAAGCACCAAGGAAACAATGTGCTTTAGAACGGCAAGGCACGAATCAGCTGACCACCTGTTATGGAAGGAAAAGGGGTCATGAGTTAACAATCTCCACTTTTTGCACGCCGATGAACTCATTCGAAACAGGTTCTTCCACCTCAAGACAAAGCTCGATAGCCTCTTTTATTCTCTTCATCAGCGTGTCAAGCGATTTTGCTTGAGCATGGCACCCTCGTAGGGCCGGCACCGAAGCAACAAAATAGCCATCTTCATCTTTTTCAATTATTACGCTGAATTCTCTCGTGGGTTGATCCTCCGATAGACAATCCATATGAACGGCAATCTTGTTTTGACCAAAGCCGACGTCCAGTTGACGGACGATTTTGATCGGATAACGACAGCGGGCTTCAATTCCCACGGCGGTCCAATATTCCGTCTGCCGTTCGTAAAGATATGATTTCCCCATATGCGGCGCTTACAGGGTAAAAGAACAAGACACTTTTATAAGCCCGGCTTTCTAGAACAGTCAAGGAAAAAGCCGATCCCGCAAGACAACGGGCGCTGACTTGCCGGAGAGCGGGCCTTGTATGCAGTTTATGTTCGCATGCCTGCGCGTTTCACGCAGACAGTTCGGCTCATCGTTTTGCGCTTCGGCTTCCTTCGGACGATCCCTCGCGGGAACGTTCTTGCTTTCGGCTGGCATTTATGGTTCTGTCATCTCGGTAGCGCTTTGGTTCGAATACTGGGGACTTTCACCCCATCGCATCACGCCATGCCGCGCGTACCCGGCAAATCAGGCGGACGCAAAAAGGACAATATGGGGATGTCTATGATTTTTATGCTTTTCAACGGCAGTTAGCCGATAATTCCGGGTACATCTTACTTATTCCTCTTTTCGGATCCCGGTTTCTGGAGTTTGACTTCCCTGCCCTGCCGGCGTTCAAATCTTTCGATGAAAGGTTCCCGGTACAACATAAAAATGACAAACCAGATCTGCTGGTTCTATCCGGAGATTATGGCGGGTGTTCCCAGAATCTATTTTCATCAGAAAAGTCAAGAGCAGACTTGACCCCTTTTCACAAGGGCCTCAAGGATTATTCGCAAATCCCCGCCAAGCAGACGCAGGTCAAGGAATACGAAAGACAAATTGACCGGATGGTGTATGAATTGTACGGCCTTACGGACGAAGAGATAAAGATCGTTGAGGGGGAAACAAAATGACTCGGCCCTATGACAAATCCGAAATTGTCCTCTACAAAACATCCGACGGCAAGGTCAGGATAGACACAGTTTTTCAAGACGAAACCATCTGGCTTACCCAGACCAAAATGGCTGAACTGTTTGACGTCAATGTTCCGGCAATATCCAAGCACCTGAAAAATATATTTGAAAGCGGAGAATTAGACGAAAAAGTGGTTGTTTCCATTTTGGAAAATACCACTCAACACGGAGCTATTTTAGGAAAGACACAAACAAAACAGGTTAAATACTATAATCTCGACGCCATCATTGCTGTGGGTTACCGGGTTAATTCCAAACGTGCCACCCAGTTCAGAATCTGGGCGACCAATATCCTTAAAGAGTACATCATCAAAGGCTTTGCCATGGATGATGAACGTCTCAAGAAGGCTGACCGGTGGGACTACTTTGATGAATGGCTGGAACGTATCCGTGATATCCGGGCATCGGAAAAGCGGTTCTATCAGAAAATCCGGGATATTTACGCCACAGCGATAGATTACGATAACAACTCCGCACAGGCTCAAGCTTTCTTCAAAAAAGTGCAGAACAAAATGCTATGGGCTATTACCGGAAAGACCGCGGCTGAGTTGATAGAATCCCGCAGCAACCCCGACGTACCGAATATGGGGCTGACCTCCTGGCGCGGTTCTATTGTCAGAAAACAGGATGTGGCGATTGCCAAAAATTATCTCAATACCGGTGAGATAAAAGATCTGAATGAAATTGTAACCATGTACCTGGATTATGCTGAAAGACAGGCGCGGCAGAGAAAAACCGTTACCATGGAACAATGGTCGGACAAACTTGATGCTTTTTTGGAATTCAACGAACAGGAATTGTTATCACATGCCGGTAAGGTTAAGGCGGAAGTGGCAAAAAAGATCGCCGAAGACCGATATGAAGCGTTTGATAAAAAGCGAAAACAAGCAGAAGCTCTGGCAGCGGATGAAGCAGACTTGAAAGAACTGGAAGAGATAGAAAAGAAACTGCTCAAAAACAAATCAAGTCATAAAGCGGGAAAGAACAATGATAAAAATCGTTGAAAGTAAGAAAATGAGCAGCAATGAAAAAAAGAATATTATCATTTACAACACCGTTGACGGCAAAGCCTCTGTTTCCTTATACCCCAAAGAGGGCATGGAATGGATGAACCAGAACCAGATCGCCGAACTTTTTGACACCTCGGTGCCGAATGTCAGCATGCACATCTCTAACATACTGAAAGAAGGGGAATTAGAGCCAAATTCAGCTATTAAGGATTACTTAACAACTGCCTCTGACGGCAAACAATACAAGGTCACTTTTTACGCGCTGGACATGGTTCTGGCGATCGGTTTCCGGGTGCGGAGCAAGCGGGGTACCCAGTTTCGAATCTGGGCCAACCGCAACCTAAAGGAATGTTAATTTGGGGATGTCTATGATTTTATGCTTTACAACCGCAGTTTCATGTAAATGCCAAGCGCCAGATTTTTTAAACTGATGCCGCGGAGCAACTTTCGGAAAAATGCCTGCGAACCTGTTTGCTGCCTACATATCTGGACAGCAGTTTGTAGTTATTGGACTCATACCGGACCCTGCCGGCAATGATTGCCGGATGAATTTTTAATTTTTCCGCCAGGGCACAAATTTTTTCGGCGGTTTTCTCGCCCTTTATCCACTGTTTCTCCCACGCTTTTTGAGGTATCAAACCTTCATGCGCCATTGCATCGGCTTCCTGCTCGGTTTTATCTTCACACGCGGCGTCGCGGCTTCGCAAATCCATATCATCAATGATAATCCGGTCAGATGCGTTCAGGTGCCGCGCGACATGCGCAAGCTCATGCAACAGACAAAACCAGAAATTATCAATTCTGTCATAACGAAGCGTCAGGCCGACAACCGGGCTGCCATCCGGCATCAAGATGGCAGCCCCGTCCAGATAAGTTTTCGGCAGGTGGGCAACCACAATCAGATGAACCCCCTGTTTCTCCAGATACTCCTTCGCCAGCAGGGGGCCGTTTTCAAAATAGCTCAACCGAGCAATCTTCTGCAGGGCGCCAAGATCAATCGACCCCTTTACATATTTATTTTTCAAAGGATTTTCCCGGGCAATCTCCAGTACGCGAAGGCACCACGCTGTAAGGGCATACGGATCGGTTTTCGAATTATAGCGGGCGCTTTTGCCTTGACGAAAACAAGCCGTTGGAACCATGTTCGCCCCCCCGGCTCGAACGATGAAATCGCGCATCAGTTCTTCAGCACTTTCTTTGATGCCGTTCACCTTTGGAAGCCAGCAACGCTTCGCCATCTCCACAACTGGAAATCTATTCCATTCCAGATCCTGCATCTCGCCGGGAAAAGCGGCGCCCGGCTCTTTCAGCAGAACCTCGGCCGATATGCCCAGGTTTTTATTGAGCGATCGCATCATGGCCAACGTCAGGGAGCGTCTGCCGTTCAAAACCTCGGATACCTTGCTCTTGCTGCCGATGTATGGAACCATGTCTTTCTGGGTCAGCCCCAGTTGCTCCATTCGGAATTTAATCGCCGAAACAGGGTCCGGCGGGCTGATTGGGTAATGTCGATTCTCGTACATTTCCACAAGAGCGGTCAGCAATTCCAGTTCGTCCATCCCGGCGGTTCCGGGTGCTGCATCCATCAGCTCATCAATGCGGGATAATGCCTTTTCGTAGTCTTCTTCGTTTTTTATCAGACGGTTCATCACTCAGATCACCTCCGCATCAATCTTGTCATACTCCTGGTGCGTCCCGATAAATCGTACAAACACTGTCTTCGAATGATAGTTGATTCTGACGACAAGCCGGTACTTGTTTCCTGAAATATTAAAAACAACGCGGTTGTTATTGAGAATGCTGGCCGATCGATACCGTTCCTTTACGTCTGCAGGCGACGCCCACTGCTCGCGCCCGACCTCGTAATACCATGCTTCCAGAGATCTCATGGCATCCTTGCGCCCCGGCTGTTTGTAAAAGTCGATCAGGGTTTTTCGCTTAATGATATGCATATATCTAATTGGTTCCCGCAAACTTGTCAACATATAAGTTCCCATAATGGGAATTTATATACTGACACAGCAAACCATTAAAATTGCCATGCGCGTATCTCGGGGACGTCCTTAATTATCTAAATAACTTGAACGATTCCCCTGTCTGTTATATTTGAAAACCTATGCCAAGATCAGCCAGATTAGATGAGCCCGGAATTTTGCACGACGTGATAATTCGGGGAATTGAACGCCAGGACATTTTCCGGGATAAAACGGATAAGCCGGACAAGCCGTTTTGTATGGGTTTTGATGACCAATTATGCACAATAAAGCTTACAAAATAATATAGTTAGTTATTTAAGGACGTCCCGGACTATCCTTGCAGGTGGGTTTAATTTGACGCTTACGCCTTAAAGGCCGAGACTTTTGTCCTATAGAGTTATCTTCCTTGATTTTGGGGTGCAGCTACGAGCAATTTTGACGTCAAAATACAAAATCGCTCAAATTAGTTTATAATTTTATAAATAGTAACTGCCCCCCACTACGGAATTTCTTGCTTTTAAAACCAAAATGTTTGGCCATGTTGATGATGGAGGCTATCGAATTCCATTGCATTAACCCTGCAAGGTTTGTTCTATCTGCACGGTAATCTTGAGCATGTTTGAGAAAGTAACCACCATTTGTATTTGGGCTCTTTAAATCCAAAGATTCAGAATCAGCTATATCTATCCAGATTCTACCCCCAGGTTTGAGAACTCTAACGAACTCATTAAAGTACCAGTAGATATCGTACAAATTGAAGTGGATAAATACGGACATCGAGCAAACAACATCAATAGAGTTGGTATCGAGACAATCTAGTTGATATGGCTCAATCAGATGAAAAGAAACATTCTCTAACTCTGATAATTCCCTCTGTGCAAAACTCAGATATGCCGGACTGATGTCGCAAGCATGAACATGCTTTGCGCGTTGCGCAAACCAATAAGAACCAAAACCGCAGCCCGAACCGAGGTCGAGCACGATATCTTTGGAGTTTATATTGATTTCGTCTGCTATATAATTGGCAAAATTTTTCCGCGAATCCCTAATTTCAGGAATGTGTTTTTCTGGTTCTGGTCCAAATTCAAGCCCAATCAGCGCAATCAACATGTCCCGAATATTGGCTTCAGAAAGATTGATCCAGTGTCGTTTGCCATTGTTTTCATTCATTCATATATCTCCACTATGGTGTTAGTATGTTGCTCTTGATTTAACGGCCATGAACGTAAGTAAATTCTGCACGACGTGATAATCCGGGGAATTGAACGCCAGGACATTTTCCGGAATAAAACGGATAAGCCGGACAATCCGTTTTGCATGGGTTTTGATGACCAATTATGCACAATAAAGCTTAACAAAATAATATAGTTAGTTATTTAAGGACGGACTAAATAATAAGGCTGTTGAAAAGCTGTGCCTGAGGCCGCCATTCAGCGTTGCACAGCTCTCTCCAATGCTCACATATGCTTGAATATGCTGCGCTTGTCGCATCGCCGCGCGCCTTGCCTGACGGTCTAATTCTTGTTTTTCAACACCCTGTTGGACCGCCTGTTTGTCCACTATCGCCGATTGACCTCTTGTTGAACCTCGGGCTGCTCCTGTGGCTGTTCAATCCGAGGCTGTCGCTGAGGCTGTTGAACCTGAGGCTGCTGTACCTGAGGGTATCTCCGTGGTTGTTCGACCCGGGGTTGCTTATGCGGCTGTCTCTGCGGTTGCTTTACCTGAGAATCTCTCCGCGGTTGCTGTACCTGGGGCTGTCTCTGAGGTTGTCGCTGCGGTTGTTCGACCCGGGGCTGCTTCTGCGGCTGCCTCTGCGGTTGCTTCACCTGAGAATCTCTCCGCGGTTGCTGTACCTGGGGCTGTTTACGTGGTTGTTCGACCCGAGGCTGTCGCTGCGGTTGTTGAACCTGAGGCTGCCGCTGTTGATATTGCCGCTGTCTTGTTTGTCTGAGTATCTCTCTCTGCTGCGGCGGTCGAGGCTTATAATTCCTGACGTCCCAGGTCCTTTGTTTTTCCCAGTGCCGGTTATTCTGCCAGTTCTTCCAGTTCTGTTGAACTCTGTGGTAAGGAATCCGCTGATATTCCCACCGGTGTCCATGCCAGTTACGGCCCCGGTAATATCCCCGCCAATCCGGGTCCACATCGAAATAAAAAACTGGAATACTATTATAATGAACCCAGGCCCGGTCATAATACTTTGATTGATACCAGCGGCCTCCCCAAGGGCGCCACCACCAGCCATTCCAGAAAAACAGGTCCACGCTGATATCGGCAGCCACGTAGACATCGTATGTATCGGGTATCACTACTAAATAAGGAAACCCACTAAATGCGATCGGCGGCGGTTCGTAGGTGCCTCCGCCTCCGTAGACGTCGTAACCCGGTTCGACGCCGACGTAGCAGCCCGGAACGAACAGGGCCATCGCGATGACAATTATGGTTATCAGCTGCATTTTTTTCATGATATTTTTCCCCCGCTCAAAGGGTGATCCGTTCTTTCGATTTTTCCGAATGACTCGATCTTTTCTGTCAGAATATCCATGGTTGGAAATCCTGTCAAATTGATTGACCATTACCGGTCACGGAATTCCGGGGACATTTTACTGATCTTTCTTTTTGAATCCAGAGAGTTGGCCCATAAAATTTCAGAATCGACTCGATGCGGTTTCCCGCGGATACATTCCGGTTTCCTGTTCGAAACAAACCGCCTCGGTTCTCAGCGTTTTCAGCCCTCCGTCCACAGGTTGGCCCGCCGTGATACCACAAGGGCGTCCTCAAGCAGTTCGGTGTCTCGGAACTGCTTCTTTTCGCCGCTTTCCCGCCAGGCCGGAACGGTCTTTCCATCCCGGCGCAGTTCAATAACGTGCTCCGCGTCTTCTTGTTGGATTTTGATCTCGATGCTCGACGGAAGGTACTTGACAGACGCAAGGGTTCCGCCGTGCACGGCCTCCGTGGCAATGTTCCCCTGCTTGGCATAAGTCTTCTTGTCGGCCTCCGACAGGCTCGACGCGATCAGTCTGCCGTTAAGCGTCAGCCAGCCATCGGCCCCCCGAAGCGTGAAAATAATCCAGAAGGTCTTTCGCTTCTTGCGGCACTGTAAGCCGAAGAATCCCGGACCGCCCGTGCCGTAAGATCCGAGGCTTGCGCACGTGGTCACGATTGTGCACTGAAGGTATTCTTCTCTCGGAATATCGCACAGGCGTCTGGGAGGGCGCGCGAAACACCAGATTCCGATAAAGGGGGACAGAAACCCCAAAGATCCGAGCCAGGACGGACCTCCAAGATGGAACCGCCATTTCCAGCCGTCTCTGCGGCGGCGGCACCAGGCGAAAAAGGGGGCGTATTCCCGCTCCTCGCATTCGATTACGGCATTCATGATCCCTCGGCTTCTGAAAACGGTTATCGCGCTCCGGCAACGCAAAACTCATCTGCGGCAATCACCTTCGCATAAGGGGCCGACAAGGCGGCCATGAACGCCGAGTGAACCTGATCCGCTTTAACGGTTTTGCCCTTATGCAGAAGATCGCGCGTGGCGCAGGCATCCTCGACGACCATGCAGTTGAAGCCGAAATCAAACGCGGCGCGCACCGTCGCGTCAATGCACATGTGACTCATGGCGCCGCAGACGACGACTTCTTCCACCCCTGCCTGCTTCAGTTGCTCCAGCAGGGAAGTATTCCTGAAACTGTTCGGAAAGTGCTTCTCAATAACGGTCTCGACCGGTTTCGGGGCCATTGTTTCATGAATCTCAGCGCCCGGCGTATCCGGCAGAAAGAATGTCGCACCCGGACGCTTCGAAATGTGTCGAATATGGAAAACGGGAAGCCGCCGGTTTCGAAATTCCTGCAACAGCCTTCGGGCATTGCCGGCCGCCTGCTCCATGCCGGCAAGTTCCATCTTTCCGCCGGGAAAGTAATCGTTCTGAATGTCGACCAATACCAGGCCCTGTCTCATATCAACCCCTTCTGCGATTT
>Ga0265294_10008834_pt1 | contig 11706 bp, 10 predicted proteins | sample MunlanPumphouse3_FD_192504 | JGI IMG/M metagenome (GOLD analysis project Ga0265294, IMG submission 192504) | Groundwater microbial communities from a municipal landfill in Southern Ontario, Canada - Pumphouse #3 | ecosystem: Environmental > Aquatic > Deep subsurface > Groundwater | place...
AAATTAGATGGGTCATCTTTAGTATTTCAAAGTTCAAATTATAAAAGAAAACTACTTAAATAGGATTTCTAATCCAGTCTATACTTACAAGGGGGTAATGGTATGGGTGAAAATGTCTTATTAGCTATTGGTCTAACTCTCCTAGCGGGACTATCAACAGGTATCGGGGGAGCAATTGCCTTTTTTACAAAAAGGACTAATACAAAGTTTTTATCAGTCGCACTTGGCTTTTCAGCAGGTGTAATGGTTTATATATCATTTATGGAGCTATTAGCGGATGCCCAGGATATCCTAAAGGTAGAGATGGGTACAAGGCCTGGTATGCTGGTATCCATAGCAGCCTTTTTCGCTGGCATGCTTTTTATAGCCCTTATTGACAAGCTGGTACCAGACTATGAAAACCCTCATGAGGCTAGAAGGGTTGAGGATATGAGGGGAGATAAGCCACCAAAGTGGATGGATAAAAACAGTCTAATGAGGGTTGGTATTTTAACTGCCCTTGCAGTCTCCATTCACAACTTTCCTGAGGGCTTTGCCACCTTTATCTCTACACTGAGAGATCCTAGCCTAGGTATCAGCATTACAATAGCCATTGCAATCCACAATATCCCCGAGGGAATTGCTGTCTCCCTGCCTGTCTATTATGCTACCAATAGCCGGCGCAAGGCCTTTTTGTATTCCTTTTTGTCAGGCCTTTCAGAGCCTGCAGGAGCCTTGATTGGGTATTTGATCCTTTCACCCTTCTTGTCAGACCTTATGTTTGGCATAGTATTTGCATCAGTTGCCGGAATTATGGTTTATATATCCTTTGACCAGCTACTTCCAACTGCGAGAGAGTATGGGGAGCACCACCTGTCCATATATGGGCTGGTCTCAGGTATGGCTGTTATGGCAATTAGCCTCCTCTTATTTGGCTGACCTATTTTCTGTAGGCCTGCTTAAAACGCTTGCGGTTTTTGTAGACCAATTTTTTTGTCTTTATCATTGTGATTATGTCCTTGCCAAAGAATATAAAATAGTTAAGGACAGAGGCTAGGGCAGCTAGCTTTAAGGTCACTGGGTTAAATATCAAGGAAAAGACAATCAGGGCCCAGTTGAACCAGGCTAGGTATTTGACCTTTACAGGTATAAGGAAGAAAATCAAGATCTCAAAATTGGGATATAGGTGGGCAAAGGCCAAAAAGAGAGATAGGTTTAGATGCATGGTAGTAATGGGAATGTAGAGTTTTACACCTGCTACCACAGGGCTTATGGCATAGGCAATAAAGGCAGCTGCTATGGTTGCCAATACCCCTATTAGATAGTATATGTTAAACCTAAAGCTACCCCATTGGTTTTCTAGGTTAGACCCAACTATATAGTAAAAATAGAGGGAAAAGAGTATCCATATAGGGGACAACTGATCAGGAACAAATAAAAAGCTTATAAGCCGCCATACCTCACCCTTTAAAACCCTATCTGGATATAGCATTAGCTTTTGAAACAGATTGGTGTTTGGTATCAAGTAATTGATGAAAAAAACTGTTGCATTAAGGATAACAATATATTTCATTAAATCTGCAATCGCATATCGCCTATATTTAAACTCAAGCTTGTATAGCCATTTCATATAATCACAGTCTCCTTTACTGGTTGGACAAATAACTGCCCTAGTTGCAAGTCAGCTTATTTAAAGCTGCCTTGTACAATATTTTAGTAATTAAATATATTCTATGTCAACTGGCCCCTTTTAACAAGCAAATCGAGGAAATTAGGTCCCTTAATAGTTTAGACACAGTAGAAGAGCTATGGCAAAAGGCAAGATGGTAAAGGGGGAGATGGTAAAGGGGGAGATGGTAAAGGGGGAGATGGTACAAGGCGAGATGATAAAGGGCGAGAGTTGATAAATGGCGTGATGGTAAAGGGCAAGTTGCTAGGGGTGACTTAAGTGGCCCCATGTTCATTGCTTGCTTGACAAAAAACTTGCAATTTAGTATCATATATTTCTAAATAGAATAATTAAAGGCTTTGAAAAGGACAGTAGTACCGAGTATGATTTCAAGAGACATGGCCATTGGTGGGAGGCCGTGATGATTCTCGGATACGAAGATCACCTTGGAGCCGGGTCTTTGAAGTTAATAGTAGGAGATCCCGCTAGGATGCGTTATACTTTATGAGTGATAGGCTAGGCTTGTTTTTCTCTGCCTTGTCCTATAATTTGGGTGGTACCGCGATTATTTCGTCCCTTGGCATTTGGCCAAGGGATTTTATTTTATAATAAGAAGCAATAAAGCTACAGGTTCATTTTAGGCAGACTAGTCTAGGATTTGACTTGTCTATAGCATGTAGCTAAAGATCCAATAATCTAGCTGGAAGGGATGTATAGAATGGAAAAATTTAAAGGCTTATCGGACGTACCAGTAAGCGAAACTGAAAAAAAGATATCAAAGTTTTGGGAAGAGATAGATATCTTAAAAAAGAGTATAGAAAACAGGAGGGACAATGAGGCCTTTATATTCTATGAGGGGCCCCCTACTGCCAATGGTCAGCCTGGGATCCACCATGTTATTTCCAGGACCTTAAAGGACACTGTTTGCCGCTACAAGACCATGAAGGGCTACCGGGTCGAGAGAAAGGCCGGCTGGGATACCCATGGTTTGCCTGTGGAGATTGAGGTTGAAAAGGAGCTAAAGCTCGAAAGCAAGCAGGACATTGAGGAATACGGTATCGAGAAATTTAACATAAAGTGCCGCGAGTCTGTCTTTAAATACGAAAGACAGTGGAGAGATATGACCAAGCGGATGGGCTATGAGATAGATATGGATAATCCCTATATCACCCTGGCTAATGACTATATTGAAACCGTTTGGTGGATACTTGACAAGTTTAACAAGGAAGGCTATATATACGAAGGCCACAAGATCCTACCCTACTGCTCCCGCTGCGGAACTGGCCTTGCCAGCCATGAGGTTGCCCAGGGCTACAAGCAGGTAAAGACTGCAACTGTATATGTAAAGTTCAAGCTAAAGGACAAGGACGAATACTTCCTAGTATGGACTACTACTCCCTGGACTCTTGCTTCTAACGTAGCCCTAACTGTTCACCCAGAGGAGACTTATCTAAAGGTTAGATACAATGACCAGGTCTACTATCTAGAAAAGAACCTGGCTTCCCAAGTCCTTGAGGGAGACTATGAGGTCATAGACCAGTACAAGGGTAGTGACCTTGAGTATATTGAATATGAGCAGCTTATGCCTTTTATAAAGGCTGACAAAAAGGCCTTTTTTGTGACAGTGGCTGACTATGTTACAACTGAGGATGGTACAGGTATAGTTCACACAGCACCAGCCTTTGGTGAAGATGACTACAATACTGGCCTAGCCTATGATTTACCGGTAATCCAGCCTGTAGATGAGACAGGTAAATTTATAGATACTCCCTGGAAGGGCAAGTTTGTTATGGATGCCGACCCTGAAATCATAGAATGGCTCTACGAGCAAGGCAAACTATTTAGAAGGCAGAGGATGGAGCATAACTATCCCCATTGCTGGAGATGCTCTACACCCCTTTTATACTACGCAAAGCCTAGCTGGTATATAGAGATGACCAGGTTAAAGGACAAACTTATCGAAAACAATAACTCTGTTAACTGGTACCCGGATTTTGTAGGTGAAAAGCGTTTTGGAAACTGGCTTGAAAACTTAAATGATTGGGCTATATCTAGGTCTAGATACTGGGGCACCCCCCTAAATATCTGGAGATGCGAATGCGGACACTTAGAAAGTGTTGGTTCGAGAAAAGAGCTGGTTGATAGGGCTATAGAGGATATTGATGAGACTATTGAGCTACACAGGCCCTATGTGGATGATGTTCACTTTAAATGTGAAAAGTGTGGTGGCCTAATGACTAGGGTACCAGATGTTATAGACTGCTGGTTTGACTCAGGCTCAATGCCCTTTGCCCAGCACCACTATCCCTTTGAAAACAAGGAAAACTTTGAGGACCTCTTCCCTGCGGACTTTATCTGCGAGGGAATAGACCAGACCAGAGGATGGTTCTATTCACTGATGGCTATTTCAACCTTTGTAACTGGTAGGTCACCCTATAAAAATGTTCTTGTAAACGATTTGATCCTTGACAAAGAGGGACAGAAAATGTCCAAGTCCAGGGGCAATACTGTAGACCCCTTTGACCTATTTGATAAATACGGGGCCGATGCCCTCCGCTGGTACCTGCTTTATGTTTCACCACCATGGACACCCACCCGCTTTGATATAGAGGGCTTAAAGGAGGTTCAGAGCAAGTTCTTTGGCACCTTGAAAAATGTATATAACTTTTTCACCCTATATGCCAATACTGACCAGGTAGACCCTAGGAGTTACTTTATGCCCTTTGAACAGAGGGCAGAGCTTGACCTATGGATACTATCCAAGCTAAATAGCTTAAAGGAAAAGGTTGAGCTTGATATGGACCAGTATGACCTGACAAGGGCTATCCGAAGGATCCAGGACTTTATCAATGAGGACCTATCTAACTGGTATATCCGCAGGTCTAGGAGACGTTTCTGGGAGACCGACCTAACCGATGATAAAAAGGCAGTCTATAGCACAACCTTTGAGGTCCTAGTAGATATCTGCAAGATGGTTGCTCCTTTTGCTCCCTTCTTGTCAGAAGAACTTTATAAAAACCTTACAGGTGAGCTATCAGTCCACCTAAGTGACTATCCTACTGCCAATCCTGAGCTAATAGACAAAGAGCTAGAGGAGGTCATGGACAGGGTAAGAGACCTAGTGACCCTAGGCAGGTCGGCGCGGGAGTCTGCTAGGATAAAGGTACGCCAACCCCTGCAGAGGATATATATAGATGGCAAGTATGAAGAGAGCCTGACCCATCTAGTACCCCTTATGAAGGATGAGCTAAATGTAAAGGAAGTAGTCTTTGAAAAGAACCTGAGCCAGTATATGAACTTTAGCCTAAAGCCAAACTTCAAGGTCCTAGGACCAGTATTAGGGCCAAAGCTTAGGGTATTTTCCAAGGCCTTAAATGACCTTGACCCAGCAGAGTATGCTCCAAGGCTAGAACAGGGCGAGACCATCAAGATAGACCTCGATGGAGAAGACTTTGAGATAAATAGGGACAATATACTAATAACTATTTCCGCCAAAGAGGGCTATGATGTGGAAACAGAAAACAACCTATTTGTTATACTAGACACCAGTCTTAGCCAGGAACTAATAGAGGAAGGCTTAGCTAGAGAGCTAATCTCCAAGGTACAGCAGCTACGCAAGGCCAATGACTTTGAGATGATGGACAATATAAGGATTAGCCTAAAGGCAGATGAGGCTATGAAGCAGGCAGTAGAGGCCTTCCGCGACTATATAATGAATGAGACCCTAGCCCTAGAGCTAGAATACCTAGAGGATGACTCCTTAGAGGAATTTGATATAAATGACCACTTAACAGGTATTGGGGTAACAAGACTAGGCTAGGATTATCTAATCAATTATTGCTCTCCAATAAAAAGAGGGCAAGGTAAAAGAAATAAAAACTTTTTGAGGATGTTTATTTTGCTTATAAAAAGGCAAGCTAATAACATCCTCTTTTTTATATTTGGTATTGACAACTACTATTAGTACCTGGTATTATAATGACACAATAAAACCCCATTACTGGAGGGATGAAAGTGGCAAAAGTTCAGATTGTAACAGACAGTACAGCATACTTTACAAAAGAAGAAGCAAATGCTTTAGATATAAAGGTTGTCCCCCTATCCGTTCATTTTGATGGTCAGGTTGACAGTGAAGGTTTTCCCGGTGAATTTGAGGCTTTTTACAAAAAGCTTGAGAGCTCTGACAGCTTTCCATCTACATCCCAGCCATCAATAGAGGCCTTTGAAAGGGTATTTGAATCCGCCCTTGACCAGGGGATGGAGGTCATATGCCTTGTTATCTCATCTGACCTTAGCGGGACCTACAACAGTGCTAGCGCTGCAGCTAGGCTAACCAATCCTAAAAAGATTTCTGTTATTGACTCTAGGAGCTCAGTTGCCAACCTAAAACTATTAACCAAGCTGGCAGTAGATATGGTGTCAAAGGGCAAGACGAGGCAGGAGATTGTAAGTTACCTAGAAAGGCAAAAGAAAAAGGTATCAGTTAGCCTAACAGTTGACAGCCTAGAATACCTTAAAAGAGGGGGTAGGCTAACAGGAGCCCAGGCCCTATTAGGGTCTATCCTAAATGTAAAGCCCATTATAGCCCTAGTAGATGGGCGGCTTGTCCCAGTTGCCAAGGTCCGGGGCAAGGGCAAGGCCCTAGAAAAAATGGTAGAAGATATAGCCGAGGATGTAACAGATATAACTATCTGTCATATACTAAATGACAAAGAGGCCTTACAGGTCAAGGAAAGGCTTGAAAAAAGGCTTCCTGATATAAGTATAGGACTCGATGAGATAGGTCCAGTTATTGGATCCCACCTAGGGCCAAAGGCCATGGGAATCTGTACAATGACCAGGATTGACTAGTTAGTTTCCTCCTTATTTATATATAATGCCGGTATCTGGCAGCTTTAGCAGGTGTATTTCACTCCTGAGTGGCATAACCGACCTTAATAACGGTTGTGCCTTTTTCTTGCCCTTAATTTGTTGACGGCTATCCTACTAATAGGATAAAATGATATCTGTTTAATCTTTTACTTTATTTTAAGGGGAAGTTATATATTGGCCATTGAAAAAACAATCAAAGAAGAAACAGCAAGGAGAAAGACCTTTGCTATAATCTCTCATCCTGATGCAGGGAAAACCACATTAACCGAGAAGCTACTCCTATATGGTGGTGCTATCAGGACAGCAGGGAGCGTAAAGGCCCGCAAGGCCAAAAAACATGCCGTATCCGACTGGATGGAGATAGAAAAACAAAGGGGTATATCAGTTACCTCAAGTGTAATGCAATTTGACTATGATGGATATAGGATAAATATACTAGATACACCTGGCCACCAGGACTTTAGTGAGGACACCTACCGTACCTTAACAGCCGCTGACTGTGCAGTCATGCTAATAGATGGTGGCAAGGGTGTTGAGGCCCAGACCATAAAGCTATTTCAGGTATGTAAGCTAAGAGGCATACCTATTTTTACTTTTATAAATAAGATGGACCGTCAATCAAGAGACCCCTTTGAGCTTATGGAGGAAATAGAGCAAGTCCTAGGCATAGCCTCTTATCCTATGAATTGGCCCATCGGGATTGAGGGCAACTTTAAGGGTGTATACAATAGAAGGTCCAAAAATATTGAGCTTTATACAAGCAAGGACCATGGCAAGACCATAGTTAGCTCTAAAACAGGCAGCCTAGACGACCCTGCCTTTAAGGACCTATTAGATGAACACCTGTACAAAAGGTTAATCGATGAGATTGAACTTTTAGACATAGCAGGGGATGACTTTGATATGGACAGGGTAGCCAGGGGCGAGCTGTCCCCCTTGTTTTTTGGTTCTGCTATGAATAACTTTGGGGTGAAGACCTTTCTAGAGAGCTTTCTGCAAATGGCTCCGCCTCCTGCTGACAGGATGTCCACTGAGGGACCAGTAAAGGCAGATAGTCCCCACTTTACAGGTTTTGTGTTCAAGATCCAGGCCAATATGAACCCAGCCCACAGGGACAGGATAGCCTTTATCAGGATATGCTCTGGCAAGTTTGAAAAGGGCATGGAGGTAAAGCATGTACGCAGCCAAAAAAATGTCCGTCTAGCCCAGTCCCAGCAGTTTGTTGCCCAGGACAGGGTTATGGTTGAGCAGGCCTATCCTGGAGATATTATCGGCCTATTTGACCCGGGTATCTTTCTTATAGGTGATACCCTGTGTGACAAGGACCTAAATGTACAGTTTGAGGGTATTCCCATTTTCCCGGCTGAACATTTTGCAAGGGTCCGGTTTATAGATGCTATGAAGCGAAAGCAATTTATGAAGGGGGTCTACCAAATAGCCGAAGAGGGTGCTATTCAGATTTTTAAAGAGCCTGATATCGGTGTTGAGACCCTGGTTATTGGAGTAGTTGGAGTATTACAGTTTGATGTCCTATCCTATAGGTTAGAGAATGAATATGGGGTAGATATAAAGGTTGATATGCTACCCTATACTGTGGCTAACTGGGTCTTAAATGGAGGGATAAAGGGTGAAAACCTATCCTTTACCGACAGGGCTATGCTGGTAGAGGATATCTATGGCCGTCAGGTTGTCCTCTTTAGTGACAAGTGGGCTGTAAACAGGATAAGTGAAAAGCTAAAGCAGGTAGCAGGTGTGGACTTTGTTGAGATACCCCCACCTGTAATGGCTTAGGAGATAATTTTATTATTAGCTGTCTTTAGGGTAGGGACCAGGTTAGAAGCTTAAGGTCTACTTTTACAGCCAGCTAAGGGAGGTTATATAGATGGGTGTAAAATTCGCAAGGGATTATGAGATAATTATCGATGAGCTGGCCAAGCTCATAAGCCAGATTACAGGAGCCAATGAATTTTTTGATATGGACTCAGAGGCCTGGCTTGAAATTGGTCAAGAGGAAAAAACAGAGCTAACTAAAACTATGGCAGATGACATATTTTTTGCCCTAGGTAGCGAGGACTCTGGACCTGTAACAGTGGGAGATTGCCTATTTGAGTATGATAAGGGCCACCACACTATAAAGGTTATAGATGGGATAAAGGTATCACTAGTAAAGCTAATATGAGTTTATTAAAATCTATAAGATAAATTTTTAGGAGGATATTTATAGTTGGATAGAAACAGAGAGCTTGCTCAAGCTGATATATTAAAGCTTTTAATAAAATTTTCTATACCTGCCATTGTAGGCATGGTGGTAAACTCCCTCTACAATGTAGTGGACAGGATATTTGTAGGCCATGGGGTAGGGTCCCTTGCCATAGCGGGGATAACAGCAAGTATGCCTATGTTTAATATAATTATGGCCTTTGGCATGTTGTTCGGCCTTGGAGGTGCCTCTCTAATCTCTATTAGGTTAGGCCAGCAGAACCACAAGGATGCAGAGACAGTACTAGGCAATGGTCTTTTGATTTTGGTAGGCACAGGTATCTTAATAACTGTCTTTGGCCTTATATATATAGACCCTCTTCTTCACCTATTTGGGGCTAGGGGTGAAGTAGTTCCCTATGCCAAGGATTACCTGCGTATAATCCTCTATGGGGCGACCTTTCAGTATGTTGGTTTTGGCCTAAACCATTATATCAGGGCGGAGGGCAATCCAAAGATAGCCATGCTAAGTATGATCATAGGTGCTGTTATGAATACCATACTAGACCCCATCTTTATTTTCATATTTAATATGGGGATAAAGGGTGCAGCTACTGCAACCATAATATCTCAGGCTGCTAGTATGATATGGGTTGTCTCATACTTCTTTACTGGCAAAAGTGTTTTACGCCTACGCAGGAAAAACTTTAAGATTAACTGGACTGTCACTAGAAGGATGATGGCTATAGGGTCAGCGCCCTTTGCTATGCAACTAGCTGCCAGCCTACTTAATATAATACTAAACAACAGTCTCTACAATTATGGTGGAGAGATAGCCATGTCGGCCATAGGCGTTATTATGAGTGTTAGTATGCTAATCCTTATGCCGATATTTGGTATAAACCAGGGGGTCCAGCCCATCATAGGCTATAACTATGGTGCTGAAAGGTATGACAGGGTTAAAAAGGCCCTAAAACTGGCTATCTTGATAGCCTCGGCCATAACCACCCTTGGCTTTATTATTACCCAGCTCTTTTCCAAGCAGCTAATTCAAATGTTTAACCGAGAGGACTTAGAACTACTTACTATGGGTTCAAGGGGTCTTAGAATATATATGTTTATGCTGCCCATAGTAGGAGCGCAGATAATAAGTTCAAACTACTTTCAGGCTACAGGCAAACCCCTTTTATCTATGATTCTAAGCCTTTCAAGGCAGGTCCTTTTCCTAATCCCAGCAGTCCTAATACTACCTAGACTCTTTGATTTGGGCCTGACTGGTGTCTGGATAGCAGGTCCTACAGCAGATTTTTTAGCCTTTCTTGTAGCTAGTGTCTTACTCTTAAGAGAAATGAGGCAATTAGATGCAAAGCATAAGGAAAGCCTAAGCCTACAGGAGGCTTGAGGATGGAGGGGCTAGACTTTAAGATCCTGGTAGATGCAGATGCCTGTCCTGTCAAGGCTGAGCTTGTACGGTTGGCAAGGGATAGGGGGATAGAGCTTGTATTTTTTATTGATACAAGCCACATCCTAGAGGATGCTTATGCCAAGATTGTGGTCGTAGGTCAGGGTAGTGATAGTGTAGACTTTGCCTTGATAAATCAGACTCAAAAGGGCGATATAGTAGTAACTCAGGATTATGGCCTGGCTGCCATGGCCCTGTCCAAGGGGGCAAGGGCTGTTCACCCTTCTGGCCTTATATATTCAAAAGATAATATGGACAGGCTCCTTTTTGAACGCCATATAAATGCCAAGATAAGACGAGCAGGAGGCCGGCACAGGGGGCCTGGCAAAAGAAAGGCAGAGGACAGTATAAATTTTGAAGAAAGCTTAAAAATCCTATTAGATAGGCAGCCTGAATAAAAATAGTCCTTAGAAACGCAGATTATTACAATAAATGTCGGATTTATATGAATTCAGACAAGATTATAGCTTGAAGACTTGTTTGTCAAGTGATAAAATTACCATATAATAAATATATTATAGTTAGTATATGGACCTATAACTAAGAAAAAGAATAGGGGGTTAAAAAATGGCTAAATTTTGTTCCGAATGCGGTTCTGAATTACAAGAAGGCCAGGCCTGTAGCTGTCAAGAGCTTGCATCTGCAGCCGAGGAACCAGTAGTTCAGGTAGATGAAGAGTCTACTCAAGAGGAAGTAGTAGTACAAGAGGAAACAGTAGCACCTGCTCAAGAAGAGGTAGTAGTACAAGAGGAAACAGTAGCACCTGCTCAAGAAGAGGCAGTAGCACAAGAGACAAAGGTAGCAGCAGCTCCAGCCACACCTAAGGAGCCCAGTGGCTTTAGCAAGTTCTTTAACGAGGCAATCAATGTATTTAAGGCTTTCTTTAAAGAACCAGTAGCTACAACCATTAAAGGCACTAAAAAAGAGGCATGGCAGTCAGGCTTGATGCTCCTAGTAGCAAATATTTTGGTATTAGCGATTGCAAGTGCTACCATAACAGCTAGGATTTACTCCATGGGACTTGTAAGCATATCTAGGCTTTTAGGTGTTAGAAGGGCTGGAGGATTTGTCCTTTGGATTACAACCTTCTTTACCACAATACTAGCAAAGGCTCTATTGTACGGCGCATTAGCGGGCCTTGTTTATTTAGGAATCAAGCTAATAGTTAAAAAGGAGCTTTCTTTCCTAAAGATTTTATCTGCACTTTCAGTTGCTACTATTCCCTTAACACTATTAGGATTAGCAGCCTTTATAATTGGGATAGTAGGCCCTTCATTTGCAAACAGGATTATGTCAGCAGGGAATCTTCTATTTATGATACTATTCTATCTTGGAGTTAATGAAGTCACTGATGCAGATAGGGACATGAGCTTTTATGCTATTGCTGCATCATTATTTGTATATAGCATACTTACAGCTATCGTATAGTAAAAGGAAATTGCCCAAGGCGGAGGGCAAAACTACATAAATCAAGCAAAAGGGCAGGCCATTATGGCCTGCCTGTTTTTTATATAATAGCCCTTAG
>Ga0265294_10008837_pt1 | contig 11703 bp, 6 predicted proteins | sample MunlanPumphouse3_FD_192504 | JGI IMG/M metagenome (GOLD analysis project Ga0265294, IMG submission 192504) | Groundwater microbial communities from a municipal landfill in Southern Ontario, Canada - Pumphouse #3 | ecosystem: Environmental > Aquatic > Deep subsurface > Groundwater | place...
CCCAAAATAAGTATTTAATTCATCCCAATTGTCTGATGTAAGGGCTGCAATATATGCTGTGACATCTGAATCTAAAAAGGTTTTAAATTCAGTCACAATATTACTTGGAATGGTAAGCGTATTATTAACAGGGGTATAGGATACATTGAAATCAGAAATTACGCCGATATTCGTTCCAGATAAATTTTTTACCCATGCTTTATAAATCCAAAGCATACGATAACTTCCATCTCCTAAATCAACAATTTCATAAGCGTTATATTCCGTTTCACCTGATAGTGTATAATCCGAATCACCTGGCAAAGAAGCTAACGACGTATCGTATACAATTTTAGTAATGGATGTAGGCATAGGATCACCAAATGCTGCTTCCGTAATTTCTTCTGGAATTAATGCAACTACCAAAGCAATAATCATTAAAATTGCTGCTGAAGTTTTTCTTATCCTTTTCTTGAATTTCGAATTCTTATTCGGTTTATTCTTGTTTTTTGCCATTTTATTCTCCTACTTAATTCTTTTCGCAACGACAACAAATCGTTTTGTTATATCGCTTCCATCACATGTTGACAAAGTAATAAGTTGATCTCCATAGGATGCAGTAATACCAGTATTATATAAACTTAATTCATTCATTGATTCCATATAAGAATTAAATTCTTTTTCTGTTTTTGCATCATAGAATTGATAATATTTAAAGGTAATATCTTCTTTTTTATAAATTTGACCATGAAATACAAACATAATTTTGTAGATCCCTTTATCATAAAGAGTATCAAATTGTATTTCCGAATGTTTTTCATAATAGGATTGATCTTCGTACTTACTTAAACTTCCAAACATCTTACCAGAACGCATATTATGGCCATATATTATTAAATTAGTATCTCTATTGATATAGTCAGATTGATAATCAAGAAAAATACAACCATTTACATCTTTTTCTTGGTTAAAATTATAGTTTAAATAATATTCATTGTCTACCGTTTGTAACACTGGATAGTCTATATATGTATCGTCAATTTTAATCCATCCAATTAGTGTTTTATTTTTTTCATATAAAATTTTATATTCTTCAAGGATTTCTAAATCTTCTATATTTATTTCATCATTAATAATATTTGGTACATATTCAAATTGCTTTCCCGAATTTGTTTGAACATTTTTTTCTTTTAGTTGTGCCCATATAGTAACATCGGCAGTTGTTCTTTTTTGCATATAATCATAAATGAAAAAATAGGATAAACTAATTAAAGCAATTAGAGAAAATATTATTAAAATCAGTCTTCGTTTTCGTTCTTTTATCTTTAATTCATATAAAATTCTTGATTTCATATCCTCATCAAAATCATCGATATGAATTTCTTTGTGAGCAATTTTTTTTGATTTTTTATAGTTATCTATTTTGTTATTTTTTTTATTGTGTATTTTTTTCTCTTCTAATCGACGCAATAAATCAAATTGAGCAAATACATCATCTTCAAAATCTTTCCCTACTAACGTTTGAAATGAAAATTTATCTTGTTCTATTTTATTTTTTAATTTAGTAATAGAAAGCAAATCGTCCCAAGCAAATTTTTCTTTTATTTTTTCGATTTCTTTTTTATCTGATAATGCTTCTAAATATTCTTTTTTATACTTAAATGATCTTCCTTCTACAACCCAATCGGTATTGCTCATACATAACCTTTCCTATTTTGAGTAAGTTTTAATTTGACTACCTACTTTTTATACAATAACTTATTTACATTTTACTATATATAGAATTTTTTTCAAGCATTTTTCAATATATTGTTGCTTTCAAAAAAAATAAGACTGCAAATAAAATACAGCCTTATCTTTTAGATTTATTTAACTACTAAATTTACAATTCTTCCAGGAACATATATTTCTTTTATTATGCTTCCCTCAATTTTTTGTTCAACTGCTTTTTTCCCTAATAATAGTACCTCTTCTTTTTTCATATCTATTGAAATCATGATTGTTGCTTTTGTTTTTCCATTTATTTGAACGGCTATTTCTTTTTCGTCATCTTTCATCGCATCTAGATCATATAATGGCCAAGATTCTTTAAACACACTTTCCTTATGTCCTAATGCTTGATATAATTCAGCGCTTACGTGTGGAATAAATGGAGCTAATAAAACAACTGCAGTTTCCAGTGTTTTTTTGTCAATACCACCATTTTTAGACATTTCTATCATTTGATTATTATATTCCATAAATCCAGAAACAACCGTATTTAAACTAAAATTATTAAGACGTGTTGTAATATCATAAATTAATTTATTTCTTAATTTAATCATTTCTTTTGTTGGTTTTACAGATTTATCTTTATTATCTAAAACTAAATGCCAAAATCGATTAATAAAACGATAAACGCCATCAATTCCTCGATCATCCCACTCAGAATCAAGTTCAGGGGGTCCCACAAACAACTCGTATAATCTTAATGCATCACAACCATATTCTTTTACTAAATCATCTGGCGAAATAACATTTCCTTTTGATTTACTCATCTTAATACCATTTTTTCCATTAATCATTCCTTGATTAAACAATTTCTTAAATGGTTCCTGAAAATCAACAACACCAATATCATATAAAAACTTTGTATAAAATCTCGAATATAATAAATGAAGCACCGCATGTTCAACTCCACCAATATACATGTCAACTGGTAAATATTTTGATGCTTTTTCTTTATTTACTAATTCGTCGCTATTATGTGAATCTATATATCTTAAAAAATACCAGGAAGATCCAGCCCATTGAGGCATAGTATTTGTTTCTCTTTTAGCAGGTCCACCACAAACAGGACAAGTTGTATTTACCCATTCATCAATATCTGCAAGTGGTGATTCTCCAGTCCCAGTTGGTTGATACGATTCAACTTCTGGAAGTAATAATGGCAATTCTTCTTCAGGTACTGGAACAGCTCCACATTTTGGACAATGAATAATTGGAATCGGTTCGCCCCAGTATCTTTGTCTGGAAAATACCCAATCTCTTAATTTATAATTTGTCGTTTTTTTACCAAACCCTTTTTCTTCAATTATCATAGGGGCTTCTTTTTTTAGTACGGAAGATTCCATGCCATTCCAATCGCCAGAATGAATCATAGTTCCTTTTGCTTCGGAATATGCTTCCTGCATATTTATAATTTCTTTTCCATCTTCCGCAATTACCTGTATAATTGGTAAATCAAATTTTTTTGCAAAAGCAAAATCTCTTTCATCATGCGCTGGAACACACATAATGGCTCCAGTTCCATAATCAGCTAATACATAGTCTGATATCCAGATTTGAATTTTTTCGCCATTAAGAGGATTGATTGCATAACTACCTGTAAACTCTCCAGTTTTTTCTTTATCTTGTAGTCGATCAACATTTGATTTCGTCGATGCTTCAAAAACATATTTATCAACTACTTCTTTTTTATCAGAAGTTGTTATTTCACTTACTAATTCATGTTCTGGAGAAAGAACCATAAACGTAGCTCCATATAAAGTGTCTGGCCTTGTTGTATATACTTTTATAGATGAATCCATTCCATCCACTTTAAAATCTACTTCTGCGCCATATGATTTTCCAATCCAATCACTTTGCATTTTTTTAACTTTTTGTGGCCAATCCAACGAATCTAAATCAGTTAGTAAACGGTCAGCGTATTCTGTGATTCGAAGCATCCATTGCCTCAAATTCTTTTTTGTAACGTCGCTTCCACAACGTTCACATTTTCCATTTACCACTTCTTCATTTGCTAATCCTGTTTTACAAGAAGGACACCAATTAATTGGCATTTGTTTTTCATAAGCGAGTCCCGCTTTAAACATTTTTACAAAAATCCACTGTGTCCATTTATAGAAATCAGGGTCCGTTGTATTTACTTCCATATCCCAATCATACAAAGCGGTTATTTCGTTTATTTGTTTTTTTATATTATCCACATTTTCTTGCGTTGAATATTTTGGATGTACTCCTTGTTTAATTGCATAGTTTTCAGCAGGCAAACCAAAAGCATCCCATCCCATAGGATGAACAATATAATAACCATTTAATAATTTGTAGCGGCTCCAAACATCAGATATTACATATCCTCTCCAATGCCCTACATGAAGCCCATTTCCGGATGGATATGGGAACATATCTAAACAATAGTATTTTTCTTTGTTTTCATCTTTTGGATTAACTGGATTTTTTTCCCAATTTAATTTCCATTTACTTTCAATTTCTCTATGGTTATATGGTACAGCCATGTGAATACCTCCCAAAATTATAATCTATTTTATATAAGTCTACTTGAAATATATTAGCAAACTTATAGAAAAAAGGCAAATAATTTTTTAAAAATTATATGAATATATTTAATCGATTTCTAATACTTCTAAAATATCATTGTCCATTAATTTATATGCCGAGAATTGAATATCATCACCTTTATCATATTTTACAATAGCAATCAATTCTTCAACTGATAAATCTACGTAGAAAATGTCTTCCTTGTTTTCTAATGTAAAATAAATAAAAGGAGTATTCTTCAAGGTAATTATATAAATGGAATGAATAGTGCCTTTATAGTTTACAATTTCCCCCATTAGTTCTGCAGTAACACCATTTGTTGAAAGTAAACTTTTATAATTATCCTGGCATTCTTTTACAGTATCGCCAATGGCAACTAATTGATATTTTTGCACATTAACCATTGCATATTTTTTTACTAATCCGGAATCATCTTTAAGTGCTAAAAAATAAGTAGGTTCATTTTCAATATTTAATAGTAATGGGAAAGTTGCAATATATCCAAGATTTTGAACCTGTCCTTCTGCAGATGACATTGCTGAATCTTCAATGGCGCCTTCCACTCGATAAAATCTTGTTTCCATAGTTCGTTGATTCATTAATACAAAGCCTACATTAGACTGATCTCCACTAACAGAAGTCACTCCAGTATAAACCCAAACATCATCATCTAATGCGATATAATTATAACCGTTAGTAGATTGCAAACAATCTTTCTGAGATAGCGCAGAATTCCAATATCCATGTTTTAATGTGCCAGCATAATCGTATAAGCCAAGAAGTAACTCGGCTGAATAAACTTTATCAACCCATTGTGGTACGTTATCAACATCATAGGTTGTGCATTTTCCAGTGATTGCATTGCATAATACTACTTTTCCAATTGTTTGTCCGCCAAAAAGTCCTATATTAAACTTTTTAACTGCACATACCCAATAAGGGACTCCTTCATCGTCAATTTCAAAAAACAATTCATCTTCAAATATATAGGTTGGATACTTAAAACGTAAATGTCTATATAAGTTTCGATTAAAATATTCTGATTCTGAATATTTCATTCCTTCTTTAACTTGTATTGCTTCTTCTAATTTTACACATTCGGTATCTTGTGTTGTCATATCAATTCTCATGTATGCAGGTATTCCTTTGGATTGGTTTGCAATCCATTTAATAAAACTTGCATATACCAGTGGTGTAACTCGAACGGGCTTATCCTGATAATTAATTTGTGTGTAATTACTTGCAACTTCAAATTGAGATACCATTTCAACCATACTGCCCATTTTTCGATTCCCCAACAGAGAAGCAGAATTTTTGTCTAATAATGGAATTTGAGAATAATCTGCTTTGGTAATATCTTCCATAAAATTACGATCTTCAATTGTAAGCAATTTTTGATATTTTTTTGCATTTATAAATGAAGAAGAAAGAATACTTCCAAAAATTAGAAAGGCAAATAACGAAACAAATATAATAATTAATGGTTTTGCAAATATAAACTTTTCACGTCTAATAAAATCACCAAAACCGGCATAATTTGATTTGAAGTCATCAATTTTTCTTTTTCGAATTCCTCGAAACATATATATAACAAACAAAACAAAAATACCAAATAATAAAAATTGCCAAAATCCAATCGAATGAATGTTTATAGCTGGTAAAGAGATATAGTAATATATACCTATAATTAATATGCTAATAATGATTATTATAAATTTTCGTAATTTCTTTTTCATACATACCTCCTGCTTACTTTTTTGTTTTTAATGATACCATAAAAGAAAGTAGAAAGCGAAAGAATTCGCCTTCTACTTTCATTAATATTATGAATCTTTTTCTTCACTTTCCATTCTTGCTGCAACTTCCCTTTCCTGTATATCGGAAGGGGTTTGCTCATATCGATTGAATTCATAAGAAAATCTTCCTCTTCCTCCAGTTATTGAACGTAGTTCTGTTGAATAACCATATAAGGAACTTGAAGGAATATCTGCTTCAATAATTTGATGACCATTACTTGCAGGCTTCATTCCAAGGACTCTACCTCTTCGTTTGTTTAAATCACCCATGATATCACCCGTGTAATTTTCTGGGATGTCTACTTTTAAATTCATAATAGGTTCTAATAAGATTGGATGTGCATCCATGATTCCTTTTTTAACAGCTTGAATAGTTGCCATTTTGAATGCCATTTCAGAAGAATCAACTGGATGATATGAACCATCGTATAATACAGCTTTTATTCCAACAACAGGATACGAAGCCAAAGGTCCTTTTTCCATGGAACCACTTAACCCTTTTTCAACCGCAGGAAAATAGTTTTTTGGTACAGAGCCTCCAACCACTTTTTCTTCAAAAATAAATGGTGTGTCTAAATCTCCCGAAAATTCAAATGTCATTTTTACATGACCATATTGACCATGTCCTCCGGATTGTTTTTTGTATTTTGATTCCACATCAGATTTTTTTGTAATCGTTTCTTTATAAGCTATTTTTGGTTCAGTAAGAGTAATTTCTACTTTATATTCATGTAATAAACGAGATGCGACAATATCCAAATGCTGATTTCCCATACCATATATAAGTTCTTGCCTGTTTTCTGAATCATTTACGGTATGGATGGTTAAATCTTCATCCATAATTTTTTGTAATGCTTGAGAAATTTTATCTACATCGGCTTTATTAACAGGATGATATGCTTTATAAACATAAGGTGTTGAAATATCAATCTTTCCATATTGTATAGGATTTGCGGAGGTAGAAAGGGAATCTCCTGTGGAAGCTTTTGATAATTTTGCTAAAGCTCCAATGTCCCCTGCATGTAATTCACCAACCTCTTTTGGAGTGTTTCCAATTAATACATACAATTTTCCTATTTTTTCTTCTATTTCAGTATCACTATTGTATAAGACATCATCTGTTTTGATTACACCTGAATTTACTTTAATCAAAGAGTATTTGCCGATAAATGGATCAATAATAGTTTTAAAGATTCTTGCTGATTTAACTTTTGAAAAGTCAAAATTTGCTTTAAAAACTTCACTAGTTTTAACTGAAATTCCAGCAATATCTCTATTATCTGGACTAGGAAGATATTTAATTATGTCATCAAGCAAGGTGTATATACCTTGGCATAAGGTGTTAGAGCACATAGAAATGGGTACAATAGACCCATCCATTATGTTTGTTCGCATGGCAGAACGTAATTCTGCTTCAGAAAATTCTTCTCCAGCAAAATAGCGATCCATAAATTCCTCACTTGTTTCAGCAACGGCTTCCATTAAAACGCTTTTATATAATTCTAAATTTGGTTTGCTATATTCAGGAACATCAAAAGGTTTTACTTCCTTACCTTCCCAACGATAAGCAGCTTCTTGAATTACATTTACATATCCAACAAATTTTTCGCTTTCACGTACGGGCAAATGTAATGGAGCAATTTTCTTTCCATATTTTTCTGTTAAATCTGAAACAACATTTTTAAAAGAAGCATTATCTATGTCCATGCCAGTAACACAGATTAATCTTGGTAGTTTATATTTATCACATAATTCCCAAGCTTGTTCCGTTCCAGCTTCGATTCCAGACTTTCCAGAGACTACTATAATTGCTGCATCTGCAGCACTAATTGCCTCTTCCACTTCTCCTATAAAATCAAAATAACCTGGCGTATCTAATATGTTTATTTTTATATCATTCCACTCAATAGAAATTAAAGAAGTAGAAATTGAAAATTTTCTTCTGATTTCTTCTTTATCAAAATCACTAATTGTATTTCCGTCTGTTACTTTACCAATTCGAGATGTAATCCCTGATAAATATGCCATAGATTCAACTAAACTGGTTTTTCCTGCACCACCATGCCCAAGTAAAACAACGTTTCTAATTTTGTCGGTTGTATAAACGTTCATATGAAATCCTCCAATACTTTGTTTTAGGGAAATTTTCATATCCCTTTCATATATTTTACTAAATTTTCTTTTTATATTCAAGTAAAATTAAACAATTTATACAATTAAAAAAGATTAATTAAAATATCACATAATTTGAATTCATAAATATACTTCCAATCCCATTTCACGCATTGACTTTCACACGTTAAAGTGCTATATTTTATACATTCAAATATAAGGAGGAATCCCCATGATTATTGTAATGAAACCAAGTGCAAAACAAGAACATATTAATTCTGTTCTTAATTATATTGAAAGTAATGGATTGCAAACACATATTTCAAAAGGAAATGAAGTAACAATTATTGGTGTTATTGGAGATAAAAGTAAACTTGAAAATTCAAATTTACTCTTATTCAAAGAAGTTGATAAATTAATGCCAGTTACAGAATCTTATAAGCTTACAAATAGAAAATTTCATCCTGAACCTACAAGCATTCAAGTTGGTGACACCTTTATTGGTGCAGATACCCTTACAATTATGGCTGGTCCATGTGCAATAGAAAGTTATGATTCCTTAATGGAAACAGCAAAATTCTTAAAAAAAACAGGGACAACTATTTTAAGAGGTGGCGCATATAAACCTAGAACTTCGCCTTATGCATTTCAAGGATTAGAAGAAGAAGGTTTGAAATATATGCTAGAAGCAAAAAAAGAAACTGGTCTTGCTACTGTTTGTGAAGTGGTAAGTATAGATTCAATTCATACTGCAACAAAATATATTGATATGCTTCAAATTGGTGCAAGAAATATGCAGAATTTTCAATTACTAAAAGAAGTCGGGATGACAAATCATCCAATTCTTCTTAAACGAGGATTATGTGCTACGATTGATGAATGGTTAAATGCTGCGGAATATATTATTGCAGCTGGAAATCCTAATGTAGTACTTTGTGAACGTGGAATTCGAACTTTTGAAACGGCAACTAGAAATACGCTTGATTTATCAGCAGTACCGGTTTTACGTGAAAAAACTCATTTACCAATTATCATAGACCCATCTCATTCTACCGGTTTTTATAAATATGTAAGTGCTATGAGTCTCGCAGGAATTGCAGCTGGTGCAGATGGATTAATGATTGAAGTCCATAATAATCCATCGATGGCATTGTCGGATGGTCCACAGTCTTTAACATTTGATAATTTTAGTTCTTTATGTAATAAATTAAAGCCATTTTCTGATTTAATGGAACGTAAATTTTAAGGAGTAGCTATGAAAGTATGTATTATTGGTCTTGGTTTAATCGGAGGCTCTCTTGCAAAAGCCATTCGATATAAATACCAAGAAAAAGTAACTATTTTTGCTTATGATAAAAACATCGTATCTTTAGAGAGAGCAAAAGAAGAAGGAATTATCGATCAAGGTTTTTCGGTTTTCGAAAAAGAATTATTTCCTTGCACTTTTTTGTTTTTATGCGCCCATATTGAACAAAACATTGAAATGCTACCTCTTATTGAGCCTTTTATTAATAAAGATTGTATTTTATCAGATATTACTAGTGTGAAAAGTGAAATTCATAATGCCATTTCAAAAACAACATTAAAAAAACAATTTATTGGTGGACATCCAATGACTGGTTCTGAGAAAAAAAATTATGAAAATTCTGCACGAATATTATTTGAGAATATTTATTATATTTTAACACCTACAAACGAAACCAAACCATCTTATACATTTAAATTAAAGCAATTAATTACAGATTTAAATGCAATCCCATTAGTTATGGATCAACATACACATGACTATTGTGTTGCAGGAATATCACATTTTCCACATTTAATTTCTGCATTATTAGTAAACGCAGTTAGTACTTCCGATTCTTCCCAACAATTTATGGCAAAAATTGCTGCAGGTGGTTTTAAAGATATTACTAGAATTTCATCTTCTTCTCCAACCATGTGGAAGAATATTTGTTTTGAAAATAAAGAGAATCTTCTCGTGTACATAACTGATTTTCAAAATAAGTTGGAATTGATGAAACACTCCTTGCAAAACAAAGAGGAAAATGAAGTCGAAAAAATGTTTGAATGTGCGAAAGATTATCGAGATTCTTTAATAGATGTTAGATATACAACCGATTCATCTTATTATATAATACATGTAGATATACCAGATGTACCTGGAATTCTTGCTTCTGTTGTATCTTTATTAGCTCAAAATATGATTAATATTAAAAATATTGGAATTATTCATAATAGAGAATTTATGCAAGGAGCATTACAAATTGAATTTTATACAAAAAAAGAACGGAATCATTCCATTCAAATATTAAATAATAATAATTACAACCTATTTTTATAAGGAGACCCCTATGAACGAAACAATCAAACCATTAAAAGGAACTTTACAAATTCCTGGAGATAAATCCATTTCTCATCGAGCAATTATGTGTGGAGCTTTAGCAAAGGGGAAAACGGAAATATATAACTTTTTACGAGGGGAAGATTGTTTGTCTACGATTTCTTGCTTTGAAAATCTAGGTGTTAATATTTTTGAAAAAGATGATTGCATCTATGTACGTGGAAACGGTCTACATGGTTTAAAAAGGCCAAACCAAATGCTATATACTGGGAATAGTGGAACAACGACTCGTTTAATTACTGGGATTCTTGCTGGGCAATCCTTTTCTTCAATCGTTAGTGGTGATTCTTCCATTCGAAAGAGACCTATGAATCGTATTATTCATCCACTATCATTAATGAATGCAGATATTAAATGCCAAAAAAAAGATGGCTATGTTCCATTTTCAATACATGGTAAACCTTTGCAAGGAATATCTTATAAAACAAATGTTGCATCTGCACAAGTGAAATCTTCTATTTTATATGCTGGTCTTTATGCAAGTGATAAAACCAGTGTGATAGAACCTGCTACAAGCAGAAACCATACTGAATTAATGCTAACTAGTTTTGGTGCTAAAATTGAATTGCCTAATAAAAATGAAACAACAATTTATCCATGTAATGAATTATTTGCACAACGTATAAATGTACCTGGTGATATTTCTTCTGCTGCATATTTTATTGCGGCTGCATTAATAATACCAAATTCGGAAATTAAACTGCTAAATGTTGGGATAAATTCTACTAGAGCAGGTATGCTTCAAGTACTGGAAGCAATGGGTGCAAATATTACTTATGAAAACGAAAAAATAATTGCAGGTGAAAAAATTGCAGATTTAATTGTTAAACATTCAAATTTAAAAGGAACTGTTATTGAAGGGGATATCATTCCAACTTTAATTGATGAAATACCAATTCTTGCAGTTCTTGCTGCTTTTGCAAAAGGTAAGACATATATTAAAGATGCAGAAGAATTAAAAGTAAAAGAATCAAATAGAATTCAATCGATTGAGATGAATTTAAAAAATATGGGTGCTTCTATTACTTCAACAGAAGATGGATTTCTTATTGAAGGAGGGAAATTTCTTCATAGTTCAAATATTAAAACATT
>Ga0265294_10008838_pt1 | contig 11702 bp, 9 predicted proteins | sample MunlanPumphouse3_FD_192504 | JGI IMG/M metagenome (GOLD analysis project Ga0265294, IMG submission 192504) | Groundwater microbial communities from a municipal landfill in Southern Ontario, Canada - Pumphouse #3 | ecosystem: Environmental > Aquatic > Deep subsurface > Groundwater | place...
TCTGCCAGAGCAGGACGCGGGCATTGACCTCGTAGAGGGCAGGGTTGCGGGGGGTGTTCATTGTGACCCCTTACCATACGATGGTATGCAACCCTTCGTCCCGCTGGAACCCCCGGAATGACCGGTTTCCCTGGATCGCATCGATGACCCGGCCGTTCGTCGCCCGCATCATGGCTTCGAGAGGCAGGTGTACCCGGGCATCCAGGCAGCCGTAGAGAAAGTCCCGTAACGTCTTCTCCGCCTGCAACTCAGGGATGAGGCGGCGGTTGAGAAGGGCGGTATAGGTCTCGCCGAGCGGCGCACCAGACGCGAGGTGGCAGTCGATGGCGTGGGCGGCGAGTTCTGCGGTCCGGTGGGCATAGAAGATCCCTTCGCCGAGGATGGGGCTTGCGAACCCGCCTGCATCGCCGACGAGGGCCGTCCCCTCGTGAACCGGGGAGGGAATGTAATTGCCAAGCGGCAGGGGGTATGCCGCTGGTTTCCGGTCGGCGAATGCTGCAAGGCCGACGGTGTTCAGGAACTCCGTGAATCGCTCGGGAAGGGACTTCTGGTTCTTCTGCAGCAGCCCCCCGATCCCGACGATGATCGCCTCCCGGTTTGGGAAGACCCACCCATAGCCCCACCGGCAGGCACCAAGGACAAGGTGCGGCGTTGCGAGTTTGGCATCCAGTCGGACTGCCCCGTCCTTGCTCATGAGCGCCTGTGCCTCGGTGCGGGGGATTGCAAGTTCCATGGCCCATCCGAGGTTCTCACGCCACCGGTCATGCTCAAAGATGCTCTCCGGGAGGGAGCGGCGGACTCCGCTGTGAATCCCGTCAGCCCCGATGATGACCCGACCGGTGTACCGGCTCCCATCTGAGGCCGTGACGGTCCGGCTGGCGTGGTCGACCGCGGTGACTTCTACACCCTCATGGGTCTCCACCCCGGCATCTGCCGCCCTTCGGGCAAGCCAGGCGTCGTAACGTCCCCGATGGGTGAAGTAGAACGGTTCGGCGAGGTTCCCGGAAAGAACACGGTTGTTCCCGATATAGAGCGCGTAGCCGGCCCCGGCGGAGTCGAGCAGCCCTTCCTCTTTGAGGGCAGGGATGGGCAGACCAAAGACCCGGTCGAGGAACCGGATGGACTTCTGGCTGAGGCAACCGGCGCAGACCTTCTCCCGTGGATACCTCTCCCTCTCGAGGAGTGCCACCTGGTACCCGAACCCCGCGAGCAGGTAGGCGGCGGTGCTCCCTGCGGGCCCGCCCCCGACAACGACGGCGTCATAAACCGGCACACGATCCATGTCCATAGTTGGATGGTGGTGTGGGTCGCGCCTCTCTTATTTTTTTCCTCAAGCATCTCCGGCCGGACCGGAGATGCCCCGTGAGGGTGCTGCCATTCTATCGTCGAGCAGCCTGTACCAGATGCTCATATCCTCAAGAGAGCCGCATATATTGACGCAGCCGGGAACTGTCCCCGCGTGGGTGTAGCCGGCCCGGGCAAAGATGATGTTTGCCGGGTATGAACGGGCCCGGGCGATGGCGAATGTGGTCTTTACCCCGATTGAACGCATCTTCGTCTCCATCTGCTGCAGGAGGTAGCCCGAAAATCCACAGCCCCGGTACTCCGGCAACGTCGCAAATCCGGTCATCTCCGCAAATTGGCCCTCCGGGTCAACGGCGGCAGAGGCGATCGCGGCGATCTTTTCGCCGTCGCGGATGCAGAAGCACTGCAGGTCGTGGTGCATCTCCCGCGCGAGGTAGGCCGGGTCATGGACGGGGACCGGGTAGGTCACGAACACCTTCCGGTAGATAGCCGCGATCGCCGGGGCATCCGCCGGCGTGGCAGGGGTGCAGGTGAACTCGGGCTCGAGTGCCGGGCTCTCGGCAGATCTCCTCCGGCCCTTCTCTTCGGCAACCGCAAGGACGTCGTCGATCCCGTCCTGCCAGTTGCTCGGGAGGGGGTCACGGTAAGCTGCCATGTAGTAGCCGTCCACTTCTCCCTGATAGAGTCCGGGAATCCGTGCCCGCGGCAGATAACCGGACGATACGAAGTGGCCGCATGCCGGGGCGGGAATCCGTGCGAATACCCGCGAGTAGCCCCGGCCTCTGGCAAACGCGAGGAGCCGGCCGGCGATTCCCGGGACGTCCGTCGGGTCCAGGCGGAGGAGGTAGGCCCGGTCGTTGAACGGGCCGTGGTGGACCAGGCTCCCCCCGAGCATCGCGGTGGTGTCAGCATAGGCGCCCTGGTACGGGCGAGATCCTGTCTGCCCCTGGCGTTCTAGAGGAATGTTCTTTGCCGGATGTCGGGTTGCGGTCTTCTTGACATCGGTATGTGCTCGATAGGTCTTCTGGTTTTTCTGATCGTGTAGATGACTAAACATTGTTTCCAGGTGATACTATAGTCCTCAATATACATAATGGGTCTCAATATTGAGTTTTGTGATGTGCACTAGAGGACTCTCCGTACGCTTCTGCTTACACTTTCGCTCCGTGTCCGGCATCGTTTCTTCTTCCCGCCGGGTCGACGCCCCGGTTATCTCCGTTGCGGAACAGAAACTCACTCGCCCTACCACCACCCGGGGTAGCGTGCGGGGTCTTCTCAAAAGAGGGTGAAGGTCATTTGACCTTCCCGAACTCCGTGCTCGCGTCGGCGGCTGACCGGTAGGTCCGTTCGCTGAACCTTTCAAGCGCCGTTATCACGCTCTCCGGGGCATCGTTCTTCCGGGCATGGGTGATCAAGTCCTGCCTGCCCGCCGGGTAGTCCATACCCTTGAGGTAGACCTGTAGGTCGGCGGCCGAGAGGTGCCTGATGGACGGTCCACCGGTCGTCTCGGGCCGTCTGGCTGTCGAAGGGCGTGTCTCCGTCACGGGCCGCACCTCTTCTACCACCGTTGCGGGCTTCTCCCGGACCTCTGTCTTCTCCGCCATGACGGTCCCGGGAGGCGAAGCCACCGTCACCGGTTCCGTCACCTCAGTCCTTCTCTCCACCTCCCTGGCTGTTATCGGCATCCCCCCGCGAGCGGCCTGCTCCCGGACCTCCACCCGCTCCGTCGTGACGACCTCGCGGGGAGGGGCCTCCGTCCGGGTCACGGCCCGCGCTTCTTCCTGGCTGGGGGGGCCCATGGGGCGCCTCGCCTCGATCAGGGCCCAGTTCGCTTCCCTCGGCCAATCACTCTCAGAGAACCCGGGCTCGTTGTCGATCATATGCTTGCTGATGTTCACGACAAAGACGTCGTCCCCCGGCCGGTAGACCATGGCCTCGATAGGGACCGCGAAGTGCTTCGCCCCAAGACCGAACATGCCCCCGGCCCTGAGCACCGCGTACACCACCTTTCCCGTGGGCAGACTGACCCGCAGGCTCGAGATCTCTCCGAGGTCGTAGCCCTCAGGGTTCTTGACCCGCTTTCCCACAACGTCCTCGGACGGGAGGACCTCCTGCCCCTCCGTCCTCCGCACCTGTTGCTCAAGAATCGTTTCCGCCATTACAATCACCTCAACTCCAGTAACCTCCGAAGGTGATCTTCACCTCCGCACAGGGCGGGCGATGCGTGCTGCGACTATTTAAGTCCTCCTCGGCCCCGGTACCGGGGCGGCAGCGGGGCCTCCTCCGCTGGAGAAAAGGTCTGAAGAGGAGGGAGGGAAGGATCTTCTCCGACTGCCTCCCGTAATGAGGAGATCTCCTCTATCACTTGATCTTGCCGAACTCCGTGCTCACATCAGCGGCGGACTGGTAGGACCGGTCGCTGAACTGTTCGAGCGCCGCGATCACCCCCTCCGGGGCATCGTTCTTCCGCGCGTGGGTGACGAGGTCCTCTCTGCCCGCCGGGTAATCCATACCCTTGAGGTAGGTCTGCAGGTCGGCGGCCGAGAGATGCTTGAGGGACGGCGCCGCTCTCCGGGACGCGGTGGGCTCCCTCTGGGTCTCCACCGCGCCGGTCCTCCCGCTCGGGGCTGCCGTCTCAACCTGGCGCTCCACTCGCCCCCCTCTGCCGAACTCTGCGCTCACATCGGTGGCGGACCGATAGTTCCGCTCGCCAAACTGCTCGAATATCATGATCGCGTCCTCCGGAGCGTTGTTCTTCCGGGCATGGGTGATCAGGTCCTGCTTGCTCGCCGGGTAGTCTATACCCTTGAGGTAGGTCTGCAGGTCGGCGGCGGAGAGGTGCCCCCGGGATGGGGCGGTCCGGGCCGGTTCCGTGCGGACCTCCTCTGAGGTAGCCTCCATCCTGGCCGGGTGCCTGCCGCGGGTCTCGCTCCCGAACTCCACGCTCACGTCGGCGGCGGACTGGTAGGTCCGGTCGCTGAACCCCTCAAGGGTTGTGATGACGCTCTCAGGGGCGTTGTTCTTCTGCGCATGAGCGACGAGATCCTGCCTGCCCACCGGGTAGTCTATGCCCTTGAGGTAGGTCTGCAGGTCGGCGGCCGAGAGGCGTGCAGCGGACGGTGCTCTCCTCCGGGTTTCTGGCACCTCCTCGTGGATCTCCTCCACGACGGTCTCCGGATGCCGGGCCTCCATCTCTCTCGGGCGCTCCCTCGGGATCTCCTCCACGACACTCTCGCCGGTCCGGGCGGGGAACGGGGTTGCTCTCTCCTCAGGCGTATGCGCCCTCTGCTCGCCACCCCAGCCCTTTGCAACTGTCTGGACCGCCGGCTGCGGGATATCTCTCTCCTCTCCCTGGAGGGTGGATCTCGCCGCTGTCGTGCCTGTCTCCCGTACCGGCGGGACCTCCCGCTCCTCCTCCCGGAGGGTAGATCTCGCCGCTGTCGCTGCAGCTGCTCCTGTCGCCGCTGCTCCTGCCGCTACCCCCATCGTGCTTGTTCCCCGCGCCGGCGGGATCTCCCTCCCTGCAACGGGGGGCGAGGACTCCACCGTCTCACGCACCGGGGGTGGCGTCCTGACCAGGCCCCAGTCGGCCTCGTGCGGCATCCTGTCCCGGGAAAACCCGGGATCGCTGTCCAGCCTCCGTTTATCCGCATCCACAACAGCGACCCTCTCTCCCGGGCGGGTGCGGACCGCTTCCCAGGGAATGGCGAAGTGTTTCTCGCCAAATCCGAGGATTCCACCGTGGGAGAGGACTGCATACGCGATACAGCCGGTATTGCGGTCGATAGCGACATCGCTGATATCGCCAAGGTTCTCTCCTTCCGGGTTCCGTACCTGTATGTCCCTGATGTCGTGTGCCCGCATCAGTTCTATCGTATCTTTCAGCCTCGGCCGGGTCTCCAGCACCGACCCTGTCTGTCTCTCAGCCAATTGAATCTGCCTCCTGTTTCTTCACCTGCGAAGGGTTACCCCTTCAAGGCAGGGGGGGGTAGAGGATCGAGGATACTTAAGGGTTTCCCGCCCGTCAGAACCCGGCAGGTTCCGGGTTGCAAAAGAATAGGGGAGTTGCCTGCCCGGGATTCAGGCCCCGGTCCGCGAGTACCGGAGGAGCAGCTCCGTCGCCGCCCTGATATCCTGCCCCTGCCTCTTTGCCTCGGCAAGGTAGGCATCGAAGACCGCATCGGTCACGAGCCGTACCTGCGGGCGGTACATGTCGGCATGCATCATCAGGTCAAAAGCCCGGGCCTCACTCTCGGTGATGCCGAGCGTCCGGTAATCCCCGGTGTGTGGCATAAAAGCCGTGTTCTTCTCACGGGGTGTCCTGACCGCGAGGTCGGCGAGCGGTGTGCCGGGTATGGGCTCGGCGCTGCTCACGAAGACGTCGTCGAGAGAGAGCGTCGCGATCAGGTCTTTGGTCGCCTCGTAGTCCCGTTTCGTCTCCCCCGGGTAGCCGACGATGAAACTTCCCGCAATCTGGAGGTTGTGCTCCCGGCACCGCTCCACCGCCTCCTCGACCTGCCGGACGGCCGCCCCCTTGCCCATCAGCCGGAGCACCCGTTCGCTCCCCGACTCGATCCCGAAGAAGACCCACCCGATGGTATACTGCCGGATAGCATCCAGGACCTCGTCGGTGATGCAGTCCACGCGGATGTCCGGTGAGGAGACGTTCCGGGGCCCCATCACCTCCGCCATCCCGCGGAGGAGGCTGATGAAGGAATCCGGGTTCATCTCCCCCTCGCGGGAGCCGTAGAGCGACCCGGTCCCCCCGGAGACTGATAGCCGTGTGGCCCCGGCTGCTTTGAATGCCTTCACCTCTTCGATGATGCTTGCAAGGCCCCGGCTCCGGATCTTCCTCCCGAAGAATCGGGGCACCTGACAGAAGGTGCATCCCCCGATGCATCCCCGGTGGGTCTCGATATAAGCACTTGCACCCCGGATACTCTGGCTTCCGATATCGTCCGGAACCAGGGGGAGCGGCCGGTCGATCGGCGCTGGCTGGGCAGGCGGCGTCACGACCACCCGCTCGCCGTCGAGGTAGGCTATCCCTGGGAGGGCAGCCGAGACCCCCTCCTCGACGAGGCGGACCACTGTCTCCTCACCCTCGCCGACGACCACCGCATCGGGAGCGAGCTCCCCGAGCACTATCCCGGGGGCGGCTGAGACCGGTCCCCCGACGTAGACCGTCCCTCCCCGTTCGCGGTGGGTCCGGACAGCATCCCTGATCGCGGGATCGAGGAGGTGCTGGGTCGAGAAGAGACTCGCGAGGAGGAGGGATCCGGCGGGGGCGCCGGGTGTCCGGGTGAGGGTCACCCGGTGGCCTGCGTCGCGGAGGACGCCGCCGATCAGCATGGCGCCGTAGGTGTAGATGCCGGGGGAGAAGATCGTGATATCCATGATACAGTATCGGCGGAACAGTATTCAAATAGTGAGGTTTTGTCGGTCCCTGGTCAGAGCGGCGCCGGCTTCCGGAACCGCCGGGCTTCGGCGACGGTGTGAATGTCCCGGTCCGATGCGGCGATAAGCCGGGCCTGGAGCCGCATGACATCGGCGATCACGGGCTGTGGGTTCTGGTCCAGCATCTCCTTCACCACCGCACGGGCCTCCCTGAGTCTGCCTGCCCTGCGGAGCAGGTCCGCGAGGAGCGCCTCGTCCGCCCCCGCCTGGGAGGCCAGCCGTTCGCCCTGGTTCCACGCTCGCCGGAGGAGATCGGCGGCGCGTTTCCGGCAGACCCGGGCGGGTACATCCTCTCTTTCATCGTCGCAGATCCAGGCAGCATGGAGGGATGCCCATGCCGCCCGGGCCGGGGCACCGAGGTCCTCCTGGATGATCGACCAGCAGAGGAAGGTGTTGGCAATCTGCGGGAACTTTCGTGAGTCGAGTTGCCAGCGGTAGCGCGGGAGTTTCACCACGTCGGCAGCCCCCTTCGAGGCCTGGCCCGGGTCGGGGGCGCAGTAGCCACAGGAAGGGCACCGTTTCACCCAGGCGTAGATGGTAGACCGCAGGGGTTCGGCGGGGCGAGTGTCGAGGTCCCGTGACCCGACGCTGCCTGCGGCCTCGGGGATGGTGAACCGGCAGGACTCGCCGCAGACTGCGCAGGTCGTATTGAGGTAGTGAAGGTGGGTCATCTATGGGCCCAATTGCATAATATTGGATATATATTTTATCGTGAATTGAAATCGGAGAACGTGCCGCCATGCCCGAACCCCTTCCCCGGGTAGGCCCGGGCCATGCACGGCCCGGGCGATTCGAGCGCCCCCGCTTCACCTGGCTCCCGGGGCGGCTTCTCCGACCCGGCGGGCGTAGGCCGTCGCGGCCCACCCGAGGAGCACCGTCGCGGCCGCGACCAGCGCAAGGACCAGCCAGTGGGCCGGGCTCGCGGTGTCCACTGCAAGCCGGACGATGAGGTTGAAGGGGTTGTACGGGACGGCAATGACGAGGAGGAAGACCACGACAAGAGCCGTTGAGAAGATGAACTGGGCACTGGTCCGTTCCCGGTAGTGGAGGGCGACCAGAACCCCGAGGAGGATGAGGAAGAGTCCCCCCACCGAGGCGTGGAGGAGGATCGCAGCGGCGTTATCGACCGCGATACCGTTTGCCCGAAGAAGGAGGAGCCATGCTCCGGCCTGGACCGGGACCAGGACTGCGCAGGCGGCAACCTTCCCCCAGACCATCTCCCCGAACGTGACCGGTGTGGACATGAGCGTCTCAAGGGTCTGCCGCTGGTACTCTTCAGTGATGAGATCGATGATCAGGGCTGCTGAGACGACTGCCGGAAGGAGGACGAGCAACGGGACGAGGAGGCCGTAGACGAACTCAAAGAAGTTCTCGCCGCCGCTTGATTCCGGGACCTTCAGGTCAACGGGAAAGGAGGTTCTCCGGTCGGCCCGGACCTCCCTGAGTTCCTCCTCGTAGCCCTGGAGGACCCCTTTGAGTTTGACGTTGATGACGCTCGACTGCAGGTCGTTCTGGATGAGGTAGAGCGTGAGCGTGACCGGCCCTTCCGCGTCCGGCAGCGTATCCGGGACGTAGACCACCGCTGCCACCCTCCGATCGCGGAGCGCTGCAAGCGCCGCGTCAAGGCCCATCCGGTGGAGGACGAGGTCCGGGTGTTTCTCGAACTCGTCGATGAGCGGTGAGTCCGCTCCCACGTACCCGACGCCGTAGGTGCCCGTCGAGTAACCCTCGATCGCCTCCGGGTCGTACATGGTGGTGAGCCCCACCATCAGGAACGAAGAGAACATGGCGATGAAGACCTGCAGGAGGATGGCAAAGACGATCGTCTTCTCCGAAGAGAGCCCGAAGAGCTCCTTCTTTGCAATAAGGCCGATATGGCGTGCGTTCACAGGAGCACCCCCGTGAGGAAGTAGAGGTTGTAGAGGCAGTGCACAATGCTCGCCACGAGGAGCCCGGGCACGTAGGCGCGCCGCCCCCCGACCATGAGGAAGGTGCCGGTGATCAGCACCCCTGCGATGTGGAGGAGGAGCGGCATCCAGAGCACCTGGAGCGATGAGAAGAGGATACTCCCGAAGATTGACTCAGTGATCTGGGCGAGCGTGGCAAAGAGAAGGAGTTTCTCTCCTACGAGGAAACCGGACCCGATGGCTACCGCCCCGACGAGCAGGTTCTTTACCGTGAGAAACCCGGGGCGCTCCCGCGCCACCGCGTAGAGCCCGACCGATTTGGCAACCTCCTCGATGAACGCTGCAGAGACGGTCAGGAGGACGAGGGAGAGCGGCATCGGGAAGTTGAAGAAGAGGACGAGCGTCATCATCTGGGCCATGAAGACGAACGGTATAGTGAAGGCGGCGATGAAGAAGAGTGAGAGGTGCGGGTGGTTACGGCTGATCCCGCCCGAGATGAAGTCCGCGAGCCTCGATGTCAGGGATTTCTCCGAGAAGAGGCGCTCCTCGCGGAAGTTCACGGTCCCGACGTAGAAGAGAATGATGCTTGTAGTGACGAAGAGCGCTGTCGAGTAGACGTACTCCATGGCAGTGAACCCCTCACCCTGGATCTCAAGGACGACCAGGGTGAGCGGGGAGATGATACTGATGACATGGGTGTTCGCAAAGACCGTCGGGAAGAAGAGGTACGCCGTGGCGAGGGTCGAGAAGAAGATCGAGACAAACGAGAGTTCCTTGAAACTCCGGGCGGCCATCCCGATGATGAGGGCGCTTGCAAGGAAGAAGATGACGACCGGGATGAGCGGGAGGAGGACCGTCGCCGGCGCCCCGATGAAGAGGGTGATGGCGGCCGAGACGAAGAGCATGATCCCGAAGTAGGGGAGCGCCTTCCCGATGACGATGGCAAGAGGCCTGATCGGGGTGGCGAGGAGAGGTTCCCCGGCCCTTCCTACCCGTTCATTCATCACGCTCATCATGAAGAACTGGGAGGTGAAGTAGAGGGGAAAGATGAAGACGAAGACCAGAACGAGGGCGTCGAAGGGGAGCGGGGGCGAGAGTTCCGCTGGTGTCTGGAACCGCTCCCCTGTTCCGCCCGTCGAGAGGATGCCGGTGTAGCGGGCGAGAGGGTGATCACTCCCCGCCTCCGCGACCCGTTCACGGAGGTCGTCCTCGGAGAGCGGGGCGGCCGCCAGCGGGAGGGTCACCGCTTCGACCGGGTCTTGCGGGGCGGAAGAGACCGGGGTGGTTGCCGGGGCGCCGACCTGCTGCCCGCTCTGGGTCGCCAGGAAGTCGATCTCGCTCCTGACGTACTGGAGGTCGATCCAGAGCGGGTAGCCGGCGAAGAGGTCGGGCTCCCCGGCGGCCACGCGGGCGACGTAGGACTCGTAGTCGCGCTCGAGTGTCTTCGCGGCCGCCCGTCCTTTCTCCGTGTCCGCGACGTATACCACCCGGTTCAGGATGAGGATGTCGTAGGCGAACTGGTTCTCCCGGAGGGTCGGGCCGTCGGCGAGGTCGGCGGTGAAGCGGGTATCGGGGGCGACGACCCGGGCGACGTCGGGGTCGTCGATGCCGATGCGGTAGATGCCGTCCTGCATGTGGACGCCGCTTGAGGAGGTAAACACGGTCACCAGCACCAGGAGGATGAGCAATCCCACCGCGAGCGGCAGGATATCTCGTCCCATCGTGGTCATCGACCGGTTCAACTCCCAGGTGGCGATCGTCCGGATGGAGGAAGCGAGACTCATGGTAATCACCAAAGGCGTCGGAGAACTCTACCTCTGTGCAGCAACCTATTAGTAGTCATCGGAGCCATAGGAGGATTCGATGATTGCCGCCCGCTCCCTTGTCAAACACTACGGTGACTTCCCGGCCCTTGACGGTGTCTCCTTCGACCTCGACGACGCACGGATACTCGGGGTGATCGGACATAACGGGGCCGGCAAGACGACGCTCCTGAAGATCATGGCCGGCCTTATCACCCCGACGGCGGGAAGCCTCGAGATCGGCGGGGTGGACGTCGTGAGAAGGCCGCTCGACCTGAAGCAGGATCTGGGCTACCTCCCCGAGGAGTCACGGCTCTACGAGACGATGACGACGGATGCCTACCTGGCGTTCTTCGGTGAGATCTATGGCCTCTCGAGGGCGGCCATCCGGGTGCGGCGCGACGACCTCCTTGCTTCGCTCGCGCTTGAGCCCGACGGGAAGAAGATCGGGGAGCTCTCGAAGGGGATGAAGCGCAAGGTCGCCATCGCGAGGTCACTGATGCACGACCCGGGACTGCTCATCTACGACGAGCCTACCTCCGGCCTCGACCCCATGACCTCGCGGTCGGTGCTCGAGTATGTCAAAGGCCTCCGGGAGGAGGAGAAGACGGTGATCTTCTCGGCCCATAACCTCTTCCAGGTGGAGGAGGTCTGCGACCTCGTCCTGATCCTGCGCCGGGGGAAGGTGGTGGCCGGCGGCACCATGCCCGAACTCAGGGAGACCTTCGGTTCGATCACCTACCGGGTATTCTTCCGGGTTCCCGACCCGGCGGCCTTCGCGCCATCAGTCAACTATACGGCCGAAAACGGTCGATGTCTCGCCGAGGCGCGCTCCGTCGAGGAACTGAACCGGACGACCGCGGCGCTTGCAGGCGAAGGTGCGACGATCGAGCGGATCGAATCACACTACCCGACGCTCGAAGAGATGCTCCTGATGATCGGGCGATAACGGTTGGCCGTAATGGCGGGACGGCCCCCTCCTGACCGCATACGGTCGACCCGGAGCAGGTCAGGAGGCTGGTCCGGCAGGCGGTCGGGCACAACCGCCTTCCCGGCGCGCCGCCGGGATATGGCTTATTTCCCATTTATTTTTGACGTGGTCGTCTGGCCCCCGGCGGGGATGGGGAACGGGGGAGCTCCCGGCGATCCCTTGCCTTCATACAGCGCTCCCGGGATCTTCCACCTGAGCAAGGTTTATATGGCCGTGGCATATAGGTGGCTTCGAAATCGTGTT
>Ga0265294_10008841_pt1 | contig 11700 bp, 6 predicted proteins | sample MunlanPumphouse3_FD_192504 | JGI IMG/M metagenome (GOLD analysis project Ga0265294, IMG submission 192504) | Groundwater microbial communities from a municipal landfill in Southern Ontario, Canada - Pumphouse #3 | ecosystem: Environmental > Aquatic > Deep subsurface > Groundwater | place...
CGCGGAATGCTCTCCAACGAAATCAACATCCGTCACGATGACGAAATGGACGAAATCATCATCAACTGTGACGAAGGACGTCTCAGACGGCCGTTGCTGGTACTCAAGGACGGCAAGACCGTGCTCAACAGAAAGCACATCGAGAAAATGCGTGACGGAAAAATCAGCTGGAACGAATTGTTCATGGAAGGCGTCATCGAATGGATAGACGCCGAAGAGGAGGAAGATCTCCTTGTTCTCATCGACGCTTTTGAAGCGCCCGACAGATGCGAACTCTGCGGACACGCCATTTCCGCCACCGAAATCGATTGGATGAACCCCGGAACCGATTCCGAGGGAGAAATCATCAAGTGCGGTTGGTGCGACGGGGAATTCGAAGTTCCCTCCAAGATCAAATCCAATTACACCCACATGGAGATAGATCCCATGGTCATCCTCGGTGTCGCCGCAGGCGTCATTCCCTATCCGGAATACAACTCCGCCCCCCGTATCACCATGGGTGCCGCAATGGCGAAACAGGCGTTGGGAATACCCACCGCCAACTACCGTATCAGACCCGACACCAGAGGTCACCTGATGCATTATCCCCAGTCCCCCCTGGTTCAGACCGAGACCATGAAGTTCATAGGTTACAACCAGAGGCCGGCGGGACAGAACTTCTGCATCGCGGTGTTCTCCTACCACGGATACAACATAGAAGATGCGCTGATCGTGAACAACAGTTCGGTCCAGAGAGGCATGGGCCGCTCCACCTTCCTCAGGTCTTACCGCGCCGAAGAGCGCAGGTACCCCGGAGGTCAGGAAGACCGTTTCGAAACCCCTGCCGACGACATCATCGGCGCCCGTATGGATTTGTCTTACGCCTCATTGGACGAGGACGGTCTCATTCACCCCGAAGCGAAAGTGGAAGGAAGCGACGTGCTTGTCGGAAAGACCTCGCCGCCCAGATTCCTGGAGGAGGAAACGGATTTCCTCACCCCCCAGAAGAGAAGGGAAACCTCAATCACCGTCAGACCCGGCGAAACCGGTTACGTGGACTCCGTGATGATAACGGATTCCGAAAACGGTTCCCGTTTCGTCAGAGTCAAGGTAAGGGATCAGAGGATCCCGGAAGTCGGCGACAAGTTCTGTTCGAGATTCGGACAGAAAGGAGTCATCGGAAAACTTGTGGATCAGTGCGACATGCCCTTCACCTGCGAAGGAATCGTTCCCGACATGGTCGTGAACCCTCACGGTATTCCTTCCCGTATGACCGTCGGTCACATTCTTGAGATGATTGCCGGAAAGGTCGGATCCATGGAAGGACGCACGGTGGACGGTACCGCTTTCTCGGGAGAGAAAGAGGAATCCATCCGCGACGGACTCATCAGGAACGGCTTCAAGGAAGACGGAAGGGAAGTCATGTACGACGGAACCACCGGCCGCATGATTCAGATGGACATTTACACCGGAGTCATTTACTTCGAAAAACTGCACCACATGGTCAGCGGAAAGCTCCATGTGCGTTCCAGAGGACCGGTTCAGATTCTGACCCGTCAGCCCACCGAAGGACGTTCCAGACAGGGAGGTCTCAGATTCGGTGAGATGGAACGTGACTGTCTTATCGGACACGGAGCCGCCATGGTCATCAAAGACCGTCTGCTCGATCAGTCCGACGGTACCCAGCAGCACATCTGCGGCAATCCCAAGTGCGGTCACGTGGCAATCATGAACAGATTCGGCAATATCTACTGCCCCGTGTGCAAGAACACCACCAACATCCACCTCGTGCAGACTTCCTACGCATTCAAACTGCTGATGGACGAGTTGCTGTCGCTTGGTGTCGCCATGAGGCTTCAGCTGGAGGACTTGAGATGAAAGGAATCACGAAGAGAATCGGTTCGATCAAATTCTCCTGTATTTCGCCCGACGAAATCAGGAAGATGTCCGCCACCAAGGTCATCACCGCCGATACTTACGACGATGAAGGCTATCCCATAGAAATGGGTCTGATGGACCCCAGAATGGGAGTTATCGAACCGGGATTGCGCTGCAAGACCTGCGCCAACAGAGTGGACGAGTGTCCCGGACACTTCGGACACATAGATTTGGCATTGCCGGTCATTCACGTCGGGTTCATCAAAGACATAAAAATGCTTCTGGAGAGCACCTGCCGCACCTGCGGAAGACTGATGCTGACTCCCGAGCAGATTTCCGTCGCCGCCACCGACATGGAACGCATGGAGGAATTGGGAGGGGACTCGATGGACGTGAAGAACTTCGCCAAAGTCATGGCGAAAGGAGCATCCTCGAAAGGACTCTGCCCCCACTGCAGCGCGGAACAGATCAAAATCAAGTTGGACAAACCCACCACCTTCCGTGAGGTGGACGACAACCACAAACTCACTCCGAAAGAAGTGCGCGAAAGGTTGGAACGCATCACCGACGAGGATTTGGCCACTTTGGGATTCGATCCTTCGACCTGCCGGCCGGAATGGATGGTGCTCACCGCACTTGCCGTCCCCCCGGTCACCGTAAGGCCTTCGATCACGTTGGACTCCGGTGACAGGTCGGAAGACGATCTGACCCACAAACTGGTGGATATCCTGAGAATCAACCAAAGGCTCAGGGAAAACCGCGATTCCGGTGCCCCTCAGCTCATAGTCGAAGATCTCTGGGAGCTCCTTCAGTATCACATTACTACATACTTTGACAACCAGACCTCGGGAATACCCCCCGCAAGACACAGGTCCGGACGTCCGCTGAAGACTCTGTCCCAGAGACTCAAAGGAAAAGAAGGAAGATTCAGATCCAACCTTTCCGGTAAGCGTGTGAATTTCTCCGCGCGTACCGTGATTTCCCCGGATCCCCTGCTCTCCATAAACGAAGTGGGAATTCCGATTGCGGCCGCAAGGGAACTTACCGTTCCGGTTTACGTGAACGAACAGAACCTTGAAAACATGAAGAATCTCGTGGCCGGCGGAACCGAACCCGTGGACGAATTCGGAGAATACGTCCCCGGAGCGAACTACGTCATCCGTTCCGACGGAAGGAGAATCCGCGTCACCGACCGCAACGCCGAAGACGTGGCGGAAGCTCTGGAACTTGACTACGTTGTGGAAAGACAGATGGTGGACGGAGACGTCGTCCTGTTCAACAGGCAGCCTTCTCTGCACAGAATGTCCATGATGGCCCACAGGGTCAGGGTCATGGACGGAAAGACCTTCAGATTCAACCTCTGCGTATGTCCGCCTTACAACGCGGACTTCGACGGGGACGAAATGAACCTTCACGTTCTTCAGTCCGAGGAAGCGAGGGCGGAAGCGAGAATACTCATGCAGGTTCAGGAAAACATTCTTTCGCCCAGGTACGGAGGTCCGATCATCGGAGCCATTCACGACCACATCACGGGAACGTATTACCTGACTCACAACAACCCCGTGTTCGGCAGGGCGGAAGCGGCGAACATAATGTCAAAGCTTCCCGGAGTGGTCATGCCCGAACCTAAGTACGATGAGAATGGCAAGCCCTACTGGGAAGGAAAACAGCTGTTCTCTTCGGTTCTTCCCAAAGGATTCCGCACAACCTTCAAAGCGAACATCTGTCAGAACTGCAGAGTCTGCATGAAGGAAGAGTGCAAGAACGACGCTTACGTGAAAATACGCGACGGCAAACTCCTGATGGGAACCATCGATGTCAGGGCCATCGGCAACAGCAAGGGAAAAATCCTTGACCGCATCGCAAGGGACTACGGATCGGACGAAGCCTCGAAATTCATCGATAACGTCACAAGACTGGCCCTCGGAGCCCTTATGAACCACGGGTTCAGCACCGGCATCAGCGACGAAGACATTCCCGAAGAAATTGCGTTGCAGATCAACAGCCTGATTCAGGAACGGGTGAACGAAGTCTCCCAGTTGGTGGAATCCTATCACGAAAGAACTTTGGAACAGACCCCCGGACGCTCTCTGAAGGAGACTCTGGAAGTCAAAGCCAGAGGAAAATTGGAAGAAGCCCGTGACGAAGCCGGTAAGATAGCCGAAAAACACCTGGGAATGGACAACCCCGCGGTCATCATGGCAAGAGCCGGAGCCCGCGGTTCGATGCTGAACCTGTCTCAGATGGCCGGTTGTATCGGACAGCAGACCGTCCGCGGTGAAAGGCTTTCCAGAGGATATTGGAACCGGACCCTGTCCCACTTTGAGAAGAAGGACATGGGTGCCGATGCCAAAGGATTCTGCGCCAACTCCTACAAGTCCGGACTCAACCCCACGGAATTCTTCTTCCACGCAATGGGAGGCCGTGAAGGTTTGGTGGATACCGCGGTCAGGACATCCAGGTCAGGATACATGCAGAGACGTTTGATCTCCGCATTGGAAGACCTGAAGCTCACTTCCGACGGAACCGTCAGGAACACCGTGGGAACCGTCATTCAGTTCAGATACGGAGAGGACGGGGTCGATCCGACCAGATCCGTGCGCGGAAAAGCAATCGATCTGGACGACCTCTTCGCGGAAGTTCTCGGAGACGAGGCCGCCGAAGACATGATCCGGCTCGACGAGAGAGACGTGGGCGAAGACTACGGCTCCAAGGAAAAGGACGAAATGGAATTCAACGAGGAAGAAACGGATGATTACGAAAACACCTACGAAGGGGGTGAGTGAGCAATGGCCAAAAAAGACACCATGAACGCGTTGATAAGGCGCGGAATAAGTGAAGAGGCGGCGGCACTGCTTCTGACAAAGTTCAGAATACTTTCCGACATCCAGGCGGCCACCCAGGAAGAGATGGAAGATCTCGGAATATCCGCGGAAGAAGCGGCATCCATCATTGAGACTCTCTCGAAACGCCCTTCCCGGCAGGCCACTTCGAAGGTCAAGAAGAAAGCCGAAGAGGCCGCACCTCTTTTCGTGGCGACGGAAATCACCCGCGAACGGGTGTACACCCCCGAGGAAATCAGATTGATGGATTTCGCCGACGAATCCGGGTACGACTTCCCTATGAAGATTCTGTCCGACATCGCATCCCGCATGGCGGGCAACGAGTTTGACGACGATATCTGCAAAAGACTTCTGGACAAGGCATGGGAGATGTACAATTCCCACCTCATGGACAAAAACGAGTCCGCCGGAGTCATGGCGGCCCACTCCATCGGTGAGCCCGGTACCCAGATGAACATGCGTACTTTCCACTACGCCGGTGTCGCGAACATCAACGTTACCCAGGGTCTTCCCAGATTGATTGAAATCGTGGATGCCAGACGTGCTCCGAGCACGCCGTCGATGACCATTCCTCTTCTCGGCATAGCCGCCGAGGACGAAAGTGTCGCGACCCATGTCGCATCCAACATAGAAATGACTTTGCTGACCGATGTGGCCAAAATATACACAGACGTCACCAACATGCGCATCGTCATATCCCCCGACGCCCACAAGATGGACAAAAAGGGATTGACGATTGACGAGATTCATGACAAACTCGGCAAAATAAGAGCCGTCCGCGGTCTGGTCGAGAAAGACGACTTCAATCTGACGATTACGTCGGATTCCCCGTCTTTCAAGAAAATCCAGGCCATGCACGATGCCATAAAGAATGCAAAAATCAAAGGCATCGACGGCGTGACGAGAGCGGTCATAAGCAAAAACAAAGACGAAAAGTATGAGATAGTCACCGAAGGCAGCAACCTCAAAGAGGTGCTGAAGGTGGAAGGCGTGGACGCGCCCAACGTCATGACCAACAGTATTCAGGAAATAGCTGAGGTCCTGGGAGTTGAAGCGGCCAGAAATTCCATCATTTACGAAGCGGGAGACACTCTCGGAGAAGCCGGTCTGAACGTCGACATCAGGCATATCATGCTTGTTGCCGATCAGATGACCAATGACGGATCGGTGAAAGCCATCGGACGTCACGGAGTCTCCGGAAAGAAATCCTCGGTCCTCGCGAGAGCGGCCTTCGAAATCACCACCACCCATCTTATGCATGCGGCGATGGTGGGCGAAGTCGACACTCTCGAAGGAGTGACGGAGAACATCATAGTCGGGCAGCCGGTCACATTGGGTACCGGCGCAGTTAACCTGATTTATACACCCAAAAACAAAAAGGGGGATGAAGAATGAGTGAAAATACAATCGACATAAGCAGAGCGCTGAGAGCCGCCATAGCCACGGGCAAGGTCGATTTCGGCGTTGATCAGACGGAGAAAGCGATAAAGGCAGGCAAAGCCCAGATGATAATTCTGGCCCGAAACTGCCCCAGCAAAACGCTGGCTGAAGCGGAGGGTGTCAAAATCCACCGCTACAGAGGCAACAACATGGAGCTCGGTGCTCTTTGCGGTAAGCCCTTCTCCGTTTCGGCGCTTGCCGTCATCGACAAGGGTTCCTCTAACATATTAACGCTGTGAAGGATATGATTGCAGAAATCGTAATTACTGACGATACCCTAAGGTACATCGCGTTGTTCCAGGAAGTCACCAAGACCAACGCGGTGGACTGCATGGAAACCCCGGACAAGCTGGTCTTCGTGGTCGAAGCCGGCCAGGGGAACATGGCAGTCGGTAAGAAGGGAGACCATATGATCAGGCTCAAGAACCTGACCGGAAAGAACATCCAGGTTGTGGAACATTCCGACGATCCGGAGCAGTTCGTAAAGAACGTCTTCCATATTTACAAACCCGAAAAGGTTGAAATTGAGCAACGCGGGGACATAACCCACGCCACCGTGACCGTGGACTCCGAACTCAAGGGAAGAGCCATCGGGAAGGAAGGCAAGAATCTCCGTATCGCAAGAGACATCGTCAACAGACATCACGAGATACAGAGTCTCAGTGTGGCCTGAAGTCATTTCATAAGGCGGCCGAGAGGCATCCTTTCGACTTCAAGCCTGTCTGCCGTGGGGTACTCTTCGACGATATAGCAGTCGTACGGCAGTTCGTCGGCTATCTCCCGAAGAACCCACGGGGCGGTTTCGACACGCCCTCTTTCTTTATCTTCAAGAATCAGCACCTCCGGGACCCCGAATTCCTCTTTCAGGAAGTCGGACGCTTCGCGTACGTCTTCGGAGTAAACCAACCCTTTCAGAATCGTTCCGTCCTCGGTGACGATTTCGTATTCCGCGGCGGTGTTTTCCCCCCGTCTTATCAGGCGGCGTCTCAGCTGCACCCCGTCCTTGAAGGAAGAGGAGCAGTAATGTATCCGTTTTTCCGGATGATTGTCAATAAGTCCGAGAGCGAGTTCCTCCGAACCTTTTATCGCCGAGGATATGTCGTCTTTGAGAAGATACCCTTCTTTTTCCATCATGTTCCAGTTGCTTTCGGAGAACTCAAGTTCGTTCAGATTCATGAACGAAACGCCGGCATCGAAAACTTTGGAAATCAAAGAATTCAGATCCTTTTCCCGGCCGGGAAGGGCAGGAACCTCCAACCCCACGTCCAGACCTTCGATTTTCAGAATCTTTTCCAACTCGGAAGTGTCGAAGTCCATCCACTCTTCCTCCCGGGGATGAAACCGTATTTCGTCCAACCCTTCCTCTTTCAGAATTTTTGTTTTCTCATAATCCACGGTGGAGGTGTAAAGATGGACGTGATGTTCCGGTCCGAAGCGGTTCTTCAGAAGTTTCAGATAATGGAGGGTAAGATCGAAGTTCTGCATCGGATCCCCTCCGGTCAATCCGGTTCCCGTGGCGTCCATGGCCTCGGCTTCGGCAATCACATCCTCGTCGGAAAATGTTCTGGACTCGTTGGCGTACGTAACTTCTTTTCCTTTCTTTTCCAAAGACACGGGGCAGTAGGCGCATCCCGTGCTGCAACGTCCGGTGACGAACAGAACGAGTTTGGAACCTTCCGTGCAATGCTCGCATCCGACGGCCAATCCGCCGTTGACGGCAGATCCGCATTCCAATTGTCTCCGAACCATGAAGGCTTCAACCGTTCCGACGTATTATTAACTCTCGCAGAAATATCGGCCCTCATGAAGAAGGATACGCGTCTGGTACTCGCATTGGACGAGACCGACGGTGAGAAAGCTCTGGAAATCGCGGATTCCGTCCGCGGAGCGGTGGATGCCATCAAGATAAATTGGCCGTTGGTGCTTTCCGCCGGCCCGGACATGATAAACGAACTGGCGAAAAAAGGAGATGTCATCTGCGACTTCAAAGTCGCCGACATACCGAACACCGTGCGTTTGATTGTGGAAAACTGCGTATCCCGGGGAGCGTCCGCCGTGATAGTCCATGCCTTTACCGGCGAAGATTCGCTCTTGGCCGCCAAAGAAGCCGCCGGAAAGGCAAAAATATTCGCCGTGACCGAAATGAGCCACCCCGGCGGAAAAACCTTCACGGCAAAACACGGGGAAGAGATGGCGGAACTCGGCGTGAAATGCGACGTTTCCGGATTCATAGCCCCTGCGACGAGACCCGAAAGAATTGCCGCGATACGGTCCGTGATAGGCGACAGACTGATTCTTTCTCCCGGAGTCGGGGCTCAGGGAGGCGACGCGGCATCCGCGATAGAGGCCGGTGCGGACTACGTCATAGTGGGCCGTGCCATATACGGATCCGACAATCCGAGAGAATCTGCGGAATCCTTCAGGGACCGGATTGCCAAAGTGCTGTGATTTCCGCTATTGCGGTCCTACTGTACGCGCGCCCGTAAAGATATAAATAGGCATTCAATCATCAATCGACAATTTAAGGACGGAGACCTTTATAATGCGTAAATTCGGCAAAACTGACTCTTCCCCTTCGAAAGGGAAGAATCCCGTCGACAAAGACCGGGATATCAAATCATCAATCAAAGAAAATTGGCTTGCGTTGACCTTCGGTCTGATAGTGATCATCGCGGTTCTGGCAAGAACGGTTATGGCCGTCGGCATATCCGCCGATAACGGCTTCGCGCTGTCCGGCCAGAGTGCGGCGGAACACAAGCACGCAATCATCAGCATCCTTACGGGAACCTTCGGGCTGTCCGACCCTTCGCTTAACTACCCGTTCGGAGGCACACTCATGCAACCTCCGCTGGTCGACATCATACTGGCAGGTTTCGCATGGATTCCCATGGCACTGGGGGCATCCGCATCCACCGCGGCCTCAGCCGTGTTGGCACTCTCCGGGCCGACCGCCGCGGCATTCACCGTACTTCTGGTTTACTACCTCGGAAAGGAAATGTTCGACAGGAACATCGGCATCATCGCCGCGTTCTTCTTTGCGGTTCTTCCTCTGTCCGTGGTAATGTCCGTATTCTCCGACGGCACGACAATGGGAATCCTGGTAATGATTTTCGTTCTGGCTTCGCTGTTCGTTCTGAGAGCGATGAAGGCGTTGGAAGCCTCCGAAGACCGGACCATAAAAGCGGTTCTGGCGAAAGACGTTCTGAAATACGTCCTCGGTGCAGGCGCTTTATTTGCGTTCATAGCACTGTCATGGAACGCATTCAGCATGATTATCGTGCTCCTGGTTTTCATGATGGCCGGTCACGCGGTGATATCCCGTCTCAACAGCCATGATTTCGGTTCTGTTTTCGCGGCTTATGCGATAATGCTCCTTATGACGTTGGGAATATCCCTGCCTTACTACTACGCCGCAGGACTGTTCAGCCTGATATTCACCGGACCTCTCCTGCTTGCCGTCATATCCGTGGCAGTGGTGGGATTGTTCTACGCCATGAGGAAGAAACCGAAACTCCAATCTTTCGTCATACCTATTCTTGCGACGGTTCTGATATTTGCAATACTGTATCTGGCAACCCCCCAGCTGTTCAACGATGTGGTGAGCGGCAACGCAATCTTCGAATCTTCCATTGTCGCCAGTCTGTTGACGCCCACCAACGTGGGAATTTCGAAGATGGCCTCATACTACGGATGGGCCACCGTTTGGATGCCCTTCGTGATAATCGCTCTTCTGTTTCACAAACTTGACAAGAACAGCCCCTCTGAATCCCACCTTACGATGTTACTTTGGATCACCGGGGGTTTCCTGCTCAGCTGGCTGTCCAGGGAAAACGCCATCATGGCCGGTGCGATGTACTCCGTCGCCGCCGCTTCCGTGCTGGTTTTGCTTTACAGATATGTGGGCATGTCCGAATACTTCAAAACCCTCAAAGGCGGAGGCTGGAAGGCCAGTCTCAAAAAGTTCCTGCGCCCGGAACCCTTCGTCACTCTTGTGAGCGTGGTGTTCCTGGTGATTGCGCCCAACGCAATGCTGTTGGCCGACGCGACCACATCTTCCAATCAGGACGTCGGCAGCAAATATCTCGGCGGAATCGGTTACACCGTGGATACGGACGAAGGCAATCCCATGAACATGCTTTGGGACGATTACTATAACGTGGATAAGGAAGGTGCCCTTGCGACATGGTTCGAATACTCTTCCAAATCCGTCGATCGGGGCGGTTTCACATCGGTCACCAGTGATTCGGGGCAGGGTGCGACGGCGGTATCGAACATACTGCTCGCCGAAGGTTCCGCAGGCGCGGTGTCCGCAATGACAGTCCGCATGATTCTCGCTGACGGAATGGATAAGTACAAAGATCTGATGGACGACGATTTGGTCGAAGGTCTGAAGAAGATAATCGACAACCCGTCGGAGACCAAGAAAGACGTGCTCGGGGATCAGGAAGCCTATCCCGGGCTGGGTTCGGATTTGGATGAAGAAAACGCGGTTTATCTCGCATCCGTCCGTTTGATGACGTCCGAAATGACCGAAGCGGATATACATGAAGTTTACAAAGGAGTCCGCGAAAGGAGCGACGGAGCGATAACTTACGTTGTTCTCAACGCGAGCATGCTTCCCATGTACAAGGGAGACGGAACTATGTTCTCCACATTGGCATATCTCAACGATTACGCCATAAATTCTGACGGAAGCGTTTCCAAGTATTACGAATACAGTTACATCATAGATTATATGGACGCAATGTTCGAATCTTTCATCTGGAAGGCCATGATGGGAATCAACGATGAAACCGGAATCAATTACAGTGCCGTACTGTCTCTTCTTTCCAGCGACGGTTCCGTGGCCGCAGCCCCCGGTCTCGGCCTCGGCGGATTTGAAGTCGACTACTGGCAGGTCAAATACAACCCGAACGAAGACGCGGGATTCTCAGACGACGGATGGGTGTACATGGACGGTTACAAAGCCGTGGACAAACAGAAGAAAGAAGGCGGATTGATCAATTACTTCTCAAGTCTGATTGTGATGAAGGTTTCCGACAACTATGAGACGGAGACCGGACAGGTCACCTTCGACGGTACGGCTCTTGAGGGAGCGAAAGTCGCCGTGTTCGAAAAGGACCCCAACGGAATTCTCGTCCAGCGTTCCACTGCGTTTACCGACGAGGACGGCAACTACTCCGTTCTGGTTCCCGTGAATTCCAATGATTACGAATTCAGGATTTTCATCGCGACGGAAAAGACCGTCGGCGGAACCTATCTGCAATACAACGCAAGCGACAATCCGAACTTTGATTTGGACGCATCCACCGTAACAGGTTCGGTCGAAGGCGAAATCGGGGATCTGACCGTCGAACTGCTGAACGGATACTCCGGCGAGAAACATTATGTGGACGTATCCGGCGGAGAATACACATTCAACGACATAGCCCCTGGCAAATACACCGTGACCCTCAGACTGAACGGAAAGGAAATCGACAGTCTGTCCATAACGGCGTATCCCGGATCCAATTCCGGAGTCGATTTCGATCTCTCGTCCACGCTGAAAGTCACCGTGAAA
>Ga0265294_10008842_pt1 | contig 11698 bp, 11 predicted proteins | sample MunlanPumphouse3_FD_192504 | JGI IMG/M metagenome (GOLD analysis project Ga0265294, IMG submission 192504) | Groundwater microbial communities from a municipal landfill in Southern Ontario, Canada - Pumphouse #3 | ecosystem: Environmental > Aquatic > Deep subsurface > Groundwater | place...
GTTGTTAAGGTAAAGTTGATAGTATTCCTGTACCGGTATAAACTTTTTGTCGAGTTCAATAATGTGGTTTATCAGCTCTTCTTTGGTAAGGGTTTTTAAGTATTTTTTAAGGTTGGTTGTAGCCATTAAAATTCGTTTATATTTTTCTTTCACCCCTGACAGGGTTTGGAACCCTGTCAGGGGTGAAAATTAAACTTCCGCCAACTGGTTTTCGTAATCGAATGCCATCATCAGGTCGATGAGCTTTTGCTCGGCGAGATCGAGGGCATCGGCACTTTCGTTGACTGTAACTACATAGTTTGAACAAGGCAGGGTTACAAAAACATCGGCTCCGGCAGTTTCATCGATGATTGGTTTAGCCTTCGGTTTTTCACCATCTTCGATCAGTTTTGCACGGATGGCACCTGCCAATTTGTTGGCATTGTCACTGATTGCCACTGCCAAAGTTTCCATTAGACTGAAAGTACGGGCTTGGTTCGAAGTGATGCGCCAGTTCAACAAAGCACTTGCCAAGGCTGGGATCACTTTCTCACGTTCTTCTTTTGGAAGTACCAAGCATTTCCCAAACACATTTTCACTTTCAACCCAACCTTTCGCTTTTAAGTCTTCGATTATATCTTTAGACAATTCAGGTTCATGTTGATTGGTTGAAACAGAAAAAAGAGTACGCAAGTCAATGGCAATATCGTACACGAAAAGTCCACCAGTACGGACATTGTCAGGAATCCAATTACGACGAGGAAGAGTACGGTTATTGGTTGCCAAGAATTCGTCAATTTCTTCTTCGGTCATCAATTTATCGCCCCAACGAACATTCACTGGATGTCTATCGGGCTTGTCACTTCTGTCGAAGGTTAGGTTTTCTTTGTCAGTTCCTGCAAGCAATGGGTGAATGGGACGCATGGCAGAAATAGATAATGGACTTCGGCGTTTTACAGTTATGCCATCGCCAGCACGCATCCAACCACCAAGCAACTGATCTACATATGAAGGATCACATGGAGACCATGGTTCTTTATTTTCCAATTGTTTATCCTTAGTTACATTGTAGTTAAATGTGATGGGTGCCATTTGTACGTTCAAATTTGATGTCATAGCATCAAGTATTGAGCGTTTTACTTGTTGCCCGCTTGAATAAGCAACAAAACGATTGAACTGTTGATCGAAATAAGTCTTTTGACCTTTCTCTACACAAAAAACTGTGTGTTCTGCGTGTTTTAACGCTCTTAAATAAATGTAAGCATTCATAGTTATTCGTTTTAAGATTTTTTATTTACTACTGCGTATTGAAAACGGATTAAGGTTAGGAAGTAAGGTACATTATCGACTGGCATGGTGTGGATAATTTCTGCAATTTCGGCGAGTTGATCTGTTTCAGGACTTCCTTTTACAATTTCGATTAATGACTCGATAAACTGCTTTTTATTCACTGAAGCCAATAGGTTTGTTACTTCTTGACTTTTTACCTTTTTTGCATTTTTATCGCTCAAAGAGTACGAGTTGAGGGTAGTCGCAATCTGTTGCGCCTTTTCCCATAATTGTTCATTATTCAGCATAGCTAATAACCATATTTGATAAGTATTAAAATTGATTTTTTTTTCTTCATCGATAGGATTGTATTTCGGAACGACCCCTTTGGCCATACTATCCCTAAACCCTTTTGGTTCGAGGGCATTTACTCCAATTGATCCCATCTGACAAGCTTTGGTAAAGCCTATCGCTGTTCCAAACAATTGTTCAACTTGTTCTCGTTTGGTTGTTCCGAAATACTTGTCATAGAGTTCAAACGGTTGCCGTATGCTAGGTAAATTAAATGGCACAAAGCCCACAGTAATATTCATTTGTCCCAAGCTATAAACATACGCTGTTAACGATGTTTCGGGATAATTGCGGGCAATACCAATTAGAACTTTTGTCCATGATTGGGTATTTAGCTCAATCCCTCCGTCTTTCATTGCACCAAACGGATTGAACGATGCTGTTGGGTTTGCCTCATCATAACTTAGTTTGTCGTAACGGTGTGCAATCCATTGTCCATTCCATGTGTTGATTTGGTTTCCTCTCAGGCTAGGTGTACTGTTTAAATAATCGCGATATACCTGCCAACCCTCAAACAGATCAAGCAAAATTTGCTTGTTACTGAATAGAAGCGACAATCCGCTTTGCACTCCAATACCCAAACCACTCCCAATCCACGATAAATAAATATCATCGGTCTTAATTGGTAATTCGAGATTCGTTACTTGTCCCGAAGTTGGTTTTGTGTAATCCAAAGTTGGAAACCCTATAGCATTACTTACATCAGCTGTCCCCGATTCAATTTTTTCAATTGTCTTTGAATAGCGATCAAACCTTTCTTCTGTTGTTTCATAGGGTATCTTCCCAAGTCTCATTTGATCCCAACTTATTTTGGGATTTTCTAAAGGTGACCACCCACCAGGCATCATGTATTTGTTGTGGTTAAAGAAAATCTCATAGTACTTTTCAACGAAAAACGCTTTTGCAGTGTAGTTGCTTTGATACTTCTCGTTGTAAGCATTCAGAAAGATTTTTCCAATATTTGCTGCTATCATATCTGTTTTTTTATAAAAATCGTATTGAAACATCGTAAAACTCGGGTTTGGCAAATTCAACCAGAAAACCCAATTCATTATCGTAAGCCTTCGACGGAATGACAAAGGGTTTTGAACCATTGGCAGATTTATCCAAGCCCCTATAGCCCACCGAACGGTACGAAACCGGAATTTCCATTTTTGCCTGCTCTTCATAAGGCGAAGTGTCGTAAAGGTCTTTGTCAGCTTCATCAATACAGGCAACCGAATCGATATCGAGTGTTTCCAAAAGTGCCGATTTTGAGTTGTGCCAAAGTTCTTTGATCATCCATCTCCCATCTTTGAACACGGCATTCAAGTCGATGTTTACAAATTCAATGGAAGGATAAACTGTATCGATCATCAATTGTGCATCTCGCTCTTTCATCAAATTGCCATTAGGCAGAGCTTCAAACGTTCGTAGCAATACTTCCAAACCATAAGGCAAAGCATCGGTTTTTTCAGTGGGAGGTGCAAGTACATAAATGGGTTTGTAGTGCCCAATTGTTTCTTTTGAACGCTTGCGGTTAATTCGTCCAAAACGCTGAATCAATGCATCAACAGGGGCACATTCGGTAACCATCAGGTCGAAACTAATATCTAGGCTCACTTCAACAACTTGGGTTGAAACCACCAAGCAAGCCTCGGTACTGTTGTTGTAAATGTTTCGCAGTTCGGATTCTAATCGACTTCGTACTCCTCGTTTGAACCGGCTATGCACCAACATGCGTTCAACATGAGGATATTTTTCAGATAGTTCATCAAATAGAGACTGAGCCCGTTTCACCTGATTGCAAACCAACAGGATTTTTTGATTTTGTTGAATGGCATCGTCAATAATGTTGTTCAAGGATTCAATGGAATCTATTTTGTAGATAATGTGCCTATCGAATGAATCTAAAACATCATTGGGTAATTTTACTTCGTAAATATGGTTTGTCCCTCCCAATATGTCAACCAGCCGATTGTACAAAACCGTTGGCATGGTAGCTGTTCCAATATGTATCCGGCAACCAATATTGCAGAGGATTTCTACAATTTTTAAAACAATGGCTTGAGTAGTTTCCGAATAGGTATGAATCTCATCTAATATAATGTCACATCCTTTTAAGTCGGCAATCATAGCCTCGTAACCTTTTACTCCAAATACCAATGAGGCCATTTGATGAGGCGTAAGTACTTTAACAGAAGCACCAATGTGTCGTTGAAGTATCTTTTCTTCAATTTTTCCATTCTCCAATTTTATCCGTGAAGCAGCGTGCAGCAAACGAACATCGGCATCGGTGTTATTCAAATCTTCTTTTATACGTTCGTACATGGCATTGATCGATGCTTGAAATGGAAGGGTGTAAAACACACGCCCGGTGCAACGGCGAATCAGAAAGTCGGTTTTCCCTGCTCCGGTTGGAGCCGTAACAATGGTGTGTTTGCGGGTATCGTCTGTAGAAATCAATGATAACGGATACAACTCGCTTTTTCGGGAGTGGTAATAGCTCAAATCGGGTGTAACGAAAAGCTTTCGTTCCAAAGGTTTGACATAGCCACTCATGGCAGAGGCCAAATGGTCGGCAGCAATCAAAACGCCTTTCCATTCTGAATAACCATACTTCTTGGATTGGCAATAATCAACTACTTCATAAAAACTTTCCTTGGCCTGATCTACCGAGATTGGTTTGGTTTTAATATTGAAATGCTCCAAAACCGATAGGGCGTCTTTGCTCCAAACATCAAAACCTCTGATGTGCTTCTCAAAAACCTCCGGTTCGTTTTCATCCAAATCGAGTAAACCTTTTCCGCCCGCATCCTTATAGATTGATTTGTGGTGAGCCACAATCATGTCAATTACAGGATACTGTTCTTCTTCATTTAAAATTGAAATGAAAAACAGGGATGCCAATTCATGCCGGAACAAGAATCCGGGAGGCCGTTGAAAATTCTTCTTCAAAGTCTTTTGAAAAAGAGAACTCGCTTTGCCAATGTCGTGGAGAATAGCACCCTTTCTGGCAATGGATATATCTAAACCAAGATGCTGTGCTAGCATTTCGGCGAGCAGGGCAACTTCGGATAAATGCTGAACCAAAGTAACACGTCCGTTCTCTTCCCCTTTGGCCAATATGTGGTCGAGGTTCTTCATTACATTCCACTAACGGGTTTGCCTGCAATTTCTAACCATCCATACATGGGTTTCGCCTCATCGAACCGATTAAAGCCTACCAAAAACGACTTTTCATTTTCGCCAAACCGCAATTCAAATCCGGTTAGTTGGTCAAATTCATTTTCGTCCAATTGCATTATTTCGGGATCGGGAAAAAGCAAATCTTCATTGCGGCACAAGCAAATGTGTTGCATTGAACTTTTTTGAGCCTCTTCTTCTAACACAAATGCCAAGTAAAGAATCGGGTTGATCATTACTCCACGTTCAAGGATAGATTGTTTGCGCACCATCATTTTCTGTTGGGTTTTCTTCTCCCAGCCACGAGTTTGCGTTTGTTCTTGTTGTACACTGATTGACGAATAGGTCAACTTGTGCCGAACAATGGAACTAACTTCCAATTTTTGTCTTATTCCTTCAATTATTGATGGTGTAAGGAATTGTTGGCTGAATGTTTTACCATCTCTCACTGCGGTCCAAGGTTTGATAAACCCAAAGGGACCTGTATATTTTACGATGTATAACATAGTTGTATCTTTTCGTTTACTATCCCTGCCAGGGTTTGGAACCCTGTCAGGGATAAATGAAGCTTTATATAATTGCACCAAAACCAATACCTGTTGAATTTCCCAATCCTACATTCCACGCAAACAACTTTGTTTCGGGTTTGCCTTCGATTATCACCGGACACCAATTCGCCCTATTTTGCACTCCGTTATATGTTATTTTTTTTGTACCTACCCCATTATAGGAGCTATCGAATCGTATATCTAACGAATCATCAGTTATTCCTGCTTTATTCATCTTATTTGTAAGGGTTTCTTTCAAACAAGTGTTGGCGCGTGAGTCGTTAAATAATATGTGATCTATTTTTTTTCCAACCCTTCGTTTAATAAAAATCGGACTTGCAACATGAAATAAGGTTCGATCAGTTAAATCAGGGTCTTCCTGAATAATTATTTCAGAAACAATTAATCCATAAAACATTTCCGGTTCTGATTGAATGCCTGAAACCATCTTTTTTATCAGCGTCTCATCATATGAGCTAAAGAAAAAAGATGTTCCCAGTTTTAACCTTAACCCATCTGCCACCACTTTCCCCCCGGATAACTGAGAGAAAGAGTATAAAGAAATCTTTCCATGGTCTTCGTTCCATCCTAACCATTTGTGAATAGTTCCAGTAAGCAAAGGTTGGTGGTTAAATGGAATGATTTTATTTGCGGTCTTAATTTTTAAATATATTCTCATATCCTATATTTTTGGTTATCGTTTTTTCGGTTCAATACTTCTAACGTTTTCCGCAACCTCATCCCCGGTTGCTCTTATCCGCCACGCGTAATTATTGTTTTGTAGTTTTGTTTCATAAACGGTATAATTCAATTTATTTTTCTATTTCCACCCACCCAAAACCACTTGAACTCTTCTCTCCCACTCCGGCACCCCATAGCATCCGGTGCACTTCAACCGGAGCTGTCAATTCAAAGTTGAACAAATTGCCTACTATCCGCGATTCTTCTACGGTGTTGGGCTTAATGACAAAACCAGCACGTTTGAACGCTCCTTTCCGGTTCAATTGAATTTGTCCGGGCGAAATCGCATCGGCGTTTCGGGTGTTGTTATATTTTTCAACCAAATGCTTTATGGCTAATGTTTCAAATAATTCATCGTTGGGCGAAAGGTATTGCGCGTGTTTGTCTTCGTCGGTCCTATAACTTACCACCCATGGGCTTTGAAGCCTATAAACCATGCGTTCTGCAAATGCAGGTTCGGGTAAGGCTTCCACACGGGCAACCCGAAAGTCGATGCCGTTGAATTTATCACCAAGATAAAACTCCTGACGCATAAACAAGCCTTTGATAAAGTTGGAAGCAGCCTCGGTTACATCGAACGAAATCTGCAACGCAATGTCATGTACCGAAATTTCAAACAGCTTTTTTTCTTTCCAGAGTTTGGGCTTTCCGAAATCCAGGCGGGAAAAACAAAAAAGCTTGTAGCGCTTGCTTTCACTTTGCCCATACCCTTGTTCGTGAAGAAATTGCGCAAAATCCGTATCGGCCTGAAGTAACACCTTATAAATCCATGCACTGATGTAATACGGGTAATCCATGGGCAACATACGTTGCTTCGTGGTGCGGTTGATTGTAAGTCTTATTCTCATACCAAAAATTTTCAGCTCTGCTACAAAAGAAAATGATTCAACTGTCAACCCATGTCAGTTAAAATTTTTTTTGCATGCGTTTTTAAAAATTGTTTAAAATCTTCCGGTTCAATCACTTCTATTTCGTCATGAAGGCCCATCACAAAACGTCCGATTCCGTCAAAACTGCATACCCTAGTTGTAAAAAGGAACTGCCTTTCGTTCACTGGAATAATATATTCTTCAGCTAGCGGATACTCTTCTTTTAAGAGTTCACAGGCACGAATGGAAAGTTTCAAGGTTACCTGAATTTGCCGGTTTGAGCTTATCCGAAACACGTCAATCGGCATTTTTTTGTGCTTCACAGCATGCTGCCAGGGTTCAGCAAGCACTCGTACTGACTTTATCCGTGTGTTTTTAAACGTTTTACAACATTTCGACTGAATGTCATAAGCCCAGGTTGCCACATAATTTGTCGTAAAATCAAAGGGTTCGACCAAACGATCACGCGCTTCATTACTATTGGCCGACAAATATTCTTTCAGAATCACCTGATTCTTATGTTTGATTGCCTGGATAAGTTGGTGAATATTTTCTGAATACGCTTTTTTAACAATGGTGTTTGCCACCCGGTTAAAATCGTATAAGGCATACAACTTATGAATCAGGTTTTGTTTTAACAGATTTTCATTATCAATGGAATGGATAGCTTTTTGAAGGATCACTGCCTCTTCCCGTGAGAAATGGAGCAATTCACTAATCTCCCTGAAATAGGGTGAAGTTTTATCGATGGCGTAATAACCTCTTCTGGGTTTTGGAATAATAAACCCGGCATCCCGGAATGTGCTGATGTATCGATAGGCAGTTCTTACTGAAATATCGAAACGTTCGGCAATTTCTTCAATGGTATATCGCAGGCCAGAAGATAGAAAAAGAAGCATTTCGAGCAACAAATGCAATTTCGGTTGTTCATTCATGGCATATTTTGATTACAGGCATAAAACTATAAATTATTTTCCCATCAATCAATATAATATCCCGAAAAAAAAATTGCTTTTTCAATAAAAAAAACACTTCAGGTACTAAAAAATCAAAGCCAGTACCTAATTTCGGAAAGCAGACTCACCGGAAAAAACAATAGTTTTGTTATGAAAAAAGGTTCTTTTGGCTATGCCTGCTTAAATTTTATCCATGTAGTCCGGTAAAACTTTCGAAATTTTTCCCATTGGTCGAAATGACCATGCTTTCATGGTTTGCTTCTTTTAGATGGGGTTTGTTGCGCCAAACGAAGTGAGGAATCTTAAATCAAAAGTCTGTATAAATTCAGTTAGTACCAGACAATAATGCAAAAATATTTCAGTAGTCAATCAGCATCAATGTATAGCACAATCCATGTAAATGATACATTGAATTCCGGACTCCATCGAGAAATAAAATACCGGCTAATACGATAAAAAAAACGAAAGGGGAAAGGTGGGGGCAAGCCTGTTGAAAAGGAAGTTAATTCATTTTTGGTGGGTCTGCGTCGATAAAACCCTGCATTTTAATATATCAGGGTTGTACTTAAGCCCAAAAAAAGGAACTGAATAATAATCCAGTTCCTTCGATTATCAGCTTGTCGGGGTAGCAGGATTCGAACCTGCGACCTCCTGCTCCCAAAGCAGGCGCGCTAACCGGACTACGCTATACCCCGTACAGTTTTCTGCTGAATGCGGAGAGAGGGGGATTCGAACCCCCGGTACGGTTTCCCGTACGTCAGTTTAGCAAACTGGTGGTTTCAGCCACTCACCCACCTCTCCAGATTAGGAACAAAACGCTATTTGTTTAGCTTCGATATGAACATCCGTAAAACGGACTGCAAAAATAGGGAGTTTTTTTTAAACTGCAAACAATAACTTCAAAAAGGCTGTAAATAAGATATTAATGCCCGCATTGATTACAATACACTGATTAGTTGAGCATTACAAAAAAACATCCACAAACAAAATGGATCCTACACCCCTAAAAACCTCGTAAAATTTACCCACAGCTTCCTTCTCCGGTGGATCGTTACACTTTTTCATCCAGGACTAACCTAAATCCCAGATGACGATGGAAATAGGAAGGGATATTCCGGCATCGGTTATGCACCGTACAATAAACGGCTTCTCTATTCCAGGCTCCCCCCCTGTACACTTTCTCCGCCCCGGTATCCGGCCCTTTGGGATGAACGACCGGGCCATCGTCAAGGTAGTGCTCTTGATACCAATCGTTACACCATTCCCATACATTACCGCTCATATCGTACAATCCAAGTTCGTTGGGTGCTTTCATACCGACTTCATGCGTAGAACCGGATGCATTTTCGACGAACCATCCTACTTGCTCCAGCGTATCACTGCCAGAATAGATGAATCCCTTACTTCGATTGCCCCCCGCAGCTGCATACTGCCACTCTGCTTCCGTTGGTAAACGATATTTCTTACCCGTGATCTGATTGAGTCGCAAAATAAATACATTCACATCATTCCAGGAGACATTCTCGACGGGCAACCGATCACCGGTAAAAAAAGAGGGATTAATACCGGTTACCGCAGTCCATAAGCCCTGTGTTACCGGATATTTGGCCATCCGGAAAGCATTCATTATCACTTGATGCGCAAGCTGCTTGCGGATAAAAATTCCACGGCCACTCTGATTTTTGCAATAAAATTTACCGCTTTCAACAGTGCACATCTCCGGAAGAAGGAACTCATCTAAATTTAGGGGGTTTCCCGGCAATTTCCCGATATAGTTCTTTTCATGGTCAGGAGGTAACGTTTCCATACTTATCATTATAAAATATTGGTTGCATGTTTTTCAAAGTTACAAAAATATTTACTCCAACTATTAGCGGTTGGGAATCACCCCCTTTAGTCGACTTGAAAAGTAAAGGTAAAAAAATTTCTTTTAGGGGATATCTGCGTCCAAACACATGGCGCGCAATTCCAAAAGGGTTCCGTTATAATCGTTTCCATCCACATAATGCCGTATACCATATACCCTGATCCGTTCGGAGAATTGATGAAAAGTCCAGTTCATCCCCTGGAGTTTATGTTTTCCTGAATATGAAGCGATCCAAAGCGGAAAATTTTCTACACTACCCTGCAGAATCTCGTTGTAAAACGTTCGCCCAGTATATACAACAGGGGTTACGCCATAATGTTGTTCAGCCATTTCAAGCCATTTTTTCACCCCCCGGGTCAGCGACTCATTCCCATAACGGCTATGCTTTTCCACATCGAGTATAGGAGGAAGATCGCCTGGCTCCAAGGTAACCCGGGATGCAAAATTCCTAAACTGTTGTTCGGCGGGCTCATTCGGACGATAATAGTGGTAAGCACCCCGGATATACTGATGATTTCGGGCATTTTTCCAGTTGCGTTTAAACTCGGTATCTTTGCCATCGGCACCCATGGTAGCCCGTATAATTACAAATTCAATAGGATGATGCGACTGCCTGACTTTATCCCACGCAATGGTTCCCTGATAATGTGAAACATCAATTCCAAAAACATACTGCGACGCTGAAGCATAATGATTTTCCATGAACCTCATTTTTGGGGATAAAACCCGATAGGTAACAGTGCCTGCGATTAGGATAAAAACCAGAAACAATACAATTCCCGTAATAAACACAGATTTCCGCCTTAACGGTCTGGATGGAACCGAAGGAATGGGTGGGCACTCTTTTTGCTCCGTTCGTGCATTCCGACGCCAACGATGGAATCCGATCAATAGGAAAATGATAAAAACAAAAAACAGTAAAAGAAAAAAAACTGCGCGCAAAGGATGATGATGCACATAGCCTTGAAAAGAGACGAAAACCAGAAACCCATAACAGAGAATCATACAGAGAATATTTTAGAGGAAAATTAAATTGCACTTCGTATTCAAACACCATTCGATGCGCTATACATCAACTTTCAGCCAGAAAAAAAATACCCCATAACAAATTGCCATTCTGCGGATAGGCGCAATGGAATTAGAGGATTTCCACAGGATGGATCGTACTCGATTTTTTTGACCCTGCCAAATATAAACAATTCCCTGAAATTACCTTTTTTTTTAAGAAAAGACACGAAGAATGCACGCTTGTAAGGCATCGAAAAATGGAGTAATATTGCAGATTCTTAAATAGACAAGGATTACGGGAATAAACCGACAGAAAATGAACAAAGGATTATTGACCATTTTTCTTTTAATTCTCTCAAACACCTTCATGACACTGGCCTGGTACGGGCATTTAAAGTTTAAGGAATACAATTGGTTTCACAATCCCGCATTACTCACCATCATCTTAATCAGTTGGGGTATTGCTTTTTTTGAGTACATTTTTCAGGTTCCTGCCAACCGGATAGGTTTTATAGAAAATGGAGGCCCATTTACCATCTGGCAACTAAAAGTAATACAAGAAGTGATCACCTTGACGGTTTTTACTATTTTCACTTTGACCGTATTTAAAACCGAAACCTTACGGTGGAACCATCTCCTTGGATTTGTATTCTTGGTTTTGGCTGTTTTTTTTATTTTCAAGAAATAACAACCGCCATCACACAGAAAGAAAAGGATATTATGGTGTGGTTTTCATTCGCATTCGGCAAGAAAACCACGAACTGTCTGAAGATAAAGGGCTTGTTTTTCAAGGTGATGACTATGTGAGGCCATGGTAAAGGTAATCATTTTTGATCCGGGAATTAAGGAGGAATAAAAGCGTGTAGTTTCCGGAGTGGCTTCATCTAATTCGCCACAGGTAAAGAGCACGGGAAGCTGAAGATGGGGAAGGTCAGGAGTCAGATC
>Ga0265294_10008844_pt1 | contig 11696 bp, 11 predicted proteins | sample MunlanPumphouse3_FD_192504 | JGI IMG/M metagenome (GOLD analysis project Ga0265294, IMG submission 192504) | Groundwater microbial communities from a municipal landfill in Southern Ontario, Canada - Pumphouse #3 | ecosystem: Environmental > Aquatic > Deep subsurface > Groundwater | place...
TGAAGCGATTAATCTCTTACTCCCTGATATTTATCGCGATATCGTCACTGTCGATGGAGTTAAACCATTTGCCCAACCAAAGGTTGATATTACTAAAATCAGCGATACTGAATTGGAGGTCAAATTTACAATTGTCACCGCTCCTGAAGTTAAACTCGGAGCTTATACAGGTTTAAAAGTTGGTCATGAAGCCGTTAAAGTGACTGAGAAAGATCTCGAAGCCGCTTTAGAAACTGTTAAGAATCAAAACGCTTCTCTCGTCCTTAAAGAAGATGCTGCCGCTCTCGGCGATACAGTTGTCATGGACTTCTCTGGTACGATTGAAGGAAAACCTTTCGAAGGCGGTGCGGCCACTAATCATGAATTAGAATTAGGCTCCCACGCTTTCATCCCAGGATTTGAAGAGCAATTAGTTGGCCATAAGGCTGGTGAGCACATTGATGTTAAAGTCACCTTCCCCCAAAACTATATGGATGAATTAAAGGGTAAAGAAGCAATCTTTGCTTGTGACATTCACGAAGTGAAGGAAAAGAAAATTCCTGAATTAACCGATGATTTAGTCAAAGAATTAAAGATTAAAGATGTCGAAACTGTCGATGCCTATAAAAAATTCAAGAAAAATGAATTGAAAGTCAACAAAGAAGCCGAAGAAAAACGCGCCTATATCGCCAAATTAACTGACGAAATCGCCAAGAGTTCGACTGTTGATATTCCAGAAGAAATCATCGATTCTCAAACTGCTTCTCGCAAGGAAGATTTAGAGAAAAAAATTAAGCAATCTGGTTTAACCTTAGAACAATATCTCCAATTTGTCGGTCAAAAAGAAGAAGAATTCTTGGCTAAACTTAAGGATGAATCTAAACACGATGTGACAAACTATATGGTCATGGAAGAAATTGCCAAGGCGGAAAAAGTTGAAGTCACTCCTGAAGAGCTCGAATTTGAATATTCAAAAATTGCGAGCCAATATAATATGAAAGTCGAAGATGTCAAAAAAGCTCTCGCTCCTCAAGAGAACGAATTCCGCAACAATTTGAAAATGCAGAGAGTCGAAGAATTTTTGACTTCACATAACGAGTAGTTTTTCATAACCAACTCTTGAAAGGAGGAATCGTTATGGCGGAAAAACCCCAAACACTTACTCTCCCTTTACTTATCACCCGTACTTTAGTTATCTTCCCTGGCAATCAACAATTGATTGAAGCGGGAAGAGAGTTTTCCATTAACTCTGTTAATGTTGCTCGCAATGATACCAATTCTTTGATTTTTGTTACGAGCCAAAACAATTTTGATGTCGAAAACCCCACTGATGCTGATGTCTATCATGTCGGAACATTGTGCCATATTATTTCTTGCTCTGAGCGCGATGGTCATCAAAGAGTGCGCGTGGAAGTCGTGGAACGAGTTCAATTATCAAATGTTTCTCTTGATAGTAAGGGCAACTATTATGTCGCTCAAGGCACAATTTTAGATTTGCCTGTGATTAGCGATGAAAAGAATAAAGCCATTGTCTCAGCGATTGAAAAAATCATTGATTCAATGCCTAACATTGTTTCGCAAATGCCCCGCAATGTCGCTAACCTCATTTCTAAAACGGAAAATGCCGCGACACTTTGCTATGCTCTAGCTGGCTTTTTAGAAGCCCCGGTGGAGAGAAAACAAGAAATTCTCGAAGCTAAAGATCAAGAGACATTAATGCAATTAATCACTGTTTTACTAAATGGTGAAAATCAAAGATCTGAAATTGAAAGAGAAATCTCTGATCAAGTTCGCGAATCAGCGGAAAAATCGCAGAAAGAGTATTTCTTACGCGAAAAACTGAAAGCGATTAAAAAAGAACTCGGTGAGGATAGCGATAAAGCTAACGATCCTGATACCATCTTAGAAAGATTAGAGAACAATCCCTATCCTGAAAGTATCAAGGCTAAAGTTAAAAGCGAATTAAAGAAACTTGATATGATGCCTTCTGGCTCTTTAGAGGGAGCGTTAATACAAAGTTACCTCGATGTCTTAATGAATGTTCCGTGGTGGCAAAAAACGACGGATAACGATGATTTAAAGAATGTCGAACGCATCCTTGATGAAGATCACTATGGTCTCGAAGAACCGAAAAAGAGAATCGTCGAATATTTGGCAGTTAAAAAATTAACGGGTAATCTCAAATCGCCCATCCTCTGTTTTTATGGTCCTCCCGGAACAGGTAAAACTTCTTTAGGCAAATCTATTGCTCGCGCTTTGGGTCGCAAATTCTTTAAAGCCTCATTAGGTGGTATTAGCGATGAAGCGGAAATTCGTGGTCATCGCCGTACCTATGTCGGCTCATTACCTGGTCGTATCATTCAGGGGATGAGAAAAGCGGGCGTCACTAACCCTGTTTTCCTTCTCGACGAAGTCGATAAACTCGCTAGTTCATATAAAGGCGATCCAGCCAGCGCTCTTTTAGAGGTGCTTGATCCCGAGCAAAATAATGCCTTTAATGATAATTATTTGGAAGAACCTTATGATTTGAGCGATGTCTTATTTATTTGCACCGCCAACTATCTTGATCAGATTCCCGGTCCTCTTCGTGATCGTTTAGAATTGATTCAACTTTCGTCATATACCGAATTAGAAAAGATTCAAATCGCTAAACGTCATCTGATCAAAAAACAAATTGAAATCAATGGTTTGAAAAAAGAACAAGCCTCTTTTACTGATGATGCCATTAAAACAATTATCCGCAGTTATACTCGTGAAGCCGGCGTTCGTGAATTAGAAAGAAAGATTGCCTCTTGCTTACGCAAAGTGGCAGTTGCCATCGTTAAAGATTCAAAAATTACTTCTATTGAAATCGATGTTGAAAAAGTTCGTAAATACCTTGGAACGCCAATTTTCGAAGATAGCAAGAAGGAAAAAGTTCCGCAAATTGGAGTTGTCACTGGCTTAGCTTACACTGAATATGGTGGTGAAATTCTTCCAATTGAAGTTAATAACTTCAAAGGAAAAGGAGCGCTTATTCTCACTGGTCACTTAGGCGATGTGATGAAAGAAAGTGCTTCTATCGCTCTTGATTATGTCAAAGCCAATGCTGAAACTTTTGGTATTAAATATGATATTTTTAAAGATTTGGACATTCATATTCATGTTCCAGAAGGAGCTGTTCCAAAAGATGGTCCTAGTGCTGGTGTCGCCATTACGACAGCGATTATTTCATGCTTATCAAAGCGTCCTGTTGATCCTAACTTAGCGATGACAGGAGAAGTAACTCTTCGTGGCAATGCTTTGCCAATTGGGGGTTTGCGGGAAAAGTCCTTAGCCGCCTTGCGGTCAGGTATTCAAACTATCATCGTCCCGAAAGCCAATAAAAAAGATGTTGATGAACTTCCGAAAGAAGTCAAAAAATCATTGAGCATCCTCTATATGAATACGGTGGAGGACGCCGTTAAAGTGGCCCTTTTAAAATAATGATTAATTTTTCTAACGCTACTTTTATTAAATCGGCGACGAAACTTTCGGAGGCTCCCATTGAGGATCTTCCGGAAGTTTTAATCGTCGGTAAGAGCAACGTTGGTAAATCGTCACTTATTAATGCTATGTGTCATAGGAAGAGACTGGCGTTCACTTCCTCTAAACCTGGTCATACACGTTTATTAAATTACTATGATATTGATCATCGTTTTTATCTAGTGGATGCACCTGGATATGGATATGCGCGAGGAGGCGTTGATCTCGACGCTCTTTTTGGTGAGATGATGTCAGACTTTTTTAGTGATAATCACAGATTAAAACTTGTTTTAATTCTCGTTGATTCTCGTCGTGAACTAGTGGCTAATGATCAAGAGATTATTGATTATTTGTCAATTAATCATATTCCTTTTTTGATGATTATCACAAAGACAGATAAGGTTAATCAAAGCGAAAAAGCCGCTTTGCTTAAACATTTGAAAACTCTCGCTATTGAGGTTGATCATCTCTTCTTCACCAGCCTTTTAAAACCCAAAACATTGGATAGTGTGAAAGTCGCGATTGAAAAAGCCCTTTAATTAGATTAAAATCCTTATATAAGCTCGTTGATGAAGAGGAGTAACTTATTCTTTCTTAAAAGAGAGTCGAGGATGGTGGAAGCTCGATAAGAATGATAAGCGAAGGTCGCTTCGGAGAGATCGTTACCTAGCGAAATAGGTTAATGAAGGGCATCGAAAGATGAACTAAGGTGGTACCGCGCACATAGCGTCCTTAGAGAGGACGTTTTTTTGTCCTTAGGAGAAGAAAGATGCTAGATAAACATTATGATCACCAAATGGTCGAAAGCGGTAAATACGAGACTTGGAAGAAGCGGGGTTATTTTACCGCCGGAAATTTAAATAAACCGCCTTTTTCTATCGTTATTCCCCCGCCAAATGTCACTGGTAAATTACACCTCGGTCACGCTTGGGATACGACGATTCAAGATATTATTGCCCGCTATAAGCGCATGCAAGGTTTTGATGTGTGCTATTTGCCAGGCATGGATCATGCTGGCATTGCTACGCAAGCTAAAGTGATGGCTAAACTTGTGAGTCTTGGCGTTGATGTCACTAAAATTTCCCGTGAAGATTTTCTCGCAAAAGCATGGGAATGGAAAGATGAATATGCTAAGTATTTCCATGAGCAATGGAAAGTGTTGGGTCTATCTCTTGATTACTCACGTGAGAGATTTACTCTTGATGAAGGTCTCAATCTCGCTGTGCGAAAAGTCTTTGTTGATTTATATAATAAGGGTCTTATTTATCAAGGAGAACGCATTATTAACTGGGATCCTGTTCAGATGACGGCATTGAGCAATGTGGAAGTTATTCATAAAGATGACGCGGGGCAGATGTTCTATTTTAAATACCCTATCGTCAATAGTGAGGAATCTTTAATTGTCGCCACGACGCGTCCAGAGACGATGTTTGGCGATGTCTGTGTCGTCGTGAATCCCGAAGATAAACGGTATAGTAAATATGTAGGAATGAAGGTTATAAATCCTGCTAATGAACAAGAGTTGCCAATTATTGCTGATGAATATGTTGATTTAGAATTTGGCACTGGAGCGATGAAATGTACCCCAGCTCATGATCCGAATGACTTTTTGATTGGCGAAAAATATCATCTTGCCAAACCCGTCATCTTTAATAAAAATGCGACGATGAATCATCTCTGTGGTCAATATGAAGGCATGGACCGCTTTACCTGTCGAACTCGTTTAGTTGAGCAGATTAAAAAAGATGGTCGCTTTGTCAAAATTGAAAATATCATTCATCCAGTAGGACATAGTGAGAGAACCGATGCGATTGTTGAACCGATGCTCTCGAAACAATGGTTTGTCAAAATGAAACCATTGGCAAAACAAGCCTTGGCTAATCAAAATGGGGAAAACAAAGTTAATTTTGTTCCCGAGCGCTTTGAAAAGACTTTTATTCAATGGATGGAAAAAGTTGAGGATTGGTGTATCTCCCGTCAACTGTGGTGGGGACATCGCATTCCCGCTTATTATAATCTCAAAACAGGTGAAACTTTTGTCGGAATGGACGCTCCAAAAGACAAAGAAAATTGGCGACAAGATGAAGATGTTCTCGACACCTGGTTCAGCAGTGCTCTCTGGCCTTTCTCGACTTTTGGTTGGCCTGAAAAAACAGCGGATTACCTCCGCTACTTCCCAACCGACACTTTAGTGACAGCCTATGACATTATTTTCTTCTGGGTCAGCCGCATGATTTTTCAATCGTTAGAAATGACCAAATTGCCACCCTTTAAAGAAGCTGTTATTCATGGTCTTGTTCGCGATGATCAAGGACGCAAGATGTCTAAGACTCTCGGCAATGGTGTCGATCCGATTGGAATCGTCAATAAATACGGCGCGGATGCTCTTCGTTATTTCTTAACGACTAACAGCACACCTGGACAAGATATGCGCTATATGGAAGAAAAGGTTATCTCGGCTTCTAATTATCTCAATAAAATTTGGAATTCAGCCCGCTATGTTCTCAGTGTTTTGCCTGAAGATTTTAAGCCTGAGGATTTAGATCAAAAGTCTTTTTCACCTCTTGATCAATGGATTATCAATCGTCTAGAAGAGACAATCAGCAAATTGATTATCAATATGGACAAATATGATTTTAATGCTGCGAGCACTCATCTTTATAATTTTGTCTATGATGATTTCTGCTCTCAATATTTGGAGATGAGTAAAGTCACGCTTTCTTCTTCTGACGAGAAAGCCAAAAAAATTACTTATCAAGTTTTATATCACTGTTTAAAAGATATTATTCTTCTCATCTATCCCTATACTCCTTTTATCGCCGAAGAATTATATCTTTCTTTGCCTGAACATCAAGACTCTGTGATGCTTGAAACCTATCCTCAAGTCGAGGAGAAACTTAAAGATGAAAAGGTTAATAGTGAAGTTGATCTTCTCTTTATGATGATTCGCGATGTCCGAAACTATAAGATCGAGAATCACTTAGCTCCTAACGCCAAACTTAATCTATATATTAATTTAAGAATGGTTGTTTTCGCGGAATTCGAAACTTATCTTAGACGCTTCACTTTTAGTGATATCTCCTTTATTGGTGAAGAAATTCTCAATCAACGCGGAGAGTTAAAAATCTATGATTATGGTGATATGCTTATCGATAATGAAGCAGGGAAAGACGCTCTTCTCCTTCGCATTGAACAAGAGATTGAAAATGAGAAAGCCGAGATTACACGTGGTGAAAAAATGCTCACTAATCCAAACTTTCTCGCGAAAGCCCCTCAAGAAAAAATTGAAAGTGAGCGAAGCAAATTAATCAAGCATCAAGAGAATCTTCAATCACTAATCGAAAAAAAAGAAAAGTTGATTTAATTTCTTAATAAATTTTGCTTTAAGCCTCCTATATCAATTAGGAGGTTTTTATATGAATTACATTGAACTGACGCCAACGCAAATGGAAAATCATTTCATCGGAGAAGCCATTACATTGACAGCCGTAATGGCAATTATTGCTATTGCCGTAATGGCTGTCGTTGTCTATCGACTCTTTGTTTCAAGTAAAGGAAGCGCTGTCATTCCCGGTGGTTGGAAATTCACTTGGAGTTAACTTTGACACAAATTAAAGATTTGCCTGTCCTTGAGCGCCCACGTGAAAAAGCTCTTCACTTTGGCATTTCTCACCTTTCCGATATTGAATTATTAGCGTTGATTATCGGTTCCGGAACGAGTGGTCATTCCGCCATTGATATCGCTCATAATATTATCTTAGATAAAAAAGGATTATTTAACACTTTTCACACCCCCTATCAAGATTTTACAAAATATCTAGGCTTGAGTAATACCTCAGCAATTAAACTCGTCGCGGCTTTTGAATTGGGCAAGAGATATCAGGTTTCAGCCTTGGAAAGAAATGTTCCAATTGTCGATGAATTTTTCATCTATCAGAAGTACGCTCCTCTTTTAAGAGGACTGACACAAGAAAAGATTGCTATTATCATTTTAAATCATCGCAAAAAAATTATTTTTGAACAAATCCTTTCCATTGGCAGTGAGAATAATGTCTCCTGTTCGATTCGCGATATTTTACGTCTCTTGCTTATTAATAAAGGTTCGTCTTTTTATCTTGTTCATAATCATCCAAATGATGCTGTTGAACCATCGCAGCAAGATATCATTTTTACAACTTGCATTTTGCAGGAAGCGAAAAAAATGGGTCTGAGGTTAATTGACCATCTGATTATTGGCGAGACAGATGGCTATTCTTTTCAAAAAGATAAACTTCTTTCCCAGATAAGTCACGAAATTGTGGCAAAATGAAATTGACACCTCTTTATAACATATGTTATATTACTAACGTTGTCGCCTCACGAGCTACAACCGCATAGAAAAGGTCATAAATTCTATTAAGATACCTTAATAGCGAGTCATTAGTGATTTAAAAGGAGGGACATTATGTACGCAATTATTGAAACTGGTGGTAAGCAAATCCGCGTTGAAGTTGGCTCAAAAATTTTCGTTGAGAAATTAGAAGCCGAAGTTAATTCTATTGTAACTTTCGACAAAGTATTACTTGTGAGCAACAAATCAGTCAAAGTTGGCACTCCCTATGTGGAAGGTGCTTCTGTGACCGCCAAAGTTGAAAAACAAGGCTTATCGAAGAAAATTCGTGTTTTCAAGTACAAGGCAAAGACCAACTATCATAAGACTATTGGCCATCGTCAACCATATACTTGTTTGATCGTCGAAACAATCAACAACTAAAATGATTAAAATTTTAATCAAAAAGAAAGAAAATCAGGTTAAATTTCTTGAAGTTAAAGGACACGCTAATAGCGCTCCACATGGTCAAGATCTCATCTGCGCAGCTGTGTCAGCGGTAGTGACAGGTGGATTCAATGCTCTTCAAGATTTAACAAAAAATCATCTCACTTTACGAGAAGGTTATGCTTCATTAGAAGCGACTGAGCCTCTTTCTCATCATGATGAAATCGTGGTGGAAACGATTATCGTTAGTTTAGAAACTATCGCTGATCACCATCAAGAATTTATCGAAATCAAAAATCTTTAGAAAGGTGTGTCATAGTTATGATGTTTAAATTAAATCTTCAACTCTTCGCTTCGAAAAAAGGCGTTGGTTCAACAAAAAATGGTCGTGACTCTGCTGGTCGTCGTTTAGGCGCTAAAGTGGCAGATGGACAATGGTGTCATGCTGGTTCCATTATCTATCGTCAAAGAGGAACAAAAATCTATCCTGGAGAGAATACTCAAATTGGAAAAGATGATACCATTTTCGCGACAGCAAATGGTGTTGCGAAGTATTATCGCGTTGGGAAAGATCGCAAGGCTGTTAAAATTGTCGTCAGCGAATAACGAGCGAAAATCATGGAAATAAGACCACTTAATTGTGGTCTTTTTATTTGCTGGCTTGTATAATACAAGAGGAGTATATCTAATGTTCATTGATCGAGCAGTTATTGAAGTAAGAAGTGGAAAGGGTGGCGATGGCGCCATTGCCTTTTTGCGTGAGAAATACATGCCTAATGGTGGACCAGCCGGAGGAAATGGTGGTCGCGGGGCCAGTATTTTTTTGCGAGCTAATAGTCATATAAATACCCTCTTTAATTTTCGCCATAGCAAAACCTTTATTGGTCGTGATGGCGAAAAAGGCGGCATTAAAAATCAGTACGGTCGAGCCAGTGAAGATATTATCGTCGATGTTCCTGTTGGAACAGTCGTGTTTGAAGAAAGTGATCATCGCGTTCTTGGTGATTTAGCGGAAGATGGGAAAATGATTCGCGTCGTCAAAGGCGGCCGTGGTGGACGAGGCAATACTTGTTTTAAAAGCGCCACTAATCGGACCCCTAAAATTGCTGAGAATGGTGAACCAGGCGAAATCAAACGCCTCATCTTAGAATTGAAATTATTAGCTGATGTTGGTCTTGTGGGCTATCCAAGTGTTGGCAAATCAACATTATTAAGCGTTGTTTCAAGCGCCCGTCCCAGTATCGCTGACTATCCGTTTACCACAATTGTGCCGAATCTTGGTGTTGTGACGACAAAGGATGGTCACAGTTTTGTAATGGCAGATCTTCCCGGTTTGATTGAAGGCGCTCATCAAGGCAAAGGTTTAGGATTGCAATTCCTTCGCCATATTGAAAGATGTCGTGTCATCGTTCACATGATTGATATGGGTAGCTCAGGACGCGATCCCTATCATGATTATCTCGTTATTAATAACGAATTAAAAAGTTATGGTTTTGGCTTAGAGAAACGACCAGTGATCTTAGTGGCTTCTAAGATGGATGAAGACGACGCTATTTCTCGCCTTCACGAATTTGAAAAGCGAATTGATGTTCCTATTCTGCCTATTTCGGCTTTGACGAATGAAGGAATCGATAAACTCGTTTATCAATGTTATGAATTGATGGAAAAAACCCCGGCCTTTCCTCTTTATGACGAAGAAGAAAAACAGTTGGATTATAAACTTTACGAGTTGCCTGATGAAAAAGAATTTGTTATTCATCGCCTCGATGCTCATACCTGGAGAATTGATGGAGACAAAATTATTCGATTTTATCGAATGACAAATATTTCGACGGACGAAGGCATGATGCTTTTATTAATGAAATTACGAAAACTTAAAGTTGATGATGCTCTCGAAGCTCAAGGAGCGACGGATGGAGATACTGTTTTGCTCGATGATTTCTCCTTTGAATACTTAAAATAGTTTTATGAAATTAAGCGAGTATTTATTAGAAATAAAGACATTTCTTCAAAATATTTTGCAGGGAAGTCCTCAGGAAACTTTCATTCCATTGCTAAAAGATTTGAAGAGTTTCGTTTCCTCATCCATCATAGGCGAGAGACGATCTCAGAGTTGCTTGAATTTAGATATGATTAATTATGAAAGATAAAGAAATTGTCATCGCTGTTCTAGCTGGTTTATTAACCGCTTTATTCTCTCTGATTATCATTATTTTGTTTATTAGCATTTACGCTTAAGGAAAGGAGAAAAAATGATTTACTTTTTAAAGGGAAAAGTCGCGCATATTGATGGCGATACTGTCATTGTCGATGTTCATGATGTCGGTTATCAAATTTTAGTTTCTCACATCGATGAATATGAAATGGGAAAAGATGTTTTTCTTTATACTTATAATGTCGTTCGTGAAGACGAGCAATATCTCGTTGGTTTTAAAACTCTTGAAGAGAAATCTGTTTTCCTTTCTCTCATCAAAGTTAAAGGCCTCGGACCACGAACCGCGATTAATGCATTAAGAGCGACCACTCCTCAGCAAATGGTCACTGCTATCGCCAGTAATAATGTCGCATATTTAAAGAAACTGCCTGGCATTGGCGGGAAAGCTGCCGCTCAGATCATTCTTGATTTAAAGGGCGTTTTAACAGGTGGTGAAAAGGGTAATCCTGAAGTCTATGAAGATGTTTATGATGCCTTAAAATCAATGGGCTTCAAAGGAGCGGCTATCGATCGCGTTTTAGCGACAATTAATGAGCCTGATGCTTGCTGTGAAGATGTTTTAAAATTAGCTTTGAAGAAGCTTAATGAACTGAAGAAGAAATAGAGAATATTATGCCAAGATTATTAGATGCTTTACCTCATGAAGTCGATCGTCAAGAAGAGATTTCTTTACGCCCTCAAACCCTCAAAGAATATGTGGGACAAAAGGATTTAAAGAAAAATCTTCATGTCTTTATTGGCGCCGCTCTTCATCGTGACGAACCTCTCGATCATCTTTTATTTTATGGTCCTCCTGGTTTAGGTAAGACAACTTTGGCTTATGTCATCGCTCATGAAATGCACGCTGATATACATGTCACGGCAGGACCGAGTCTCGAAAAGACGGGTGACTTAGCGGCTATTTTATCAGATTTAAAACCTGGTGATATTCTTTTTATTGATGAAATTCATCGCTTGCCTCGTATTATTGAAGAATCGCTTTTTACGGCGATGGAGGATTTTAAATTTTCTGTCGTCATTAACCGTGAAAATGGCTCGCGTTCATTGACGATGGATCTACCACCTTTCACTTTGATTGGAGCGACGACACGCGCTGGTAATTTAAGCGCTCCACTCCGTGCTCGCTTTGGTATTACCGAAAAATTAAATTATTATGATGAAGAAGAAATAGAGCAAATTGTTCATCGTACAGCTCGAGTGTTTAAAACTAATATATCTTCTGATGCCGCTAAAGAAATCAGC
>Ga0265294_10008847_pt1 | contig 11693 bp, 10 predicted proteins | sample MunlanPumphouse3_FD_192504 | JGI IMG/M metagenome (GOLD analysis project Ga0265294, IMG submission 192504) | Groundwater microbial communities from a municipal landfill in Southern Ontario, Canada - Pumphouse #3 | ecosystem: Environmental > Aquatic > Deep subsurface > Groundwater | place...
TTAAATTAATAATAATTATAAATATATGTTAGAAAATAAATGGGTTTTACTTACTATTACTATATTGTTAATTTTAAGTCTTTCTTATGTTGTTTTTTACCAAATATCAAAAAACAGCAATCAGCCATCTCTTACGCTTCTTTATCCTAATGGTGGAGAAGAAATAGAGGTTGGATCAACTGTGAGTATTAAATGGAAAACTAAAAATATTGCTCCAGAAAATAAAATATCTATTACTATTAGAAAAAGTAATGTTGATGAAAATATTGAAGGTCAAGAATTTGATCCAATAGTATTTATCAATTTAGACAACGATGGAAGTGAAAATTGGGTAGTTCCTGATATGTTTAAAACAGGAGACTATATTTTAGAAATTAATAGTTATGAGTCTTTACCAATTGTTGATCCAATAAGCGATGAAAGCAACAATTCTTTTAAAATTATTAATCAAGGATATGGTTTAGCTAATCCTGCTTCTCAAAATTGTATAGAAAAAGGAGGAACCTTAAGTATTCAAGAAAGAGGAGATGGAGGACAATATGGTATTTGTTTTTTTGAAGATAATAGACAATGTGAAGAATGGGCCTTATTTAACGAAGAATGTCCTGTTAATGGTTTAAAGGTTACAGGATATATAACGCCGGCCGCTGTTTATTGTGTTATAACTGGAGGAACCTATACTATTACCAATAATAGTAATACTGATAATGAACAAGGAAAATGCAAAAAAAATGATAAAGAATGCGATGTTTGGGATTTGTGGAATGGAAAGTGTGATTTGTGAAATAAAAGAGAATCATGGTTGTATAAATATATGAGGACCTCAGGATTATAAAAATAAGAAAAACAACCATGAATAAAAAACAATTATTAGCAATTTCTATGTTTTCTCTTTTAGCTGTTTGTGTTTTTGGAGTAGCTAGCGTTAAAGCTTCTGAAAATTCTATAATAGATAGTTTTCAAAAAAGATTTGGAATCACTTTAACAGAAGAGCAAAAAAATCAAATTCAAACCCAGCAACAAGAAATGGAAAACAAGAGAGCAGAAGAACTTGCTAAATGGCAATCAATGACTCTTGATCAATGGAAAGCCCAAGAAATAGAAAGAATTAATAATACAACTCAAGAAGAATTTGATAAAATAAAAGAACAAAAAACCAATATGTTTCAAGGCAAAGGAGGGCATAAAGGTGGAAGACCAATGAACATGGAAAAACCAGCTGAATAGGCTGGTTTTTTTTGCAATAAAATTTAATATTGAATTGTATTATGTTTAGTGTATGATAAACCTTGCACGATATGAATGAATTAAGTGATGAGCAAATCATTGAGAAAGTTCTTAAAGATGATAAAGACATATATAGAGAAATCATCAAAAGATACGAAAAAAAATTATCTCATTATTTGCGAAAATTTATTTGTGATCAAGATGAAATTGAAGATGTGCTTCAGGTTGTTTTTATTAAAGTATACAAAAATCTTTATGGTTTTGATCAAACCAAGAAATTTTCTTCCTGGATATACAGAATAGCTCACAATGAAGCAGTTAATCATTTAAAGAAAAAAAGAAGAACCAAAATATGCTTAGATGATGTGGAGTATAAGCTTGTAGATGATAAAGTTAATTTAAATGAAGGTGTAGACAGGAATTTTCTTAAAAAAGATATAGAAGGAGTTATAGGTAGCTTAAGTCTTAAATACAGGGAACCATTATTACTTTTCTTTTTTGAAGGAAAGTCATATGAAGAAATTAGTGATATTTTAAGAATGCCCAAGAACACAGTAGGAACATTAATTTTAAGAGGAAAAAAACAAATTAAAGAATCATTAGAAGAAATAAAGAAAAAACATGAGTAAAGAATTAGAAAAAGATATAATGGACAAGATTAAGACAGGACAAGTTAAGCTTAAGTCAAAGTATGTGTTTTTGGCTGAAAAACTTGGCTTGGGAACTGCTTTTGCTTTAAGCGTTGTTTTGTCTGCACTTTTGTTTAACTTAATTTTATTCTACATGAAGGAGACTGACAATCTTCAATATTTAAGTTTTGGTAGAATGGGAATATTAGCTTTTCTTGAGTCTTTTCCATGTTCTTTGGTGGCTGCTTTTATTGTTTTAATTGTTTTGGCTGGATATTTAATAACCAAAAGTGATGTTAGCTATAAAAAACCTTTTGGATATTTTGCTATTTCTTTAATCGTCTTTGTGATGTTTTTTGGAGGAATACTAACCTATACTCAAATTGCAGAACAAATTGAAAAAGGGAACCATCCATTTAATAAATTTTTAATGAAAGGAAGTTTAGAAATGCGTGATAAGGGAATAGCGGGAATTGTTTTTGAAATAGGAGAAAATTATTTAGTTGTTGAGACTCCTCATGGTTTAAGAAATATTGACTTAATAGAAACCAATAAAGAAAAATTACCAAAAATTAAAAAAGGAGACTTTATTCTTGCTGTGGGAGACAACAAGGGTTACGACTTCATGGCAAAAAACATTCGTGTTTTAGATAAAAAAGAAATGCCAATTATTAATAGGGGAATTGATAATAAATTTAAACCATTTTTAGGAAATAGTTTAAACGAAGAAAACATCAAACTTTTGCCTCCTCAATTAATGCATTTTGAAACACAAGAAAAAGAATGCATAAAAGAATGTTTTGATAAGGGAGGTAATCCCAAAAAATGCTTTGATGAATGTATTGAAACTGCTCCATAAGAGCGGTTTTAAAAAAGAAATAAATTTTATTAATTGTTGTAATATATAGTAGATTTAAAAATAAATAATTAAAATAATGATTAAGATAAAAGATTTGCTTTTAAAGCATAAAGTGGTTTCTTTGGTTGTTTTATTGATAATTGTTTCTCTGTCTGTTTTTGTTTACAAGCAATCAACAAATAAAGATAGTGATGTTAAGATTATTACTCAAACAGTAAAAAAGGGGGATATTAATGTTTCTGTTTCAGGCACAGGGCAAATTTCTTCTTTAGACGAGATTGATATAAAATCAGAAGTTTCAGGAGAAATTGTATATATAAATGCTAATGTTGGTAAAGAGGTCAAAAAGGGAAACCTTCTTTTTCAAATTGACAACAGCGATGCTTTAAAAGAAATCAAAAATGCAGAGCTATCTTTAGAAAGCGCTTTGCTTTCTTTAGAAGAAATTAAAGAGGGGGCAAGCGAACTTTCTCTTCTTCAGGCAGAAAACTCTTTAACTCAAGCTAAAGAAACAAAAACAAAAGCAGAAGCAAATTTAATTAAATCTTATGAAGACAGTTTTAATATAATATCTAATGTTTTTCTGGATTTGCCAACCTTAATGACAGGATTAAAAGATATTATATTTGGTTATGATGTTTGTGTAAATGGTATTCAAGAGAATTATAATTATTATGCAAGTGTAGCTAATTTTTATGACGAAAGAGCTTTTGTTTATAAGAATGAGGTTTACACTAAATATCAAACAGCTAAATTAGAGTATGATAAAAATCTTAACTCTTATAAGGAAACAAGTAGATATTCTGATCAAAAAAAAATAGAAGAATTAATTAATGAAACATATGAAACAACAAAATTAATTTCAGATTCGATTAAAAGCACAATTAATTTAATTGATTTTTATAAATATATTTTAACAAATCATAGTATTAATTATTTATCAACTGCAGACACACAGCTTTCATCTCTAAGCACTTATACCAGTAAAACTAATAGTCATCTTTCTAGTCTTCTTTCTGCTCAAAATAGCATTAAAGATTATAAAGAAAGCATTGTAAGCGCGCAAAGAACAATCGAAGAAAAAGAATTAACATTAGCAAATCTTAAAGATGGTCCAAGTGATTTAGAATTAAGAACTCAAGAATTAACAGTAGAACAAAAACAAAATGATTTAGACGATTTAAAAGATAGTTTGGCTAATTATTACATTTATGCTCCTTTTAACGGAACAATAACAAGTATTGATATATCAAAAGGAGAAACAGTTAATTCGTCTAGTGTAATGTCTTCAATGATTACACAAGAAAAAATAGCAAGTATTACTTTAAATGAGATAGATGCTGTTAAAGTTAAAGTTGGACAAAAAGCAGTAATTACTTTTGATGCGATTGATGATCTAAGTATTAATGGAGAAGTGGCTGAGGTTGACGCAATAGGAACAGTTAGTCAAGGAGTTGTAAGCTATAATGTAAAAATAGCTTTTGACTCAGAAGATGAAAGAATAAAACCAGGAATGAGTATAAGTGTTTCTATTACTATAGATTCTGTTCAAGACGTTTTAGTTGTTTCTTTTAATTTAATTAAAGAACAAAAAAATGGAAGTTATGTTGAAGTTATGTTTGATGATGGAACAATAGAGCAAAGAAAAGTAGAAACAGGATTAAGTAATGATATTTTTATTGAAATTAAAAGTGGACTAAACGAAGGAGAAAAAATTATCAATCAAACAGTAAATAGTAATAATATAAAAACAAACACAACAAACATAAACATTAATAGTGGTCCTCCTGGTGGCAATATGATGAGGATGATGCAATAACATGATTAAATGTCAGAATATTACAAAAATATATAAAAGAGGAGATATAGAAACAATGGTTTTGTCAGATATTTCTTTTGAAATTAAAAAAGGGGAATTTGTAGCAATTATTGGTCCTTCTGGTTCTGGTAAGTCAACCTTAATGAATATATTGGGAACATTAGACAAGCCAACCAAAGGAAAGTATTTTTTGAACAATGAAGACATGCTTAATTTTCCTGATGATAAATTGGCCAAGATAAGATCTAAGAAAGTTGGTTTTGTTTTTCAATCGTTTAATTTGTTGCCAAGAGCTAATGTTATTAGAAATGTAATGTTACCATTAGTTTATGATGATGATATTAAAAAAGAAGAAAGGTTGCCCAGAGTGGAACAAGCATTAATTTCTGCGGGACTAGAAAAAGAAAGATGGCACAATCTATCAAGTCAATTATCAGGGGGTCAAATGCAAAGAGTTGCGATTGCTAGAGCACTAGTTAATAAACCAGATTTAATTTTAGCTGATGAGCCAACAGGAAACCTTGATTCTAAAACAGGAGACATTGTTTTAGATACATTTAAAAAATTGAATAAAGAATATAAGCATACAATTGTCTTGATTACTCACGAGAGATATGTTGCTGAACACGCAGATAGAATTATTGAACTAAGAGATGGAAAAATAATCTCTGATAATGTTTCCAAAATAATTTTAAAAGATAAATAAAATGTTTTTAACTGATTTAATCGAAGAAACTTACATGTCTTTAATGTCTAATAAAACTAGATCGATTTTAACTATTTTGGGAATTGTTATTGGTATTGCTTCTGTTATAACCATGACTTCTATTGGACAAGGATCAGCAAAAGATATAGAGGACAATATTCAATCATTAGGTTCTAATCTTTTAGTTATTTCTCCTGGCAATCAAAAAAGTATTGGAACAACAGTTAAAGGAGGCTTTGGTTCTGCAAGTACATTAGTTTTAAGTGACGCTGAAGCAATTGAATCAAAAATACAAAATTTAGAAGCAGTTGCTCCTTTAATATCTTCTAGAAAACAAGTTGTTGTAAAAGGACAGAATACAAATACCAGTATTTATGGTGTTAATGAAAACTATAAAGATGTTAGAAGTATTGAAATGGAATTGGGTGTTTTTATTAATAATATTTATGTTGAAAAAAAATCCAAGGTTGCTGTTTTGGGTCCAACCACTAGAGATACTTTATTTGGAGAAGGGTTTGATCCAATGGGACAAAAAATTAAAATAGACGGACAAGAATATACTGTTATAGGTATAACTGAATCAAAAGGTAGTTCTGGAATGAATAATGCTGATGATTTAATATATATTCCAATTAGTGTGGCTGAACATTATATAACTGGTAATGAATCTCTTAGTTCTATTTATATTCAGGTTGGTTCTGAAAAATTAATGGAAAAAGCAGAAGCAGATATTAATAGCTTATTAATGCAAAGACACAAAATAGAGGATGAATCTAGCGTTGATTTTAGTATTATGAATCAAGCAGAAATAATGGAAACAATGACTTCTGTCTCTCAAACAATGACCATTTTATTGGGTGCTATTGCTGGTATATCTTTATTAGTTGGAGGAATAGGCATTATGAATATGATGTTAACCACTGTTACTGAAAGAACAAGAGAAATTGGTTTAAGAAAATCTCTTGGAGCAACTAGTTCTGAAATTAGTAATCAGTTTTTATTAGAGTCAATTTCTTTAACTTTTATAGGGGGAGCTGTTGGGGTTATTTTGGGTTTTTTGGCAGCTTATCTTGTTAATAAAATAGGGGGGACAACAACTGTAGTAACTGTGACTTCAGTTGCTTTAGCTTGTTTTGTTTCAGCTTTTATTGGAATTATTTTTGGTTATTATCCTGCTAAAAGAGCATCTAAATTAAATCCAATTGAAGCATTGCGTTACGAATAAAAAGATTAATAATAAAAATTGACAAATTAAAATTAATAGATATAACTAAGAAAAGCAGAACTTTTAAAAGGTGATTTAGTTGCAAAGTATTACATATTTTTATGCAAAAAATAAATGTGTTGTGTGTTGTGTAGTTTGCGAAAATAAAGAATGTGAATCTTGGGGACAAGCTAAAGAGTGCGAAAGATGTGATAATTTTCAATGTGTAAACAATGGTCATATTTGTGATTACGATTGTGAAAATTGTAAAAATATTCATTGCGTAAATAATGCAAGATTTGATCCGATCGAAGAATTCTTTAAGCATTGTTAAAGCCCTTTTTAAGGGTTTTTTATTTGACAAAATGTTTAAAATGTAATATAGTATAGAAGATATTGAGATCTAAGAAGCGGAATCTCCATATTTGAAGATATCCGTTTTTTTATTAAATTTATGCAAAATAAAACATTTAAAAAAAGATATACAAATAGGTTTAGAGGAAAACCTTATGGTAACAGAAATAAATCAAGATTTTCTAGTAACAAAATTGATGTTTCAAGATTTATTCAGACAAGTAAATGTGCCCTAGAGGAAGATCCGTATATACCAAACAATAAGTTTGTTGATTTCAAGGTAGAAGAATCTTTAAAGTCTAATATTATTAAAAAAGGCTACAAAGAACCAACCCCTATTCAAGACAGAGTAATTCCTTTAATTTTAGAAGGGAAGGATGTTGTTGGAGCTGCTAATACTGGAACAGGTAAAACAGCTGCTTTTTTAATACCAGTAATTAATAAATCAATTATAAATAAAAAAAGCAAAACAATAATTATTGTTCCAACCAGAGAACTTGCTCTTCAAATAGAAAAAGAATTTAAGGACTTTACTCGTGGACTAAGAATCTTTTCTGTTGTTTGTATTGGTGGAACAAATATGGGGAGACAGTTTTCTGATTTAAGGAGAGCACATAATTTTGTTATTGGTACTCCTGGAAGGATAAAAGATTTAATTCAAAGAAAATCAATTAATATGTCTTACTTTGATACAATAATTTTAGACGAAGCAGATAGAATGCTTGATATGGGATTTATTGAGGATATAAAATTTATAATGGAATTAATGCCAGAGAAAAAACAAGCTCTTTGTTTTTCAGCAACCATTCCTTCAGAAGTAGACCAATTAATTAAAAGATTTTTAAAAGAACCAATTAAGATTTCAGTAAAAACTCAAGAATCTTCAGCTAATGTAAATCAAGACGTTGTAAGAATAGGCAGAGAAGATAAGTTAAATATTTTGTGCAGTCTTTTATCAAAAGATAATTTTAATAAAGTTATTATTTTTGGAAAGACAAAATATGGTGTAGAAAAATTATCAAGAGAATTAAATAAAAAAGGATTCAAAGCAGAATCTATTCATGGAGACAAAACTCAATTCAAGAGACAAAAATCATTAAACTTGTTTAAAAGAAATCAGGTTAATATTTTAGTAGCAACTGATGTTGCTGCAAGAGGATTAGATATTGATGATATTACCCATGTTATTAACTATGATTTACCAGCAACTTACGACGATTATGTTCATAGAATAGGAAGAACTGGTAGAGGAAAGAAAAAAGGGGAAGCAATTACATTTATACAATAAAAACAGGGAAAATCCTGTTTTTTATTGCATTATTTTTTTACATAATCTATAATATAATAATGTATTCACATTATTACAATTTTTTATTAATTAAAAGGTTAAAATAACACTTCTTTTGAGGTGTTTTTAAATATATGAAAAACATAAAAAATATTTCTTTAATAATTTTTATTTTATTTGGTTTTATTTTTTTTGTAAATCAAGTTTTTTCAGAAGTTTCAACAGAGAATATTGTTTTTCCAGAATTAAGTAAAGCATCTGTTTATCCTAATGTTGTGAGGCAAGGAGAAAAAATATTGATAACTGTTTTAACTACAGATGATTCTTCTGTTAATTCTATTCAAATTAAATTAGGCTCATATTCTTCTACCTTGACTTATGACATGGTTTCCGTAAATGATCCTATTTATATTGATTCCACTGGTTATCATTTCAGATTTAGCATACCAACAACAGTTCAAGATGGAATATGGAACATAAAACAAATAATTATTACTGATAAATCAGGTAATACTAAAATTTATGAACACGGAACGAACAATCTTTCTCTTTATTTTAAAATTGGACCAACAATAACAACAGGGTTTACTGTTTGTAATAGTTTTAATTATTCGGACTGGTCAGAATGTTCTTCTAGTAATACACAGAAAAGAGATATTATTGAAGCTAGCCCATATCTTTGTGTTTACGGGCAACCAGATTCGTTGTTAAGAATTTGTACTAATAATACTTCGAATTCTACATGTACATATACTTATTCTGATTGGTCTGATTGTCAGCCCATTGGAACCTCAACAACAATAGGTACAAAAACAAGAACTGTTATTAGTAAAACACCTGAAAATTGTATTGGCACACCTAAAACAACTGAGACGTGTACAATAAATAATTCTACATGTACATATCTTTATTCTGATTGGTCTAGTTGCCAGCCTTCTGCAACAGATTCAACAATGGGTACAAAAACAAGAACTGTTATTAGCTCATATCCCGAAGGATGTACTGGTACACCAATAACAACTGAAACATGTACACCAAGCACTAGTTATTATTGTACATATACTTATTCTGACTGGTCTGATTGTCAGCCTATTGGAACCTCAAAAACAACAGGTACAAGAACAAGAACTGTTATTAGTAAAACACCTGAAAATTGTATTGGTACACCTAAAACAACTGAGACGTGTAAATTAATTACAAGTACTTGTACAGAAGATATTTGGGATTGTGAAGAATGGGGAAGTTGTGTTAATGGTATTCAAAAACGTTCATGCAAATTAACATTTGATTGTTTAAGTGCAATTACTAGTTCTCCAGTAACAGAAAAATATTGTGTTGTTGAGCCGAAACAAGAAAAATGTGTTTATGTTTTTTCAGACTGGAGTGAATGTAAAGATGGAATTAGAACAAGAACCATAATATCTAAATCTCCAGAGAATTGTTTGTCTTGGAATCCTGTTTTAAAGGAAGAATGTAAAGTAACTTGTTTAGAAGATAAATGGGATTGTAGCGAATGGACGCAATGTTCTTCAGAAGGAAAACAAACAAGAGAATGTAATTTAGTTTATGACTGTGACACTGTTTTAAATAAAACACCAGCAACAGAAAGAGATTGTGTTTATAATAATCCAAACCTTACTCAAAAAGTTGATGTTGCTACTTCTTCTCAAGAACAAGAAAAAATACCCGAAGAATGTACTAGGGCTGGATGGACGAATAAGTATGATTGCGAGATATATCTTCTTCAGTCAAGGATTGTAAAAGAATGTACTGAAAAGGGACTAAAAACCAAAGAAGAGTGCAGACAATATCTTTTTAGTAGTTATGGAAGTCCTTTAAAGTGTCAGGGGTTAAAAGACGTAGAATGTAATAAAATTATTGATAATATTATTTTAGCTGATTTTAAAGTTATTGATTCAGATTTGAAGAAAGAGCTAACAGATTCTATTAATAAACCTGCTACAATAAATTACGAAACACAAACATTAACTGTTCAGTCTAAAGAAATTAAAATAGAAAATATTCCTTTGGTAGGAGAAAATACTGTTAGTTTGGTAGAAGCAAAAAATAAAGCAATACAAGAAAACTTATCTCCAGTAATTATTATAATTGATTCAGATGGAGATGGTTTGTCTGATGATATTGAAAAACGTTTGGGTACAGATCCATACGATAAAGACACGGATAAAGATGGCGTTGATGATAAAGAAGAATTAAAATTAGGAACAAACCCTTTAGTTGCTAATTCTAAAGAAACCAAGATTGAATTAAGTCAAATCGAGAAAGCATTAATTAATAAAGAATCAATAGAGCAGCCCAAGTTTAATGATCTTAAAATTAGTGAAGAGTTATTAATTGAAAAAGTAGAAAACACCATCAAAGAAACAGGTGAAAGTAATATTAGATTCCAAGGCAAAGCAAGACCAAATGAAATAATTACACTTTATTTTTATAGTACAATGCCTATTGTTGTTACAGTGAAAGCAGATGCTAATGGAAATTGGGTTTATGACTTAGATAAAACATTGGTTGATGGAACTCATGAAGTTTATGTTGCAGTAAATGATGACAAAGGAAGGATTGTTGAATCAGGACTAGCAAAGTTGTTTTTCGTAGAAGAGGCAAAAGCTAAAAACATAGATGATTTCATTAAAGCAGAAGATGCAAGCTATATTTCTGACAAAACAGATAACATGATGAAAACATATTTAATTGTAGGACTAGGATGCATACTTTTACTTGTTTTATTATTTTTATTTATAAGGGCTCAATCAAATAAGCATAATTATGAATAACAAGAGAAACTCAAAGATTAAATTTTTACAAGATAATCGACAGGTTGTTTATTCAATAATATTGATGATTTTTATTCCAGCAATTATTATTTTTAATACTTTGATATTTTCTCAATCATTTAAAAGAACCGTTGACCAAAGTCTTCAAGAAAAAGCAGTATCGGTTGGACAAGCAATTAATTCCGCTATAGCTGAGAAATTAGATTCTCCAGAAGAAATGCAGTTTTTTATAGATAATTGGAATAATTATAATTCAGATACAGAGTCTTTAGATATTTTTTATCCAGAAGGAAAAGAATTTAAATTAGTGGCTAGTTTAGATAAAGATGAAATCGGAAGAATAGATAATTCAACGCTTTATACAATAGCTTATACAAAAAATTGGCCTACAGCTCAAAAAGTTTATGAAGTTAGCGAAAAAAGAAATGGATATTATTGGTCAGTATTGATTCCTTTAAAAAATAATCAAGGAGAGCAAAAAGCTATTCTTTCAATGTATTTATCAACTAGTGTTATCGATGAAGTCCTTTCAAAATCCATAAATTATTCTTATCTTATTTTAATTATTTCTATTTTAATTGTAATTTTATTATTACTTGCTAATTCTCGTATTTTTGAATACGCAATTTTATATAATAAAATAAAAGAGATAGACCAAATGAAAGACGAGTTTATTTCTATGGCCTCTCATGAATTAAGAACGCCAATTACAGTAATAAGGGGATACATTGAAATGATTATTGATACGCAAAATAATTTAAGCGATGAAACCAAAGAATACTTATCAATTGTAAATATATCAACGGAAAGAT
>Ga0265294_10008848_pt1 | contig 11693 bp, 10 predicted proteins | sample MunlanPumphouse3_FD_192504 | JGI IMG/M metagenome (GOLD analysis project Ga0265294, IMG submission 192504) | Groundwater microbial communities from a municipal landfill in Southern Ontario, Canada - Pumphouse #3 | ecosystem: Environmental > Aquatic > Deep subsurface > Groundwater | place...
CTGACTTTGCATAATAGCTACACCAGCACTAGCACCGATTCTAGAAGCTCCAGCATTAACCATCGTAACTACATCAGATGCTGAATGAATTCCTCCACTAGCTTTGACAAACATATTTGTTGCAATATTAGCTCTCATTAATTCTACATCTTCTCTGACTGCTCCCCCAGTACCAAATCCAGTAGATGTTTTAACAAAATTAGCATGAGCACGAGTAGCTGCCTTACAAATTTCTATTTTTTCTTCATCACTTAAATAACATGTTTCAATAATAATCTTAACTGTTCTACCATTTGCTACTTTTACTAATTCTTTAATTTCCTTTTCAATGTATTGATAATCATGCTCTTTAGCCTTACTGATATTAATTACCATATCTAGCTCATCAGCACCATTTTCAATAGCATTACTTGCTTCAAAAATTTTAGTCTCAGTAGTATTGGCACCAAGCGGAAAACCAATAACTGTGCATACTAATACGTCACTGTCTTTTAATTCCTCACTTGCAAGCGAAACAAAATCCGGATTTATGCATACACTCTTAAAATTATATTTAATAGCTTCTTGACAAATCTTTTGAACATCGGCGCTTGTTGCAAATGCCTTTAATAAAGTATGATCGATTAATTTACTATTTATCATATTATTCCTCTATAACATCAGATAAAGAAAGAATTTTAAAATCTTTTCCTAATTCAGCAGCTTTTCTAATTTTTTTCAATTCTCTGCGACATACTTTAGCTTTTTTACCATTAACAATATACATATCCGGCAAAAAGTTTTTAACATCGTCACAATATTTTCCAATAATTTCTAATAATTTTTCTCTTTTTATTATAATATAACCATCGTCTACATCCAAAATATTAATATAATCAACATATGGTGCAAAAACGATTGGTGTTCCAATTCTCCAGTCATAAGTCATTCCGCTTTGACCAGTTTTTTTATCGACAACCGGATATACATAGTTAACCGTTACCTCGTTATGATAATAATCCTCTAAAGTTTTAACAGAACTTTGGAACTTACAAATACTGTTTAATTTATCAGCATCATAAGTAATTTTTCCTTGTAATCCATTTTCATCAATATAAGCTTTTCTTTGATTTCTAAAGAAAACCAATAAATCAACAATATTAAAGGCTTTTACGTCATTAAATAAATCGTGATAATATCCTAATTGAAATATCTTGCAAAGTTTTTGAGTGATATTAAACACATCTTTAGCAAGATTGTTAGGAATAAGTATTGGCATAGACATTAACATATTAATATTAGAATACATCGAATCCAATTTATAAATATGACTAACTTTTGATTGTTTAGTAATCAAATAGTGATATTTAAAATTAAAAGCCTTATCTTCATATTCAATGTCAACATCATCATTAGTATAGTAAACAGTAAAATTAGGTAATTCTTCAAAAAAGTCTAAAACTTTTGAATAATCTATTTTTTCTAAAGTACTATTTCTGAAAAAATGTATTGTCATGGTATTATTCATTTTTACCCTCCAAATTTTTAACAACCTCTGCGCATTTTGGACATAGTCCATTTTCATCAACATGCTCTACAATTCTCCAACAACGATCACAAGTAGAGCCTTTTTTAGCACTAACAGAAATAGTTCCGGAATCAAACTTCTCTCCCTCTATTTCTTTAGATTCAATACTAAAACCCGATACAATAAATACTAATTCTAAATCAGCATGAATACTATTTAATAATTCTCTAACTTCTTTAGTTGGATAAATTTTTAAATCAGCATTCATTGACTTACCAATTATTTTTTCATTACGAGCATTTTCAATAGCTTTTAAAATATCATTACGAAGATTTAAAAACTTTTTATATTTTTCTAACAATTCTGTTGCATTTTCATGTTCTATTGGCTTAATCATATGAAGTAGGGCAACAGATGATTTTTTATCATCTTCTATCATTTGAGAATAAATTTCCTCACAAGTAAATGGAATAAAAATATTAAGTATACGAATTAATGCTTCTAGATTATCATGAAGTACTGTTTGAATGCTACGTCTATTAACACTATTCTCATCTTCTATATATAAAACATCTTTAGTAAAGTCAAAATAGAAAGCACTTAAATCGTTTGACATATAATTCAAAATAATATGATAAACATCATCAAAATCATAATTGTCAAAAGATAAATAAATTTTCTTTAAAGTATAATTTAATTTAGATTCCATATATTGGTCAATTTCTGGCATATCTTCATAATTAACACGATTAGACTTATCATTGTAATCACCTAAATTACCCAACATAAATCTTATTGTGTTTCTAATTTTTCGATATGCTTCGGATGCTTTACGTAAAATATCATGTGATACTCTAATATCACTAGTATATTCAGAACTTGCTACCCATAATCTTAAAATATCAGCACCAAATTCATCACAAACTTTTTGAGGAACAATAACATTTCCTATTGATTTAGACATTTTTTGTTTAGCATTATCTAAAATAAAACCATGAGAAATAACCATCTTATATGGTGCTTTCTTTGTCATGGCAACACTTGTTGATAAAGATGAATTGAACCAACCACGATATTGGTCACTTCCTTCAAAATAAACATCAGCTTGTTTAGGTAGGCCACGTGATGGCAATACAGCATAATAACTACTTCCACTATCAAACCATACATCCATAATATCGGTTTCTTTAGTGAAAATGCCATTAGGACTAGCTGGATGAGAAAATCCTTTAGGTAATAGGTCTTTAGCTTCTTTTCTAAACCAAATGCCACTTCCGTGTTCGGCAAATAATTCACTAATATGTTGCATAACACTTTGATTTAAAATTGGTGTTCCATCTTCAGCATAAAATACAGGAATTGGTACACCCCAAGCTCTTTGTCTACTAATACACCATTCTTTTCTATCTTTAACCATATTGGTTAATCTAAGTTCACCCCATGCTGGTTTCCATTTAACATTTTTAATAGCTGTTAACATGTCATCCTTCATTCCTTCAATAGATGCAAACCATTGCGGTGTTGCTCTAAAAATAATTGGTTTTTTAGTACGCCAATCATGTGGATAAGAATGGACAATTTCTTTTTTATATAATAAAATTTTTCTTTCTTCTAAAGACGTAATAATAGCTTTATTAGCAGCATCATAATACAATCCACTAAATTCACCATTTCCTTCAGTTAATACGCCCTTATCATTAACAGGTGCAAAGATTTCTAAACCATATTGTTTACCAATAAAGAAGTCATCTTCACCATACCCTGGAGCAGTATGAACTAATCCAGTTGTACCTTCACCTAGTGTTACATGATTACCCAAACATACTGGACAAATTTTATCCATTGGGTTAATATATGTAATTAATTCCATGTCACGGCCTTTTACATCTTTAATAAGTGTGTAATCAGCATTTAACATACTAGTAAAATCATTTACTAGGTCTTTCGCTATAACAAGTCTTCTTCCCATGCAACTAATAACACTATATACATAAGTTGGATTTACACAGACAGCCTCGTTAGCAGGTATTGTCCAAGGAGTAGTTGTCCAAATGACTAACTCATCATCCTTGTCTAATATCCCTTTGCCATCAACTACTTTAAAAGCTAAATATATACTATCAGATGTGACATCATGATATTCTATCTCAGCTTCAGCAAGTGCTGTTTCAGATGATGGAGACCAGTATACTGGTTTTAGTCCTTTATATATAAGTCCAAGTTGGGCCATTTTAGCAAACACTTGAATTTGTGCAGCTTCATAATCTTTTGTTAAAGTAATATAGGGATTATCCCAATCAGCAAGTATTCCTAATCTTTTAAATTGTTCTCTTTGATTATCGACTTGCTTTAAAGCATAATCATAACACATATCTCTAAAATCAGCTACAGGAATAGTTTTTCTATTTACTTTTAGCTTTTTTGTTAATGCTGTTTCAATAGGAAGCCCATGAGTATCCCATCCTGGAATATAAGGCGAATAAAATCCTTGCATTGTTTTATATCTCACCATAAAATCTTTGATAATTTTATTTAAAGCATGACCTAAATGAATATCCCCATTTGCATAGGGTGGTCCATCATGCAAAATAAAGTTCATGTTTCCTTTATTTTGTTCTAACGCTTTATGATATATATCATCATCTTCCCACATCTTCAAAACATTTGGCTCTTTATTAGGAAGATTAGCCTTCATTTTAAAGTCAGTATTCATCATTAATAAGGTGTTTTTATAATTGTTTTCCATTTTTCTCTTCTTTCTTTAGTAAATTAAAAATATAAATAATCTATATATAAGTTGCAATAAAATAATACCAATAATCGGTGTAAAATCTAATGGTCCAAAAACCAATATACCTCTAAATGGTTGCATAAATGCATCAGTAACGTATCTAAAAGGTTTCATAAACTTTGCTTGGTATAGTGGTGGTATCCACGTACTAATTATGACAAAACCAATTAAATACATAAATCCCAAAAATACGTAGCTTAAAGTTATGACAAAATAACTCATTGCTTGTTATCCTCAACATATTCTTTCAAAGATCCATCTTCAAATTCTTCGTGTCTCGCAAATAAATATACTCTATTGCTAATAGGTATGACTTCTCCTCGAGTAGCATAAACTACTCCAGAAACAAAAGAAAGAAAATAATTACAATCAGCTACCAATAATTTATCTAAGTTAACAACTACTGGCTTACCATTCAATATAGTATCACATAATCGATACATTTCTACATCATTTTTTTCTTCAATAATAAAATATTTCATATTATCTACTGCGGTCATTAGCAATCTTTTTTGATCTACACAGTGTTTAACTTTTTTCTTGAATAAACTCATATTAATCTCCTTAATCTAAAAATGCTCGGCCTAAGCGGATACAAGTTGTTCCATACTTAAGGGCAATTTTATAATCATCACTCATTCCCATTGACAAACCATGACATGGTGCGTAGGGTAAGTTCATTGCTTCTATATCTTTTTGAAGACGTTGCATTCTCTCAAATTCCATCTCTACTATTTTATTATCATAAGTTCTTTTAGCAATACACATTAGACCAATTACTCTTAAATGTTTGCATTTAGCTAACTGCTTAATAAACATTTTAGTTTTAGAAGCCGGTACCCCATCTTTATTTGGTTCATCAGATATATCTACTTCAACATATACATCTAATGTTTTTTCTAATCTTTTATCTAATTCCATAGCTGTACTTATTTTACATAATGAGTGTAAGCAATCTATTTTATCAACAACATCTCTAATTTTTCTTGATTGAAGATTTCCAAAAAAATGCCACTCTACATCATATTTATCATGTAACGTTTTATATTTTTCTAAGAACATATCCGTTCTATTTTCTCCAATAGCATTTATTCCAGCTTTTAATAAGTCTTCAGTTTGTTCAACTGTTAAATATTTTGTTGCTGCAACCAGCTTTACATTGGGATAATCTTTTAAATAATTTTTAACTTTTTCGACTTTTTCTTCATAGCTCATAAACATGCCTCCAATGCATAAATTTCTCTTTAACTTATTATACACTAATCATGCCTATAAATCAATTATAAATATACATTAAAAGTATTAAATAGTATTAAAATTAAAAGGTATTGAATAGTTACATTCAATACCTTTATTAGTTTTACAAATTTTGTTGATCTTGTTCTTTTTTATGTGGTTCATCAGATTCCGGAATATGAATTTCAATCTTATCATTAATTTCTTCAGCTGTTGGAGCTTCTTTAGTTTTTTCTTTTTTGACTTTTACTTTTTTAGTCTTTCCTTTTGCATATTCTTCGTTACGGTAATTAGAATAGTCTTTATATCCCTTATATGCAGTCACTAATGATGCAAGAATACAAATGATCATAATTATTATTCCCATAGTTGCATATTTGAATCCGCCTCTAGCAATAATTACTGTACCTAACGTAATAAGAATAATGTGAGCAAAAAACATAGTCCATCTTGTCTGTTCGCCACGCATTGTTGCTCCCATAAAAAACGTAAATGCTTGTAAATATAATACACCACCAACAATATAACCAAATATTGAATCTAAAAGTGTATCAGCAATATCTACATTTGCTATACCAAAATAAGCTAATGTTCCACCGGCAAGGATATTTATGCCGATTTGTACTCCATATAACCATCTCATTAATTTATCATCAGTTGTTTTAATTAGCGGTATTATTCTTAGTACTCCTAAAAATATAAAAATAAAACCAACTATTGTTAGTAACACAGATGGAACAAAATTCAATACTATTCCTAGGGCACATAGTATTGCTGCTCCAATCATTTCCAAAAGCCACATATATCTTTTTAAATATTCTTTCATTACATTTTCTCCTTTATATTAACGCCTATTAGGCTTAATGCATCTTGCAATACATAACTTACAGCTTCCATAACTGTCAATTTTTCATTTGTTTCCCTATCATCATCACATATTATTTTTTCATCATTATAATAACTATGGAAGGATGAGGCTAGGTCTATAACATATTGACAAATCTTGTGAGGAATCAATTTGCTTGATGCCTCAGCAAGTACACGGGGATAACTAAGTAATAATATGATGATATCATTCATTTTAGCTATATTTATTACTTTAAATTCTTGTACTTCTTGAAAATCTTTATATATTCTAAACATACTTCTAATTCTCGCATATGCATATTGTACATAGAATACAGGATTTTCATTACTTTGTTTTATGGCAAGATCAAGATCTAAATCCATTGGTGTAGATAAAGCTTTACTAACAAACATAAATCTTAAAGCATCACTTCCAACTTCATCAATTAAATCTCGCATAGTAATAGCTTTGCCACTTCGTTTGCTCATTTTTATTTCCACACCATCTTGTAATACTCTTACCATTTGGCAAATTTCTATATCTAGTTTTTCTGGGTCTTCACCAGAAAATTTGATTGCGGCCTTAATTCGATTAATATATCCATGATGATCAGCACCAAGTACATCAATTAATTGATCTGGACATCTTTTAAGTTTATCTAAATGATAGGCAATATCTGGAGTTAAATAAGTATAACTGCCATCAGTCTTTACTAAAACCCGATCCTTTTCATCGCCAAACTCTGTAGTTTTAAGCCATAAAGCATTATCTAATTTATAAGTATATCCATTTTTAATAAGTTTATTCAATACTTCTTTAATAATTTCTCTATCATATAGAGTTTTTTCACTAGACCAAACATCAAAATGAACATTAAAATCATTTAAATCATATTTTAGTTTATCAAGTAAGCTATTAACACCTACTTCTCTAAAATAATTATGATAATCTTCATGTAAATATTTATCACCGCACTCAGCTTTTATTTTTTTAGCCAAGGTAATTATTTCAACACCATGATATCCATCAGTACTCAGACAAGCTTCCATTCCATATAATTCTTTATATCTAGCATAAATGCTTTCAATAAGATTATCAATTTGGTTACCACCATCATTAATATAGTATTCTCTGGTAACATTATATCCCGTTTTAGTAAGTAGTCTTGCAAGAGAATCTCCATATGCAGCTCCTCTACAATGACCAATATGTAAGTATCCGGTTGGATTTGCACTTACAAACTCAATATTTGTACGTTTTCCATTTCCGATATTACATTTAGCATAATCACATTTTTCTTTGTTTATTTTAAATACAACCTTAGATAAGTAAGTTTTGTCCAAATAAATATTAATAAACCCTGCTCCAGCAATTTCGGCTTTTTCAATATGATTTTCTTCAATTTTCATTTTATCTAAAATTGCATTAGCAATTTCTTTCGGATTTTTATGTAACATTTTTGCTAAACGCATAGCAACAGTTATAGAATAATCTCCATGTGCTTTGTCCTTTGGCACTTCACAGTAAACAAATTCTTGCGTTATATCGACTCCCATAAATTTTATTATCTTATAGATATCTTCTTCTATTTTTTTTAATACTGTATCTAACATTTTTCCACCTACATTCTATCTTAATTATACACTATTATGATTAATTTATAAAGTTATTTATTAAAAAAAGAAAGCACAGTATGCTTTCTATAGTTAACTACAAATAATATCCGGAAAGTCGTTAATACCGTGAGTGAACCACCGTTCACTAAAAGTGGTGACCTCTAATTGTTCATTATCGGGATTCCAGTTAATAAATTACCCAGCATTCACACCAAATGAACCTCAGTCTCCTAATATAATATGTTCGGTTCGCAAAATGTATAAACGCGAGCCTTCCAGACATATTCATTATATACAAGATTTAGCATTTTGTCAAATATATCACTCTTATAAAAGGGGATTATTTTAGTTAACTTTTAGATATATCAAATCTATTGTTAAGATTCTTTCCTACCTATATTTAAGCTATATTGTATTAATTAAGGCAATGATTATTACAAAAAAAAATATCTTATTTACATTCTTTGCTTACAATGTTAAAATAAATCAAGAGGTAAAATAATGGAAAATATACCAACATACGTAAATTCACAACACCGATATTATACTTTAAATTATTATTATCGTAAAAAATTTAATAGCAAAGTTGCAAAAATTTCACTTAATGGTGGATTTACTTGTCCAAATAGAGATGGTACCATTTCTAGTGATGGTTGTATTTTTTGTAGTGATTCCGGTAGCGGTGAGTTTGGAGGAGATCCTGCTAAACCACTTATAGATCAATTTAATGATGTAAAACAAATAATGGATAAAAAATGGCCTAATTTGCTTTATATTGTTTATTTTCAAGCAAATACTAATACTTATAAACCACTAAAAGACATAAAAAAATTATATCTAGAGGCTATTCATCTAAATAAAAACATTGTAGCCATAGATATTGCAACAAGGCCTGATTGTTTATCTAATGAAACATTGGACTATTTAGAATCTTTAAATAAAGTAATTCCTGTAACTATTGAGCTCGGCTTACAATCAAGTAGCAATAAAACAGCTAGAATTATTAATAGGGGGTATAATTTAGATGTTTTTGAAGATGCATTGCGCCAGTTAAGAAACAGAAATATTGAAGTTGTAGTTCATGTAATTAATGGTCTTCCTTGCGAAACTAAAACTATGATGTTAGATACTGTAAAATATTTATCTCATCAAGATATTCAAGGAATTAAAATACACTCATTATTTGTATTAAAAGGTACAAAATTAGCTGAATATTATTGCAAAGGAATGATAAATTTATTATCAATGGAAGAATATATTGATATAACATGTGAAGAGTTAGCCTATTTACGTAAAGACATTGTAGTTCATAGAATTAGTGGCGATGGACCCGCTGATCTGCTAATTGCTCCTCATTGGGGTCAAAAGAAGTTAGTAATTATGAATAAAATTGACCAACTTATGAAAAAAAGAAATTATTATCAAGGAATAAAATATAAATAAAAAAATGAAACACTTAGAATTCTAGGTGTTTCATTTTTTTGATTAATTTAATAATTTTACAGTACTAATAAAGCTTAAAACATCATTATCAAGCAAACCAATAACTGTTATTCTTGATTCAGTATCATTTTTTTCTTGTTTTTTCATAATGCGAATATTTTCGCCAAGCTTACACTCTTTATGATAAACAATTTCAAATGTGTCAATGGTTAAATTAACATCACTTAAGCAATTTAAGACAAAATCACAATACTTTGTATTATTAACATGATGATTAGCATCTAAATCACAAAAATGTATTGTTTGTGTATATACTAATTTATAATCCTTCATTTCGCCAATATACAATCGGTCAATTGATAAAGAAAGCCTTTCATTAATAACTTCTTGGCTATAATTTAAAGCTTTTTTTGACAATTTACGACTTTTTGTATCTATAACTAACCATTTACTAATGGCCTCAATTAATAATTCTCCTGTTTTTGTTTTAACCAAAAATGCTCTTAAATATTCTATATGATGTCTAGGATAGGGCCAAGTTGTAATTACAACTTCACTATTTGTATCTTTTTTTAATAATTTATGAACCTTATATTTCATTTGTACTAATACCCAAGTCATATTATTAAGTTTGATATCTTCCACACCAACTCCTAAAGATTTTGCGTGGTTATCACCCATTCCTTGAAACAAATCGAAAACAGATGATGGTCTTAGTTGATAATTACAATCAAAATCATTAGTTCTTATTTGTATTGTTTTAGTTGTTACTGCTTTCATTAAAATACTCAATTATTTCATTTATCATATTTGTTTTTTCCCAACTTAAGTCTTTACCACTAAAATGACCATAATTAGTAGTTTTAGCATATATAGGTTTTCTTAAATTAAGCTTTTCTATCATTCCTTTTGGTGTTAATGGAAATAATTGTAGAATCATTTTAATAATTTCAGAATCTTTATATTTAGAAGTATTATATGTTTCTACCATAATAGATGTTGGATGTTTTTTACCAATTGCATAGCTTAAACCAATTTCTATTTTATCACATATACCACTTGCAACAATATTTTTTGCAATGTAACGCGCCATATAGGCTCCAGATCTATCTACTTTAGATGGGTCTTTACCACTAAAGGCACCACCACCAATACGAGCATATCCTCCATATGTATCAACAATAATTTTTCTTCCCGTTAAACCACTATCGCCTGCTGGTCCACCAACACAAAAACGACCTGTAGGATTAAAGTAATACTTAGTATCACGTAATAATTCACTAGGAATAACTTTCTTAACTATTTTATCAATTACAATTTTTTTAATTGATTCTCTTGATACATTTTCGGCATGTTGCGCAGAGACAACAATGTTGTCTATTCTGTTAACCTTATTTCCTATATATTCAACCGTTACTTGAGCTTTTCCATCTGGCCTTAAGCCCACTTCAGGATGATCTTTTCTATATTTCGAAAGAGCTTCAACAATTTTGTGCGAATACATGACAGGTGCTGGCATAAATTCTTTAGTATCGCGACATGCATAACCAAACATCATACCTTGGTCTCCTGCTCCTAAATCATTTTCGACACCCATGTTAATATCGGGAGATTGTTCTGACAATTTATTTAAAATTGTTAAAGTATTACAATCAAATCCAAGACCCGGTTTATTATAACCTATTTCATTAACCGAATCTCTGACAACTTTATCGATGTCAACTGATGCTTTACTTTTTATTTCTCCCATTACAAACACTAAATCTTTTGTAACAACTGTTTCACATGCAACATGTGAATTAGGATCACTTGATAAATAGGCATCTAAAATGCTATCTGAAATTTTATCTGCAACTTTGTCAGGATGACCTTCTGTTACAGATTCTGAAGTAAACAAATATTTTTTTTCTTCCATTTTTTAATTCCTTCTACAAATATTAAATTTTATTTTTAGTCTCTATGATTTCCTTTACTGTCTCTTTTAGTACTTTTTGATCTATAATTTCTCTTTTCACTTGATGAACTACTAGAAGATCTAGAATCAGAAGACCTATGTCCATAAGATCCTCTACTACTACTTCTTCCGCCAGATGATCTTCCACTTCCACGTCGGTTATTTCCGCCGCTTCTACCACCTGATTTTTTGCTTTGAGCTTCCTCAATAATAACTCTCTTATCTTCAATTCTCAAACTACTAAAAGCATCTAATAATCCCGGTAATAAGTCTGGTTTGACTTCAAAAAATGAAAAATC
>Ga0265294_10008849_pt1 | contig 11692 bp, 11 predicted proteins | sample MunlanPumphouse3_FD_192504 | JGI IMG/M metagenome (GOLD analysis project Ga0265294, IMG submission 192504) | Groundwater microbial communities from a municipal landfill in Southern Ontario, Canada - Pumphouse #3 | ecosystem: Environmental > Aquatic > Deep subsurface > Groundwater | place...
GAACCCCGGGAAGGAGCGCCCTCCCGGCCACCATGACGATCCCGGTCTTGAGAAACCCGATACCCATCAGGATAGCGAAGTAGAGCAGGCCGAAGACCCCGAGCAGCGGCACATAGACCGGGATGAGGTAGCGCCAGTGCATCACGACGGACGGAAAGGAGTTGATGAGCGCCGCGACGACGAGCTCGCCCCTCCCGATCATCCCCCTGTCGTGATAATCGACGAGCATCGCGTCCGCCGCCTGCGGCGAGACGAACGCCAGGAGAAAACTCGCCCCGCACTCGCGGGGGAGGTGGGAGAACGTCGTGACCGGGTAGGCGACGCTCGCGATTTTGTCGGTGACCCGCAGAGCAATCAGGACTTCGGCGATCAAAACGCCGGCGACGACGATCGGGACCGTCCGAACCAGGAGTTCGAACGAGAGGCCCAGTGCCGCCGAAACGATCTCTGCAGTGCCGTCCATGGTTCACCTCGCCTTACGGCTTTTGACCCGCCCCGAAACAACATCCGGTACGCCGTCCGTGCATATCACCGTTCTGGATGCCCGGGAGCGCGCTCGGCCACCATTGCCGGGGCCCGTACCGAAATCGGGGCTTCAGGATTGGAGAAATCCGGCAGTGGTGCGATCTCCCTCCGCCTGAGGTGCCAGAAAATCGGATGGTTTAAATACAATGGATCTAGATGGTGTTTAGGTACTCGATGATTGGCAACGATTTAGAGTCCTATTGCACGCCAGTGCAGAACTGCGTCTTTGCGCAGAACGCATTCTTCTTTAGATAGGGAACCGGCCCTTCTGCTGAGTTCCCGTGTAACGTAACGGTTTTTCCGTTACCGCCAGGTGGTTTGTTATGTTCGGCATTACTGATCCCGCGATCTGGGTTGGGTATCTGCTTGCGCTCGTCTTTACGCTCGCATGCTTAGTGTACGGCCTGTTGAACTGGAACAACGGCGTGGAGGAGCAACGGGATGGCAGTTGATACCGGCATCTTCGTCGGAATGACGCTGGTATACCTCGTCCTCATCATCGGCCTCGGCTACCTCGGATACCGCCGGACGAAAGAGAGCGACGACTACATGGTTGCCGGCAGGAAGATCCATCCCGTGGTTCTCGCCCTCTCCTACGGCGCGACCTTCATCAGCACCTCCGCCATCGTTGGGTTCGGCGGGGTTGCAGCGCAGCTCGGCATGGGGATGATCTGGCTGACCGTCCTCAATATCGGGCTCGGGATCTTCATCGCGTTCGTCTTCTTCGGAAAACGGACCCGCCGGATCGGGAGCAAACTCCGTGCCGTGACCTTCCCCGACCTGATGGGGAAGTGCTACGGGTCGCCGTTCATGCAGTATGCCGCAGGACTCGTCATCGTCCTCGGCATGCCGCTGTACACGGCGGCGATCCTGATCGGCGGCGCCCAGTTCATCACGAGCACGCTGCAGATCCCCTACACCACCGCGCTCATCGCCTTCGCCGCGATCGTCGCCCTTTACGTGGTGCTCGGCGGACTCATCGCCGTCATGTACACCGACGCGCTGCAGGGCGGGATCATGCTCGTCGGGATGACCATCCTCCTCGCGCTCACCTACGTCCAGCTCGGCGGGGTTGTCGAGGCGCATACCGCCCTTGCCGCGATGTCCGACCTCGTCCCGGAAGCGCTCGCCGCCGGGGGGCTGACCGGGTGGGCGTCCATGCCGGCGTTCGGGTCGTCCATCTGGCTCACGCTGGTGACGACGCTCGTTCTCGGGGTCGGCATCGGGGTGCTGGCACAGCCCCAGCTGGTCGTCCGGTTCATGACCGTCAAGGACAGCCGGGCGCTGAACCGTGCGGTTCTCGTCGGCGGGCCATTCATCCTGATGATGACGGGGGTCGCCTTCACGGTCGGGGCGCTCACGAACGTCTACTTCTACCAGAACCAGGGCGTGATCGCTCTCGCGGCGGCAACCGACGGCAACGTCGACACGATCATCCCGAACTTCATCAACACGTCGATGCCGGACCTCTTCGTCGTCGTCTTCATGCTGGCGCTCCTTGCCGCCGCGATGTCCACGCTCAGTTCCCTCTTTCATACCATGGGAACGTCGCTCGGGTTCGACGTCATACGGCGCACCGGAACGGAGAGGGCGACGATGCGGCCGATCCGGATTGCGACCGTCGCCATGATCGTCGTGAGCGTCGTTCTCGCCTTTGTCATGCCCGGCAGCATCATCGCCCGGGCAACGGCGATGTTCATGGGTCTCTGTGCATCGGCGTTCCTGCCGGCCTACGCCCACGCCATGTACAGCAGCAGGCCGTCGCTAAAGGCGGCAAAGATGAGTCTCGTCACCGGAGCGGTCGCCTGGTTCGCGTGGACGGCCTTCGTCCACGTCAAGGAGTCGGCGGCGCTCGGGCTCTCCAACCTCCTCTTCGGGGTTCCGGCGGTTCTCTCCGCCCCGTGGCAGGACGTGGACCCGCTCGTCATCGCCCTCCCCCTCTCGACGACCGCGCTGCTGGTCGGGTGGGCGCTCGACCGCCATGAGGTAGCTCTGGAGGGCCCGGTCGAGGCTGCCTGATGGTGGCCCTATCTTTTTTTAAAAGAGTCCGCCGGGCCTTTCAGGGAAACGAGCCTGCGCTTTTAGTGGTCGGTGAACCGGAGAACAGAATCGATGCACAGATGTTCCGCGGCCACTCCGACTTCCTGGAGGATCGACAACCGGCAACGAAAACAAATGTCTTGCCGGACCTTTCCCCCGTACGGGTATCGTCCGGGAAGATATATCAGGACGCCCGCCACCTCCCCGTAAGATAACCATGAAAGCATGGAATGCAGCAATCCTCGGAACGGTGATCATCTGGGCGGGAGTTATCATCGCTACGGCGCTCGTGCTTGCGGGAACGGGTTATTTCGGCCAGCTCATCCCCATCTTCGGCGGCGGGGCGGCGGGGAACCTCATCGTTCTCGCGGGAGCGAGAAACATGCGAGAGTGAGACGTAGGGCCATCCCTGCCAGTCAGAGGTTACAAAAAAGAGTGAAGGTTAGTTCTTTCTCCCGGTAACCAGCACCAGCCCGGCGATCAGCAGGGCGGCGCCGGCAAGGGCCGGCGAGAGGGGCGCCTGCTGCGTGGGGGGCGCGGTGCTCAGGTCCGCGTAGAGATCGACGGTCTCCCCTGCGGCGGGATACTGGTTGATGGCCGCCGTGTAGGGCAGGTAGCCCTCTTTGGTCACGGTGTAGGTCTGGTAGGGTGTCCCGGTCACGTAGACCTGCACGGAGAGGACACCCTGGCTGGTGGTACCCTTGACCTCGTTGTCGAACTGGACCGTTGCGCCGTCAACGTTGACGTGGACGGTGTACCAGCCGACATCGCCGCCGATCGGGGCGGGGGGCGCGGCGGGGTTCAGGGTTGCGTAGAGGTCGAAGACCTCTCCCTTTCCGGGGACCGAGGTGACATCTCCGTAGTAGGTGGTGTAGCCGTCTTTCTCGACACGGAACGTCTGGTAGGGTGCACCGGTGGTGTAGACCGGGACGTACAGCACGCTGTCCTCGATCGTGCCCTTGAATTCGTCGTCGAAGTAGACGTCGGCTCCATTCACGTTACAGTTGACTGCGTACCATCCGTTGTCCCCGCCTACGGGTGGCTGAGCACTCGAAGGAAGGACAAGGAAGCAGGCGATGAGAGAAATGATCAGAAGATTGCGCATAGCACTCTGCATAAAAGCCTCCGCTTTACTAATAACTTATCCCCTGACGTATAAACTTTTCTTAATTAGAGCAGCGTAAATACGATAACGAACGCAATTTCCTGTGGAAATGTGGAACTTCCGGCAAAACTGCGGCGGTTTCATACCGTCCACGTGCGGGCCAGGCGGGAACGCGCCCGTGCCCGATCCCCGGCACCCTGCGTCCTCACGACGGTGCCTGACGACATTCCGGAGGGCCTGAGGGCGGTGATCAGGAATCCGGGAACAGGAAATTATTCCCCCCCGGACCACAGATAGAAGTATGCAGTGACTTTTATTGCATGGCGGATATAAAAATAGAGCCTGGACGGGAGGCGTCCTGCTATGGCACCACTGCCCGAGACCATCCGTATATTCATCGTCGGCATCCTGATCGGGATATCTGTTGTCCTGACCTACTACTTTCATGCAGTCCTCTCGGTAGGGGCCGTCTTCTCCCACTTCTTCTACATACCCATCATCCTCGCCGCACTCTGGTGGGGGAGAAGGGGCATCAGCGTGGCCTTCTTCCTCGGCGGGCTGGTCCTGATCAGCCACTTCCTCCTCAGGACCGACGTCGGAACCGTCAACGACTACGGGCGTGCGGTGATGTTCGTCGTGGTCGCAATCGTCATCGCCTGGCTCTCTGAGCGATTGAGAGGGCAGCAGAAGGATACCGAGAAGGAGCGCGACCGGGCGCAGGGCTATCTTGACGTGGCCGCTGTCCTGCTGGTCGTCATCAACGCAGACCAGACCATCGGCCTCATCAACCGGCGTGGCTGCGAGCTGCTCGGCTATCGTGAGGAGGAACTGCTCGGGAAGAACTGGTTCGACGTGGCGGTCCCGGAGCGCAACCGAGAGGAGGGCCGGCAGACGTTCATGCGGATGGCGGCATCCGGGACCCTCCCGGCACCCGGGACGGACGAGAACGTCATCGTGACGAAGAGCGGCGATGAGCGCACGCTCATCTGGAAAGAGACTGTCCTGCGGGACACCGGCGGCCGCGTCATCGAGGTTCTTGGGTCGGGAAAGGATATCACCGACCGGATCAGGGCACAGGAGGCGCTCCGGAACAGCGAGGCCCAGCTCCGCACGATCGTCGAGAACCTGAACGAGGGACTGGGTGTCTTCGACCTCGACGGCAACCCGCTCCAGTGGAACCGCACTGCCCGGGAGACCTTCGGACTGCTTGGCCTTGAGGATGTTCCCCGGAACGTGAACGAGCTCGCCGACCATTTTGAGTTTGCAACGCTGGACGGGACAATCCTCCCGGTGGAGGAGTGGCCCCTATCCCGCATCCTGCGCGGGGAGCAGATCCGGGACATGGAGGTGCGTACCCGGCGCATCGGGGCCGACCGGGAGCGCGTATTCAATTACGGCGGCACCCTCGTCCGCGGCGCGGGCGGCAGCCCGTTCATGGCGGTGGTCACGTTCACGGACATCACCGAGCGCAAAGAGGCTGAGGACGCCATTCTCGCGGCAAACGAGGAGGCGAACCTGTATCTTGATATCATGGTCCACGACATCAACAACGCGAACGCGATAGCGCTTGGGTACAGCGAGTTCCTCGCCGAAGACCTGGACGGAAAAAACCGGGAGATGATGCAGAAGATCCGGTCAGCCGTCAGCCAGAGCATCGAGATCATCCAGAACGTCTCGACGATCCGGCGTCTCCGCCCGCCGGCCCCGCCCCTGAAACCTGTCGACCTTGATGCGGTGATCCGGGCCGAGATCCGGCAGCACCCGGATGCCGATATCTGGTACGACGGGAGATCGGTTGCAGTCCTCGCCGACGATCTCCTCCCGGAGGTCTTCACGAACCTCGTCGGCAACAGCATCAAGTTCGGGGAGCCCGATGTCGCGATCGCGATCCGGGTCGAGGAGCAGGACGGCGAGGTGCTGGTCTCGGTCGAGGATACGGGCCCGGGCATACCCGACGAGGTAAAACCCACGCTCTTCTCCCGGTTCCGGAAGGGGAAGGGGTCAAAGAGCGGCAAGGGTCTCGGCCTGTACATCGTGCGGATGCTTGTTACCCGCTACGGGGGGAGCATCTGGGTGGAGGACCGGGTGCCGGGCGCCACGGATGCGGGGGCAGCATTCCGGCTCACGCTCAAAACGGCGTTAGGGGAGGAGCCGAAGGCGCGGGCCGTGCCTGAAGCCTCGCTGCGGGTGTAGAAGGGCTGTAGCGGCTATCCTGGCCTCCTTCGATCCCGGAATTTCCGAGCACCCCCCTTAGAATACTAAAATCCCGAACCTCCCTGAAAAACGTTTCGATAAAAAAGAAAATGATTTTCTACAATCCGCATGTTCTCTCTACTATGAGATCCACTGCGATCACCTTTTCTGCGGTTATATTCGCCCTTTTTCTCATTTTTGCGGCAGGATGCAGCGCCGCAACGGAAGAGAAGTCCGATCCTGTTGCACCGGCCGACGAGGCCTACGCTCAGGGGCTCGCCGAATATGGAGCCGCCAACTACCGTGTCGCCGAAGAACGCTTCGCGGAGGCCTGTGCCCTCTACGCCGATGCCGGCGATCCGGATAAGGCCAGAACAGCCAGGAACGCCATGTTCCGGGCGAACAGGACATACATGGAGTATCCGCTCGACACCGCGGCCGCAGAAGCGGCGTTGCGGGAGAAGGTTCCCGGCATCACCGACGAGAACGTAACCGGCTGGCTGGAGAACCGTGCCCAGAAGATCGTCTCGGAGAACGAGACGCTCTACTTCTACGACGTCGCCGGCGACTACCTCTACGCGCATTTCGATGAAATGAGGAAGACGACCGCGACGACTCTCGACTTCGACTACATCGCCCGGTACGCCTGGTCTGAGAACCGTTCAGAGAACAGGCCGTATGTGAACCCGGTGCGCTACGAGGGCGTCGAGCGGCTCGAGATCCCGTTCGAAGCGCTCCCCTCGTCGGGAATCATGAAGATCTGGTTCCCGCTCCCGGTCGAGACGGAGTCGCAGCGAAACGTCACCGTCACCAACCTCTCGTGCTCCGACTTCATCGTCGCCGGTCCGGTGACCACGGGCGCCATCGGCTACGTCTATTACGAGATCCCGGCCGGGGCGGTCAACGGAAACCTCGTCCTCTCGGCGGATGTCGCGTTCATCTCCTACGAGCAGATCTTTGAGGATATCGATCCGGCAAAGGTCGGGGAGTACGACACGAGCGATCCTGAGTACCTGCTGTACACGACATCGGAGAGGAACATCGAGGTCACGGATGCTGTCCGGGAGAAGGCACGGGAGATCGTCGGGAACGAGACGAACCCGCACCTGCAGGCACAGAAGATCTACTATCATATCATCGAGACCTATCCCTACAGCCATGTCCCGCACGGTTCGCTCGATGTCCGGGAGCCCGGGGTCGCTGAATCAACCTACATGTTCGAGACCGGTCATGGCGACTGCGGCACCCAGAGCATGCTCTTTGCCGCGTTCTGCCGGTCACTCGGGATCCCCGCCCGCGCCATCGGCGGCTACCAGATGCTTCTCTCCGAGACGCCCGGCACTCACTTCTGGGCGGAATACTACCTGCCCGGCTACGGCTGGGTCCCGAACGACCTGACGGTCGCCGAGATAACTGACTGGGTCACTATCCCCGACGAAAAGCGAACGGTGTTTAAAGACTATTACGCCGCAAACCTCGATCCTGCGCGCCTCGTCATCCAGAAGAACGTTGACGCCCCGATGGACCCGCCCCTGCCGGAAGACGCCGTCGTCTTCAGGATCGTCCTGCAGAGCCCGGCGGTCGTCTCCGATACGGCAGACTACGACCTGAATCTCTTCTGCTCGGACTTCTTCAGTATCAGCCTTGTGGCTGTTGACTGATACCCGTCACTCATTTTTACCCGGTGGAACGGACCTGCGGTCCAGGATTGCATTGTAAAAACCGAAACACAAAAGCAAAAAGCGCCCCGGCCGGGATTCGAACCCGGGTCGAAAGCTCCGGAGGCTTTCAGGATATCCACTACCCTACCGAGACTGCCATATCATGTTGATCTGCCTTGTATAAAAGGCAAACGGATGTTCCGGCACCGGGCCGCGACGGGGGTGCGGTCTGCCCGGGGTATCGCGCGTGATGCGTGAGGAATTGCGTTTAACTCCTCAAAGAGGAGGTCTCTCCCGGTTCGACCGCTGAGGAGAACTTTCAGGGCGTGATCCGGGCCATTCATCCGCAGGAGCGGGATGAAGGGCGCTGCGGATGGAGCAGCCCCCCGGACCGGGGACGATGCAGGGGTGTCTTACCGGGATTTCATTCGAAATTAACCGATCAATATGAATTCGGAGACCTCAATAACGTAATACGTATTAATTCCTCAATGCAAATCATTAGGATATATATGGGTACGCCTCCCTACATCTGATGATAGCCTCACCGATCACCGAAATACTTCCGTGTCGCAGAATAATGTCGATAAGCCAGCTTGACCTGAGAAAGTTTGTAGCACCGGAATTTATCTGCGGGTACGGAGCACTGCAGCTTGCAGGGCGGTATGCCCGCAACTTCGGGATGAAACAGGTGCTCCTTGTCACCGATCCGGGTGTCCGGGCCGCAGGCTGGGCCGACGCCGTCGCGGAGAGCCTGGCCGAAGCAGACATAGCGTTCACCGTCTTCGATTCTGTCTCCGCAAACCCCCGCACCCGGCAGGTGATGGCGGGTATGGAGGTCTACCGGTCTGAAGAGTGCAACGGCATCGTCGTCGTCGGCGGAGGAAGCCCGATGGACTGTGCCAAGGGAATCGGGGTAGCGAGCTCGAACATGCGGGACATCCTCACGTTCGAGGGTGTCGACCGGGTGCCGGTGTCTGCCCCGCCGCTCATCTGCATCCCGACGACCGCCGGGAGTTCTGCCGACGTCTCCCAGTTTGCCATCCTCACGGATGAGGGGGAAAAGAGAAAAATCGCCATTATCAGTAAAGCGCTCGTCCCGGACGTCTCCCTGCTCGATCCCGAACCGCTGACGACGATGTCCAGGGACCTGACCGCGGATACCGGCGTGGATGCCCTCAGCCACGCGATCGAGGCTTACGTCTCGAACGCCAGTTCACCGATGACCGACGTGCATGCCCTCGAGGCGATACGGCTCGTCACGAGCGCACTGCCTGCGGCCCTGGAAGAGCCCGGCGATCTGGATCTACGGTTCTCGACCCTCCTCGCCAGCCTTCATGCCGGGCTTGCGTTCTCCAACGCAAGCGTCGGAGCCGCACATGCGATGGCGCACAGTCTCGGGGGGGCCTGCGACCTTGCGCACGGGCGGTGCAACGCGCTGCTCCTCGAGCACGTGATGGCGGCCAACTACGAGGCGGCACCGGATCGTTACGACCGGATTGGAGCGATCTTCGGGCCGGGACGGGTGACGCCGGCAGAGAAGGTGGCGGCATTCAGGAGATCGCTCGGCATCACCGAGACCCTCGCCGATGTCGGCGTCCGGGAGGATACGATCCCCGCCCTTGCCCGATGTGCGTATGCCGACCCCTGCATGGTAACGAACCCGCGCAGCCTCGCCTGCGACGACATCGAACGGATCTATGAGCATGCGTTCTGAACCTCCCGACGATCGGGATGCACTCCGGGCAAAGATCATCGGCCTCGGGGAGACGTCCCTGCACAAGAGTTACTATCCCGAGCTGCAGAGCCGGCTTGCGGAACTCGAGCGGTTCAGAGCCCTGCTCGACCAGACCCACGACGCGATATTCCTGATCCGTGCAGAAACCGGGGAACTTGCGGACGTCAACGCGTCCGCGGAGACACATCTCGGCTATTCAAAGAGGGAGCTGCTCGCAAAACCGTTTATCGATTTAATCTCCCCGACGAAGAAGACCTGGCTTGCCGAATTCATCCGGGAGAGCAGCGCTCTGCTGTCCAAATCCGGGCAGACCGTTACCGCGCGGCTCGTATCACGGAGTGGAACGGAGATCCCGATGGAGATCACCGTCCGGTCGGTCACCTTCGGCGCCGAGCGGTACATCGTCGCGATTGCACGGGACATCACCGACCGGATCCGCACCGAGCGGGAGCTCAGGATAAAGGAGAGCGCGCTCGAATCCTCGACGAACGGCATCCTCATCACCGACCTCGCCGGGACGGTCATGTATGCCAACCGGAGTTTTGCCGGGATGTTCGGGTACGAGCGGGCGGGCGCGGTTGCGGGGAGAAACCTGGAGACATTCTTCGCGGACCCTACCGTCGGGGAGAAGGTTACGGCCCGGCTCCTCGATACCCATGCGATCGTGCAGGAGACGATCGGACTGCACAGCAGCGGGTCTCCGTTTCACATCCAGGTCTCGGGCAGCGTCGTGCAGAATGATGCCGGGCAGCCGCTCTGCATCATGCTGATCGTCATGGACATCACCGAGCGGATTCTCATCGACCAGATGAAACGGGAGACGTATGCGCAGCTCGGGAAAAATATTGAACAGTTCGCTATCCTTGGGGATCATATCCGTAACCCGCTCCAGGTGATCGTCGGGTATGCGGAGATGATCGATGACTCGCTTGCCGGAAAGATCCTCGAACAGTCGAGGCGGATTGACGAACTCGTCACCGAACTCGACCGGGGATGGGTCGAGTCGGCGAACGTCAGGCATTTCCTGCGAAAGCACGGGGAAGATAGAGATTCCCCTCTGCAGACGGACACCGATAGCTCAACTCTGAAGGAACGAGACACCTGAGCACAGGGTGTCTGTATCACGCCGTTCTCATCGGGTATAAAAAAGCCGGCGGAGAGGAGAACCCTAGCCTCTCCTCGATTCGTAGAGGTGCCAGATCTTGCACGCCCCTTCGTGGCTGACCATGCAGGGGCCCACAGGGGTGCGCGGGGTGCAGACCTTCCCGAAGAGTTTGCAGTCGGACGGCCGGGCGACGCCGCGCAGCACCTTATCGCAGATGCAGGCGGAATGCTTGTCCACGTGCTGGATCTCGATATCGAACTTCTTCTGGGCGTCGTAGCCCTCGAACTCCGGCTTTAAGCGGAGGCCGGAGGCCGGGATCACGGGGAATCCGCGCCACTCGACGTCGAACGGCTCGAAGACCTCGTACATCAGGCGTTTCGCCTTGACGTTCCCCTCCCGGGTGACCACACGCGGGTAGGCGTTCTCCACCCGGTGCACGCCGCCCTTGACCTGCCGGACCGCCATGAGGAGGGCAAGGAGGATGTCCTCGGGCTCGAACCCCGCGACGACCTGCGGGACGGGGAACTGCTCGTACTCCTCGTAGCCCATCACCGCGCAGACGTGGCCGGGGAGGAGGAACCCGTCGAGCGACGCCTCCCCCTGGGCGAGGAGCCATTCCATCGCCGGCGGGACGAGCCGGTGGCACGAGAGGATCGAGAAGTTCTCCGGCGGCCGGGAGAGGATCGTGGCGGCGACCGTCGGCGCGGTGGTCTCGAACCCGACTGATATGAAGACAACCTCCCGGTCCGGTTCCCGTCTCGCGATCTCCACCGCCTTGTGGACGCCCTGCACCACCCGGACGTCCCCGCCGCTCGACTCAAGCGACCCCTTCGAGCCCGGGACACGCAGCAGGTCGCCGTAGGTGGCGACGGTGCAGTCCCGTTCCACCAGGTCGAGCGCGGCGTCGATCTCGCCCTGCGGCGTGATGCAGACCGGGCAGCCCGGTCCCATCACGATCTTGAGCCCCGCAGGAAGGACGCTCCGGAGCCCGGCACGCGCGATCGCCGCCTCGTGGGTACCGCAGATATGCATGAGCGTGATATCCCGGTCTACAAGGGCGTAAAGCGCATCGAGGATTTCCTTTCCAGCCGCCATGAATTATCACATTTATATTTCGTTGACAGCACATATTAGTACCGGAATGAACAGCATCATGTACGGAAGCGCGGTCGTCCTCTGCGGAATCATCGCAGCGTTCATCGTTCACGAGGTCTTCCGGTGGCTGCAGAAGCGGGCCGACCTCACCGAATCGAAGCTGGACGACATCGTACTCTACTCGCTTGACAAACCTCTTGCTATCGCCTTAATCGCGGGTTCCGTCTGGA
>Ga0265294_10008852_pt1 | contig 11690 bp, 11 predicted proteins | sample MunlanPumphouse3_FD_192504 | JGI IMG/M metagenome (GOLD analysis project Ga0265294, IMG submission 192504) | Groundwater microbial communities from a municipal landfill in Southern Ontario, Canada - Pumphouse #3 | ecosystem: Environmental > Aquatic > Deep subsurface > Groundwater | place...
TTTTCAAAGGGAGGGATGCGGATGCTATTACAGCTGCATTTACTGATTTTACAGCTAAAATGGTGAGAAAAGCAGAAAGACCTTCAGTACTTGCACAGCTTAGAAAGTTTACAGAGCTTGTGAAAAGCACCGTTTCTAACAGGGTGAAAAATAAGGATAGGGAGCAAAGCCTATGAATACGAAAACAAAAAGATTCCTTATTCTAAACATTCCTTACCTTTTCCTTGCCCTATTCTTTACCAAAGCATCACAGGCATGGAGATTAGCCGCAGGATATGAGGCCGCTGACAAGATTTTAAACCTTATGGATGGTTTTGAATTGGCTTTTAAAAACCCTCTGCCAAGTCTATATCCAAAGGATTTGCTATTTGGAATAGCTGTGGGTGCCATTCTCCGTCTTGCAGTTTATTTAAAAGGTAAGAATGCGAAAAAATATAGAAAAGGCATTGAGTATGGCTCTGCCCGTTGGGGAAAAGCTGAGGATATTCGCCCTTTTGTAGATCCCGTATTTCAGAACAATGTGATACTGACCCAAACAGAAAGTCTTACTATGTCAAATCGTCCCAAAAACCCAAGAAATGCAAGAAATAAAAATGTACTCATAGTAGGCGGCTCTGGTTCAGGCAAAACAAGATTTTGGCTGAAACCAAATCTTATGCAGTGTCACAGTTCTTATGTAGTCACTGACCCAAAAGGCAGCATTGTAGTGGAGTGCGGGAAGTTATTACAGCGTAAGGGTTATAAAATCAAAATTCTTAATACCATTAACTTTAAGAAATCTATGCACTATAATCCTTTTGCCTATATCAAAAGTGAAAAGGATATATTGAAATTAGTTACAACTCTTATCGCTAATACCAAGGGCGAAGGCAAAGCAGGAGATGATTTCTGGGTAAAAGCAGAAACCTTGCTTTATACAGCACTCATCGGATACATCTACTTTGAGGCTCCAGAACATGAGCAGAACTTCTCCACCCTCATTGAATTTATCAATGCCTCTGAGGTAAGAGAAGATGATGAGGACTTTAAAAATCCTGTAGATTTAATGTTTGACCGATTAGAGGAAAAAGACCCACAGCATTTTGCCCTTAGACAGTACAAGAAATATAAGTTAGCGGCAGGAAAAACTGCAAAATCTATTCTAATATCCTGTGGTGCAAGGCTTGCTCCTTTTGATATAAAGGAACTCCGTGAACTGACTGCCTATGATGAAATGGAACTGGATACCTTGGGAGATAGAAAAACTGCCCTATTTATAATTATCAGTGATACCGACGATACCTTTAATTTTTTGGTATCTATGGCATATACACAGCTTTTTAATCTTCTCTGTGATAAAGCAGATGATGTATATGGAGGAAGATTACCCGTCCATGTACGCTGTTTAATTGATGAGGCTGCTAATATCGGACAGATACCAAAATTGGAGAAACTGATGGCTACTATTCGTTCAAGAGAGATTTCTGCTTGTCTTGTTTTACAGGCACAAAGTCAGTTAAAGGCTTTATATAAAGACAATGCTGATACTATTATCGGCAACTGTGATAGCATGATTTTCCTTGGAGGTAAAGAAAAAACTACCCTCAAAGATTTAACAGAAACCCTCGGAAAAGAAACCATTGATATGTTTAATACTTCCGACACCAGAGGGACACAAAGAAGTTATGGGCTAAATTATCAAAAGCTGGGAAAGGAGCTTATGAGTATGGATGAACTTGCTGTTATGGATGGGGGCAAGTGCATTTTACAGCTAAGAGGTGTTCGCCCGTTTCTCTCGGATAAGTACAATATTACAAAGCATCCAAACTATAAATACTTATCTGATTATGATAAAAGAAATACCTTTGATATAGAAAAATACCTATCCACAAAATTAAAGCTAAAGCCCAATGAGGTATACGATGTTTATGAAATCGACCTTACAAACGAGAAGGAAACCGCAGATTAGGCGGTAATTTTTTTGCTCAAAAACAAAAACAAATTTAGGAGGAAAATATTATGGAATTTTTTAATTCAGCAGTAGATGTATTGCAGACATTGGTTATCGCCCTTGGAGCGGGACTTGGTATTTGGGGTGTTATCAACCTTTTAGAAGGTTATGGCAATGATAATCCTGGAGCAAAATCACAGGGTATGAAACAGCTCATGGCAGGCGGTGGCGTAGCACTGATTGGCATGACATTAGTACCACTTCTTTCCGGATTATTCGGTTAATAGGTAAAGTCTTATGCAATCCATCATCGACAAAATTACTGAATGGCTAAAGGAGATTTTAGTCAGTGGCATAATGGGAAACTTGTCGGGGATGTTTGATAACGTAAACCAAAAGGTAGGTGAAATCGCAGGTGAGGTAGGAATGACACCGTCAGCTTGGAATGGCGGTGTCTTTTCTATGATACGCAATCTCTCCGAAACCGTTATTATTCCCATTGCTGGCGTGATTTTGACCTTTGTGATGTGCTACGAACTGATACAAATGGTCATGGAGAAAAATAATATGCACGATATTGATACATTCATGTTCTTTAAATGGATATTTAAGACCTTCGTTGCTGTAATGATTATAACCAACACCTTTAATATTGTGATGGCTATTTTTGATTTGTCACAACATGTTGTATCAGGTGCGACAGGGGTGATTATCAGTGATACCAGTATTGATATAACTTCTGTCATATTAGATATGGAAACCAGACTGATGGAAATGGAGCTTGGTCCCCTCTTTGGATTATGGCTTCAAAGTATGTTTGTGGGGTTAACCATGCACGTTCTTTCTATCTGCATATTCATCGTTATTTATGGACGAATGATAGAAATTTATCTGATGACTTCCGTAGCACCGATACCCTTTGCCACTATGTCAAACAAGGAATGGGGAAGCATGGGACAAAACTATTTAAAATCCTTGTTTGCTCTTGGTTTTCAAGCCTTTCTCATTATGGTATGTGTAGGTATTTATGCGGTGTTAGTACAATCCATCGCTACAGATACAGACATCATGGGAGCTATATGGACTTGTGTAGGGTATACGGTACTTCTATGTTTTACCCTGTTTAAAACAGGATCACTTGCAAAGAGTATTTTTAATGCTCACTAAAACGAAAGGAGAATTTTTATGGCATATGTCCCCATACCCAAAGATTTAAGCACCGTAAAAACCAAAGTAATGTTTAATCTTACTAAAAGGCAGCTTATCTGTTTTTCCCTTGCCCTTATAGTGGGTTTGCCTTTCTTTTTTATCTTTAAGAAAAGTGCAGGAACAAGCCTTGCGACACTTATAATGATTTTTGTCATGTTGCCATTTTTTATGTTTGCCATGTATGAAAAACATGGCCAGCCATTGGAAGTCCTCTTAAGGCATTACTTTGAAGTTAGATTTTTAAGACCAAAACAAAGACCATATAAAACTAATAATTTCTATGCCATTCTCATGAGGCAGAATCAATTGGATAAGGAGGTAAAGGACATTGTCACAAGTAAACAAAGCAAACAGAACAAAGCTTACAAGGGCAGACAGAAAGGAAATTAACGCTGCTATCCTACGGGCAAGAGGAAAAGATAAAAGAGAAAAATCAGCGCAGGATACTATCCCCTATCAGCGTATGTATCCAGATGGTATTTGCCGTGTAACGGATAAGCTTTATACAAAAACAATTCGTTTTCAAGATATTAACTATCAGCTTGCTCAAAATGAGGATAAGACAGCCATATTTGAAAGCTGGTGTGACTTTCTCAATTACTTTGACAGCTCCATTCACTTTCAGCTTTCTTTTCTCAATATGACCGCCAATGAAAAGGACTATGAAAGCAGTATCCACATCAAGCCACAACAAGACGAATTTGACAGTATACGAACAGAATATGCAGAAATGCTTTATAATCAGCTTTCCAAAGGAAATAATGGACTGATAAAAACCAAGTATCTGACTTTTGGTATTGAGGCAGATAATGTGAAAATTGCAAAACCCCGTTTAGAACGTATTGAAAATGATATTTGGAATGGGTTTAAAAGGTTAGGTGTCTTGGTGGATTCCCTTAATGGAAAGGAGCGTCTAAGGCTGTTTCACCATATGCTTCATATGGATGGAAATGTACCATTTCACTTTGAATGGAAATGGCTTGCACCATCGGGACTTTCTACGAAAGACTTTATTGCTCCATCTTCCTTTGAGTTTCGTGATGGTAGGACATTTAAAACAGGAGATAAATATGGTGCTGTTTCTTTTTTACAGATACTTGCACCAGAACTTAATGACCGTATATTAGCAGATTTTTTAGATATAGAAAGCAATCTTATTATAACCATGCACATTCAATCAGTAGATCAGACAAAAGCCATAAAGACTATTAAAAGAAAAATAACAGACCTTGATAAAATGAAAATTGAGGAACAGAAGAAAGCTGTCCGCAGTGGTTATGATATGGATATAATACCCTCTGACCTTGCTACTTATGGTGGTGAGGCGAAAAAGCTCTTACAGGACTTACAAAGTCATAATGAGAGAATGTTCCTCTTGACATTCCTTGTAATGAACACCGCTGACACCAAACAGGAGCTTGAAAATATTGTGTTTGGAGCAGCTGGTATTGCTCAAAAGCATAACTGTACACTGGTAAGATTAGATTTTCAACAGGAACAAGGTTTCTTGTCCTCTCTTCCTCTTGGTTTTAATCAAGTGGAGATACAGAGAAGTTTAACAACATCTGCAACTGCGATTTTTGTTCCCTTTACTACACAGGAGCTGTTCCAATCAGATGGAGAGGCACTGTATTACGGACTAAATGCCCTGTCTAACAATCTCATTATGGTAGACCGTAAAAGGTTGAAAAATCCTAACGGCTTGATTTTAGGAACGCCGGGCAGTGGTAAGTCATTTTCTGCAAAAAGGGAAATTACTAATATTTTTCTAATTACCACTGATGATATCATTATTTGCGACCCAGAAGGAGAGTATTTTCCCCTTGTAGACAGATTAGGCGGACAGGTAATTAAGATTTCTCCAACATCTGGGGATTATATAAATCCCATGGACATCAATCTTAATTATTCTGATGATGAAAGTCCCCTAACATTAAAATCAGACTTTATTCTGTCTTTGTGTGAGCTAATTGTTGGGGGTAAAGAGGGATTACAGCCTGTGGAAAAAAGCATCATAGACCGGTGTGTAAGATTAATTTATGCAGATTATCTTGCTGACCCTATACCTGAAAAAATGCCTATTTTAGGAGATTTGTATGATGCATTGGAAAATCAGGAGGAAAAAGAGGCACGGCACATCAGATCTGCTCTTGAAATCTATGTTACAGGCTCACTTAATGTATTTAATCATCGCACCAATGTAGATATTACCAATCGTCTTGTCTGCTTTGACATTAAGGAATTAGGCAAGCAGCTAAAAAAATTAGGAATGCTTGTGGTACAAGACCAAGTCTGGAATAGAGTAACAATTAACCGTGCAGAGAAACGTGCCACTCGCTACTATATGGATGAGTTTCATCTTCTTTTAAAAGAGGAACAGACAGCTGCATACTCCGTAGAAATTTGGAAGCGATTTAGAAAATGGGGAGGAATTCCTACAGGTATTACACAAAATGTAAAAGTGCGCCCAGATAGGGTGCTGTGCAAAGTAGCGTAGGTGCTACCGCATACGATAGTGTGCGACTCATTCCGTCTTACCGATTGAGTGGAAACGCTCGACGGGAACAGAGCATGGCGGAGAAGGGATTAGTCACCGAAGGACTTTAGGTGAGACTGTTTCCCGATGAGAAGAAGATACGAGGATAAGATTGCGTTTATCGATTGCGAGGTTTAAGTTCCTGTTTTTTGCAGGTATGGGTAAAAGTCCTGAAACCCATGTCACAACACTGCATTGTTATCTTTCATGACAATGCAACTATCAAAATGTTGTGAAACAGGCGTGAGAACACGTCTCAACAAACCGAAAGCATATCCGACAATCTTCAAATACCTATACACAGCATTAACTGGGGATTGCCTAAGTCAGACTCATTCGTCTGATATGGTAACGGAAGTTCCGTAGTAGTCTGAGAGAGTTAATGGCTCTTACATGGCGAAGGGAACAAGTCAGTAACATCTAAAATGTAAGAATGAAAGGGAGGAGAAACCTCAATGAAACCAACATCTGAAATTTTAGAGCGTATGGATAAGTGTTCAGAAACACACAAAGACGGCATATTTACGAGGCTCTACAGATATTTGCTTCGTGAAGATATTTACCATGCCGCCTACCAAAAACTCTATGCAAACAAAGGAGCATCAACACAAGGTATTGATAACGATACCGCCGACGGATTTAGCGATAAATACGTCAAAGAACTAATCTGTTCACTGCAAGATGGAACGTACAAGGCAAGTCCTGTCAGACGTGAGTATATTCCGAAACACAATGGAAAACTTCGTCCTTTGGGCATTCCCTCATTTCGGGACAAATTACTGCAAGAAGTTGTCAGAATGATATTGGAAGCTATTTATGAGCCGACTTTTCACAAGCATTCGCACGGTTTCAGACCGCAGAAAAGCTGTCACACCGCACTTCGTCAGATTTCCTCTGATTTTACAGGGGTGGCATGGTTTATAGAGGGCGACATTAAAGGCTGTTTTGACAATATCGACCATGAAAAGCTGATTGAAATACTCGACAGAAAAATTAAGGACAGTAAATTTTTGAACATCATACGTCAATTCTTAAAAGCCGGATATATGGAAAATTGGCAGTACAACAAAACCTACAGCGGTTGTCCGCAAGGGTCAATCTGTGCGCCGATACTTGCGAATATCTACTTAAACGAATTAGATAAAAAGCTCGAGGAAATAAGTTTAAGATTTAGTAAGCCAAGGTCAGCCTACCAGACACCCGAATATCACGCAGTAAATAAGGAAATGAAACGTCTCTCCTACTGGATAGACCATACTACCGATGAAATAGAGCGACAAGCGTTAATCAAACAATATAAGGAGCAACGTAAATCTTTGCGAAATATTCCTTGTAAACCCGTAGACAACAAGAAGTTTACTTTTGTGCGTTATGCGGACGATTGGTTAGTCGGGGTATGTGGTACAAAACAGGAATGTGAGGAATTGAAAGCTGAAATAGCCGATTTTCTATGCACGGAGTTAAAGCTCACCTTAAGTGAGGAGAAGACACTCATTACCCACAGTTCCGAAAAGGTCAGATTTTTAGGATATGATATTTGTGTCCGAAGAAATCAAGAGGTAAAAGGTCACAGAATGAAAAACGGAACATGGAGACAATCCCGTTCCTTGCACCTTAAAGTTTCCCTTACGATTCCCCATACGGAAAAGATTGAGAAATTCATGTTTGCAAAAGGAGTCATTCGTCAGCGTGAAAACGGAGAATTTCAGCCGATACACCGTGCAGGACTTCTCAATATGTCGGATTGTGAAATTGTGGAGCAATACAATGCCGAAGCAAGAGGATTATGTAACTTCTATAATTTAGCGGTGGATTACCATACTTTGGATTACTTCTGCTATCTCATGGAATATAGTTGCTTGAAAACCATTGCCAACAAGCATAAAAGCAGTATTCGCAAAACTATCCGCAAATACAAAGATGGTAAAACATGGTCAGTACCCTATGAAACCAAAACGGGCACAAAACGTGTTAAGCCTGTTAAAATTGCCGACTGCAAACGTGGCAAAGTTGATGATGTTATTTTCACAAGAAAGAAATTCAACTGGAAAACCACAATCAGACAAAGGCTCAATGCCAAGTTTTGTGAATTATGTGGTACAAAGAATGCCGAACTTTATGAGGTTCATGTAGTACGAAATCTCAACGAATTAGGCAACTCCTATTGGGAAATTGCCATGAAACAAAAAAGGCGAAAAACACTTGTAATCTGTAGCAAGTGCCATAAGGAAATCCATAAACACTAATCCATATGTTAATTATTGATGGGGAGCCGTATACCTCGAGAGGGGTACGTACGGTTCCGAGGGAGGGTGTAGGAAACCTACCACTTCGGTGGCAAGGCGCCTTTGCCCTACCCTACGACCTTTTATCTTCTCGTGAGGTAGAGAATATCTTTGAAAACTCTGACTTCATCTATATGCTTAACCAAGCATCGGGAGACAGACAAATACTTGCAAAACAACTTAATATTTCACCCCATCAATTGTCCTACGTTACTCATTCCGGTGAAGGCGAAGGGCTTTTGTTTTATGGAAATGTAATACTTCCTTTTGCTGATAAGTTCCCGAAAGATACGGAGCTGTATCGTATTATGACTACCAAACCAAGTGAAATCAAACAGGAATAGGGGGGTGTCCTATGAGGCAAAAGAATAAGAAGCCTTTTCGTCCTGCGGGGAAAGTGTCAAGACTTATCTTTACTGAAGAAGAACGGGCAGACCCTGACCTTGAACAACCACTGAAAAAGGCAGAAAAAGCTGCTGATAATCTGGAACAGGCACAGGCTAAAATTCCAAAGAAAAAACAAATAAAAGCAGAACGCACCACTGATTCAGGTACAGGAAAATCAAAGGTGCGTTTATCATTTGAAGAAACTCAAAAGCCAAAACCACCCTCTAAGCTTTCTCATAAAATAAAAACCATTCCTGAAAAGGAACTCCTTGCCAAAGTTCATAAGGAAATTAGGGAGGGAGAAGAGGACAATGTAGGTGTTGAGGCAGCACACAAATCGGAGGAAGGTGTAGAATTTGTTGTAAGACGGATACAAAGTGCCAACCGCAGCCATAAACTAAAACCTTATCGTGGTTTCTTAAAGGTAGAAGAAAAGACCCAAAAGGCTGAGGTGGATTATCTCTATAAAAAGAGTTTAAAAAGCAATCCACAAGCATCTACCAATCCAATTTCAAGGTGGCAACAGAAACAGGCAATTAAGAAAGAATACCTTGCTGCCCGATATGGTAAAGACACTAAAAGCACCAAGAATACAGCTCAAAACATAAAAAAAGCAGCAACTAAGACTAAACAAGCTACTGAAAAGATAACGCAGTTTGTGGCCAGACATGGAAAAGGTATTTTCATACTGTTAGCATTATCGGCTGTTCTCCTTGTTCTTATGTGGGCAGTATCTTCCTGCTCCATAATGTTTGAAGGCAGTTTAAATAGTTTTGTCGGGACTTCCTATACTTCAGAAGATGAGGATATTATTGGGGTAGATGATGACTATACTCAGTTTGAACAGGCATTGCAAGAACAAATTAACAATATAGAACAGGATTATCCAGGCTATGATGAATACCAGTACCATTTGGATGAAATCGGACATAACCCCTTTACCCTTGCATCATACCTTACTGCAAAGCTTCAAGTCTATACAAGAGCCGAGGCACAGGTAGAGTTAAGAGTCTTGTTTAACCATCAATATACCCTTACTACTCAAGAAGAAATTCAGGTACGTTACCGAACAGAAACTCGAACTCGTACATGGACAGATGATGAGGGAAATACTCATACTGATACTCATACAGTAGAAGTTCCCTATGATTATTACATTCTCCATGTAACGCTAAAGAATGAAGATATCAGTATTCTTGCACCAAGTAGCTTGACTAACGAGCAGTATGAAATGTTTGGTATATACATGGAAACACAGGGCAATAAAGAATATCTGTTTGAGGGAAATATTTATGCTCCGTCAAAGGGTGAATATACAGACTATGATATACCACCGGATGCACTGACTGACCCTGATTTTGCAGCACTAATACAGGAGGCAGAAAAGTATTTAGGTTATCCTTATGTTTGGGGAGGCAGTTCACCAAGTACCAGCTTTGATTGTTCAGGCTTTGTATGTTGGGTACTTAAACAATCGGGAGTATATAACATTGGAAGGACAACAGCACAGGGGATTTTTAATGAATGTGCTATCATACCGCCAAGTGAGGCAAGACCGGGAGATATTATATTTTTCACAGGTACTTACGCAAGCAGTGGTGCAGTATCTCATGTGGGAATTTATGTAGGAGAGGGAATGATGATCCATTGTGGAAACCCCATACAGTATGCCTCTATTAATACAACTTATTGGACACAACATTTCTATGCCTATGGGAGACTAAATTAGGAGGAAGCCATGAGTAAAAAAAGAGAAAAAGTATTATTGGAAATCTCAAAAACTAAAGAAAAGATAACAGATTTACAAGCTAAACTTCGTGAACTTGAAAGGCAGAAAACAGAGCTTGAAAATACAGAAATCGTAGAGATTGTTCGCAGTACCAAAATGAATACTACAGAATTAGCTGCATTTTTAAAGGCGTATCGTGAGAAAAGTGATGCGTCTTTTATTATATCTAAACAGGAGGAAAATAACCATGAAGAAAGTTAAAATCCGTATTTTTACCACACTTATTGCAGTAATACTCTTCACTATCTCATTTTCTACCACAGCTTTTGCTGGAGGTGGAGAAGAATATACAGAGCCAACTATAGAAACAATTGAAACACCAAATCCTAACCCTGTACCCCTTACCCCTGATGGGAATTTGACCCTTGTAGATGATATTTCAGAGGAACAATCCGAGGATAAGCAGTACATGACTGTTGTTACTAAAAACGGCAATTACTTTTACATCATAGTTGACCGAGCAGGAGATAAAGAAAATGTCTATTTTCTGAATATGGTTGATGAAGCTGATTTATTAGCTTTAATTGAGGATATGGACACAGTACAGCAAAAACCTGTTGTAACTCCACAGCCTGAGCCTGAACCAGAGGTTACCCCTGAGCCAGAGCAACAGGAAGAAAAAAGTGGAGGTACAAGTGGTATTCTGCTTTTGCTACTTCTTGTAGGTGGTGGTGTTGGCGGAGCATTTTATTATTTTAAGGTATTGAAAAATAAGTCAAACACAAAAGGCAGCACAGATCTTGGGGAATATGAGTTTGACTATGATGATGAAGTTGATGAGGAAGAATACGAAATTAAAGATGAAGAGGATGAAAGTGAGGATGAAATATAGTGACATATTTCACAGATAGTGTTTATGAAAAAATGATGGTGCAAAAACCCAAGTATGGGCGGGAGAAACAATCTCCTGCCCCAATAGATAAAGAAAGAAATAAAGATGATAAGTCCAAATGTTATCGAGAAATTATCATTATTCCAAAAGAAAGGAGCGTGAAAGAATGAATTTAGTCATAGCGGAGAAACCCTCTGTAGCAAAAAGCATTGCTGATGTTATCGGTGCTACCAGTAAGAAAGATGGATATATGGAAGGAAACGGTTATCTTGTAACATGGTGTATAGGGCATTTGGTGGAGCTTGCTTCTGCCGACCTGTATGATGAGAAATATACCAAATGGCAGTATGAAGATTTACCTATCTTACCTAAGGAATGGAGATATGTTATTTCAAAAGGCAAGGAAAAACAAATGAAAATAATAGGTGCATTGATGAAACAAAGTGATGTTAAGACTATTATCGCCGCTACCGATGCAGGACGTGAGGGAGAACTTATTTTCCGATTAGTATATGAAAAGCTCTCTTATAAAAAGCCTGTGAAACGGCTTTGGATTTCATCAATGGAGGAAAGTGCAATTGCAGAGGGATTTAAAAATCTGCATAACGGTAAGGATTATGAGCTTTTATATGAATCCGCACTTTCCAGAGCAAAAGCTGATTGGATTGTAGGCATTAATGCCACCCGCCTATTTTCTGTTTTTTATGGACAGACCTTAAACA
>Ga0265294_10008853_pt1 | contig 11688 bp, 8 predicted proteins | sample MunlanPumphouse3_FD_192504 | JGI IMG/M metagenome (GOLD analysis project Ga0265294, IMG submission 192504) | Groundwater microbial communities from a municipal landfill in Southern Ontario, Canada - Pumphouse #3 | ecosystem: Environmental > Aquatic > Deep subsurface > Groundwater | place...
CCTGGAATATTGGCCATTTTTCCGAATCACGCCAGAGTCTGGGCGATTCCCCTACCCCCGGGGCTTCGCTCGGCGCCCGGAACACTGGTACGTTATAGAGCATGGCGTCTATTAATAATTCACCTCACCGATTCACACCTTCGGCACTCAAACTCTGGATGTTCCATCCGTCGTTCCTTGAAGATCTCCAATCATCTCATGCTCCGGACGCTCGCACCTGAGGGTGCTCGAACTCTGTTCGGCGGAACGTCGCTACCCTCACCTGAGGGTGCTCAACGCTCCCGCCCTCTGGCCAGCCGTCTGTCCGTGACCCCCGGGACAGCGTGTGATGCCGGCACAGAGAAGAGATACCTTAATCAAATCCGACTACCAACTATAATGAGTACCTTGCCAGGGTGGGGTAGTCGGTTATCCTAAGGGACTGTGGATCCCTCGACCCGGGTTCGAATCTCGGCCCTGGCCTTCTTTATTTCTGATTTTCATCACGGATCTTCAAATCGCCTCTTCCTGACCTTCTCTGCACGGGAGAAGTGTTCACAGCAACATCCCGCGGAACCGCAACCGTTCCAGCTCTGGAGTACGCCGGCGCATCGATCCGGTGCGCTATGACCGGGAAACGGCTTGCCGAAGATGTACCGCACTCATCCGGGAGTATATCGCCAGGATGCGGGCATCCAGCGGGATCGGCACCGCACAGGCGAACAGGATCACCTTTACCCTGGTGAACTGGCCCGGTTCATCGTCAGTAGCCGTGATCATGTAGTCTGGCCGTCCAGGTGTACATCGGTCACCAGCGCAACCGTAAAACCGGGACGGTGCCGGGGCCCTCAGGGAGGCAATATCCGGTGTACCGTTGCGCCAGGAGAGCGACGACCAGCGGGCGAAAGCTTATGTATACCCGGACTGCTCATGGGCCAGCCTCATCCCGGATGAGGAAGGCGTGAGATCCCATGGCAGACGAAGACCAGACCATCGTCCCCCCGGCCCCCCACGGGTGGGAGGTCGTCAAATGGATGGGGCCCGCGATCATCTGGATGATCTCGGCCATCGCGACCGGAGAACTCCTTTTCACCCCCCGGATCGCCTCGCTCTATGGGTATTCCGTTCTCTGGACGCTCATCCTTGCGATATTCTTAAAAACCGTGCTCTCGATCGAGATCGGGCGCTACGCGGTCGTGACCGGGGGATCGCTCCTCCAGGGGATCAAGAACCTCCCCGGACCGGCAAACTGGGGCATCTGGCTCATCGTGCTCCCCCAGTTCCTCGTTGCGGTCGCCACCATCACCGGGATGGCGGGCGCGGCCGGTTCAGCCGTCATCCTTGCCCTTCCGGGGAGCTTCACGGTCTGGGCGGCCATCATCCTGCTGGTCTCGCTCGCCCTTGTCTTCCTCGGCAGGTACCGCGGCGTGGAACTGACATCGATCGTGATGGCTCTCGTCATCATCGTGGCCCTTGTAGCCACCGCGGGCTTCATCTTCCCCGGCATCGCACCGCTCGCCGCCGGGCTCGTGCCGTCCCTCCCCGCGGACGTTGTCTTTGCTGAACTCCTCCCGTGGCTCGGGTTCGTGATGTCCGGGGCCGCAGGCCTCATCTGGTACTCCTACTGGCTCACGGCCCGGGGATACGGCGCCGCCTACCATACCGTGCACAGGCGAGGAGGAGAAGAGAGGGTCATCGAGGAGGAAGCACTGCCGGAGATCGCGCACCTCTCCCGGGGCGAGAAGGAGTATATGCAGGGCTGGCTCCGGGTCATGGCCATATCCACGGTCATCGCAGCCGGCATCGTCCTCCTCCTGCTCGTCGCCCTCCTCATCCTGGGCGCGGAACTCCTCCGGCCGGAGGGGCTCCTCCCCGAAGGCCCCGAGGTGACCGCGGTCCTCTCGGTGCTCCTCGGCGACGTCTGGGGGGCGCCGGGAATCTGGCTGATGATCCTGGCCGCGTTCTTCGCTTTCTGGAGCACCCTCATCGCCAACCTCGACGGCTGGACCCGGATGCTCGGCCAGGGATCGATCTTCATCGCCCGCGAGGCAAGAGCGACCGGGCGCTGGGTCTCGATGCGGTTCTACCGCTACGTCTACCTGCTCGGGCTGATGGGAGCCATACCGCTCGTCTTCATCCTCACCAACCTCGAGCCGGTGACCGCTCTCGCCATCGCAGGGATCATCGAGGCGATCCAGATCCCGGTGGTCGCCTTCATGACGGTTTACCTGAACCGGCGGATGCTCCCGGTTGAGTTCCGGCCGTCTCTCCCTACCATGATCCTGACGATCGCTGTCGGGGTCTTCTTTGCAGCGTTCTCGGTCTACTACATCATGACCGAGTTCCTCGTCTGAACCATGAAATCGAGCGGGCACCCCATTTTTATACCCGGGTGCGCAGTCTACGGCCGACAGGAGATGCATCACCATGAGACCGGAAGTAACGATTGGATATCACGCATCCCACGAGCAGTTCCCGCCGGGCATGCTTCTTAACCTCGCACGGAAGGCCGAAGACGCCGGGTTTCAGGCGCTCCTCTCCTCCGACCACTTCAACCCCTGGACTCCCGCCCAGGGGGAGAGCGGGTTCGCGTGGTCGTGGCTCGGCGCCGCCCTGCAGGCGACCTCTCTTCCGGCCGGGGTGGTATGTGCACCGGGCTACCGCTACCATCCAGCAATCGTCGCACAGGCGGCCGCGACGCTCGCGGAGATGTTTCCCGGCCGGTTCTTTGTCGCCGTCGGGAGCGGCCAGGCCCTCAACGAGAGCATCGCGGGCGAGGTCTGGCCCACAAAGTCGGAGAGGAACGACCGGCTCCTCGTGTCCGCCACGATCATGCGGAGGCTCTGGGCGGGAGAGACGGTCACGGCCGCCGCCCCGGTTCGCACCGCCGAGGCCCGCCTCTACACCCGGCCTTCTCTGCCGCCACTCCTTCTCGGCGCCGCCCTGACGCCCGCGACCGCGGAGTGGGTCGGCGGATGGGCCGACGGCCTCATCACCGTCGCGATGCAAAAAGACGAACTCGCAGAGATCGTCGGTGCGTTCCGGCGCGGGGGAGGGGGAGGGAAGCCGATGTATCTCAAGGTGGACCTCTCCTACGCGCGGGACGACGACGAGGCCCGCTCCGGGGCATGGGATCAGTGGCGGGCCAATGTCTTCCCGGCAGCGGTGCTCGAGACCCTCCGGACGCCGGAACAGTTCGAGGCCATGGGCGAGTTCGCCGAACCCGCAAAGGTCTTTGAGAAGATCCGGACATCTGCCGACCAGAAAGAGCACGCCCGATGGCTCAGGACGGATATCGATCTGGGGTTCACGCACCTCTTCCTCCATAATGTGAACCGGAGCCAGGTTGAGTTCATCGAGGACTTCGGGCGTGAAGTTCTCCCCGAGGTTACCGGGTGACCGTATGCAGAAGGAAGGCTACAAGCCCATCGCCGATTACGCCGTCATCGGGAACCTCAGGACGGCGGCGCTCGTCGGGACCGACGGCTCGATCGACTGGTGCTGCTTCCCCTACCTCGACCGGGCAAGCGTCTTTGCCGCACTGCTCGATATCCAGCTTGGCGGCAGGTTCAGGGTTTCCGTCCCGGGGAACGGGCGTGGGCGGCAGTGGTATATCGAGGACACCAATATCCTCAAGACCCGGTTTTCCGGCGAGGCAGGAACGCTCGTGGTGACCGACCTGATGCCGCTCTCCGGGGATATCGAGGGACGCGCGGGCTCGTTCGCCCCGCCTGAACTCTACCGCATCCTTGACTGCGGTGAGGGCGGCGCGGAAGTGGCGGTCGAATGGTCGCCCCGGTTCGATTATGCCCGGGGGACGACCGAGATCGAGCGGGTCCCGGACGGCTGGCTGGCAACCGACGGCAGAGACGACATGACGCTCTTCGGTCTCGAGGAGGGAGAGGTGGTCGAGGAGGCGGGCGGGCATACCCTCAGGGCACGTCTTCCGATGCGGGCGGGCGAACGCCGTGTCCTGATCGCACGGTGGGGGACCGAAGACCTGACCTACGTGCCGGAGCGGGCGGAAGCCATCGTAGAGAAGACGGCGGAGACCTGGCGGGCGTGGGCGCACGGGAGCGAACCCCACCACACAGAAGAGTGGGCGGATGGCCTGCTGCCGCTGCTCATCAGATCGGAGCTCGTCCTCAAACTACTGACGAACGCTGCGACGGGAGCGATCACCGCCGCACCGACGACATCCCTCCCCGAGGAGATCGGCGGGGTGCGGAACTGGGACTACCGTTTTGCCTGGATCCGCGATTCGGCCATGACGGCGCAGGCGCTGATCGCTCTCGGGCATGAAACCGAAGCGGTCGACCTCCTCTCCTGGATGGAACGGGTCTCGGAGATGTACGGCGGAGAAGGGCGTGGGCTCCGGATTATGTACGGCACTCACGGGTGGTCCGAACTCGGCGAGGAAGAACTCTCTCACCTGGAGGGCTACCGGGGCTCGCGCCCGGTCCGGATCGGGAACGGCGCCGCCGCCCAGCTGCAGCTCGAGATCTACGGCGAGCTCCTCAACACCGCATACGAACTCTACCGGCGGGGATTCGAACTCTCGGAGGAGGAGATGATATTCATTTCCAGGGTTGCCGACGAGGCATGCAGCCTCTGGAGAGAGCCCGATTACGGCATCTGGGAGATCCGGGGCGAACCACGCCACTACGTCTACTCGAAGGTGATGCTCTGGGTGGCGCTCGACCGGGCGGTCCACCTTGCCGACCGGCACGGTCTCCGGGGGGACCGGGAGCGGTGGGCACGAAACGCTGTCCAGATCAAGCGGCAGGTGCTCGAGCAGGGCTACGATGTGGAGGTGGGTGCATTCGTCCAGTCCTACGGGTCAAAGGATCTGGATGCCGCGAACCTCCGTATCCCGTTGCTGGAGTTCCTCCCGTTCGATGACCGGCGGGTGGCCGGGACGATCGATGCGACGATCGCCGGCCTCGTGGAGAACGGGCTTGTCTACCGCTACCGGGCGGACGACGGACTTTCCGGGGAGGAGGGGGCGTTCGGGCTCTGCACCTTCTGGCTCATCGACGTTCTCGCGCTCTCGGGCCGGGTCGGGGAGGCACGGTCGCTCTTTGACGGGATGGTGAACCGCGCGAACCACGTGGGCCTCTACCCCGAGCAGTTCGACCCGGCGACGGGGGCGTTCCTCGGCAACTTTCCCCAGGCCTTCACCCACATCGGGCTCATCAACAGTGCCCTCTACCTTGCCTATGCCGAAGGCAGACCGGTCCCGGAGCACGCACCGATCGGGACGCCCGAACACCGTGCAGATCTCGAGGAGAGGCGCACCGGAGGGAGGCGACCCGCGGAGAGGGCCTCACCGGCAACAGGAACGAGACTTCGAAAAAACTCGGAGTAAACGCTGGATATAATTGCCCGGCACGCCATAACGCATTCCATGAACGGAAACGTTATCAGCCTGCTGTTTCTGGCATCTTTCATTGCGCTCGCCTGTATCGGTGCAGGGTGCACCGATCTGCCGGGGACGACGTCTGCAGAGTCCGCCCCTCCGGGCGGGCAGGAGACACCGGATAACCATACGGCACATAGCAGCAGCGTGGCGGCGGGCAACACCCGGTTTGCGGTCGACCTCTACCGGCAGCTCGCGAACGCTCCGGATTCTGAGGGTCGGAACCTCTTCTTCTCACCCTACAGCATCTCGTCGGCCCTCGCGATCACCTGCGAGGGCGCCCGCGGCACGACTGCCGATGAGATCGGATCGGTGCTCCACCTCCCGGAGAACGAGACCCTCCGGAGAGAAGGCTTCGCCGGGCTCGATGCCGTCCTGAACCGCGGGGACGAAAACTATACTCTCCACACCGCAAACGCCCTCTGGGCGGAAGAGACATACCCGTTCCTCCCGGAGTATATCGAGACGGCCGGGCGCTGGTATTCGGCGAACGTCACGAACCTTGACTTCAAGAGCAAACCCGAGGCTTCGCGTGCGACCATCAACCGCTGGGTGGAGGAGAAGACCGAAGATCGGATCCGCGACCTCCTCCCCGCCGGGTCGATCGATTCCCTGACCCGCCTCGTGATCACGAACGCGATCTACTTCAAAGGCACCTGGGCGAACGAGTTCGACGCGAACGAAACAAGCGAAGAGGAGTTCCGGGTTGGACCGAACGAAACCGTGCTCGTTCCGATGATGCAGCGGACGGATGAGGATGCAGTCTATGGGTATACGGAGACCGACACCCTCCAGGTGCTCGAGCTGCCGTATGCGCACGGGAACAGAACGGAACTGTCGATGCTCGTCCTTCTTCCTTCGGAAGATAATCTGACGGCTGCGGAGGAGAGCCTGGATGGGGAGACGGTCGCCGACCTGCGAGAGTCGCTGGTTCGCGAGCGGGTCAGGGTCTTCTTCCCGAAGTTCACGCTTGAAACGGCATACAGCCTCCCGGGAACGCTCGGGGCAATGGGGATGCCGACGGCGTTTACTGATGCTGCCGACTTCTCGGGGATGGACGGGACAGAGGATCTCCTCATCAGCAACGTCGTCCATAAGGCGTTTGTCGACGTGAACGAGGAGGGCACCGAGGCCGCGGCGGCGACCGGAGTAGTCATGGGCGTGACGAGCGTACGCCCGAACGATACGCCCGTATTCCGGGCGGACCACCCGTTCATCTTCCTTATTCAGGAGAACGATTCCGGCACGGTCCTCTTCGCAGGCAGGGTCGCCAACCCGGAGAGTTCGTAAGAGGCGGTCAGGAGGAGGCGGCGACGACCGGCCGCCCTCTCCTCTTGCAGCAACCCATTAATACCTCCCTGACAGAATACCAGTAATCATGCAGCCCCGGGAAGAAGTCTTCGCGACTCTGCAACGACTTAAAAATGAGCTTTCCACGCGGTTCTCAGTCAGCCGGATCGGCATCTTCGGCTCGGTCGTACGCGGCGAGCGGACCGAGGCAAGCGACATCGACATCCTCGTCGAGTTCTCCCGGCCGGTCGGGTTCTTCACCTTCGTCGAACTCGAAGAGTACCTCTCGCTTTGCCTCGATGCTCCCGTCGACCTGGTGACGCCTGATGCTCTTAAACTGCGTATCCGTGAGCAGGTAACCGCCGAGGTTGCGTATGCCTGAACGGTCGGATATCCCCCTTCTCTGTGGCGACATCGCCGAGGCCATCGAGCGCATCCTCCGGTATGACTTATGATGAATTTCTCACTGATACCAGGACACAGGATGCGGTTACGAGGAACCTGGAGATCCTCGGAGAAGTGGTGAAGAACCTTCCGGAGCCGTTCAAAGAACAATATGCCTCCTCTCCCCTGACCCGACCGGCCGGCCCCCCTCACACCTTTTTGAGCCGCTCGACGATCGTCTTCTGCAGGTAGTTGATGAGCGGCATATCCGAGCCGATCACCGCATACCGTCCCGACCCCGCAGTGGTAATGGCGAAAAGATCCCGGCCGTCGACTAAGATCGCGCACTCGTCCGTCCTCACACCGTCAGGCCCGGACTCATCCATTGCCGGCCGGGCATGCAGGAGCTCGATCACGGTTCCTTCGGCCTCGTAGATGGGCAGATTGATGTCGGCGTACTCCTCTCTCCTCTGCACGACCACGTAGAGATCGATCTTCCTCTCAAGCGGCTTGATGAGCGTGTAGTATCTCCGGAGGAACTCGGGGTTGTAGCAGAGGATCACCATGCTCTTCTTCACCCGACGGAAGAGCGAGGAGATGTGGTTCTCGATCGCCCAGCCGCTCCGGAGGATGAAGAACGAGACAGGAGGAAGGTGCGGTTTGACCGAGAGGCTCTTTAGCGCCTCGCGTGTCTCATCAAGAGACCGGATGTAGTCATCCTTGAGCCGGTCGAAGACCACGTCGATGTCCAGCACGTAGTAGGAGGCTGGAGAACCCTCTTCCACCCCGATGAACCCCCGCCGGGCCAGGTCGTTTAAGATCTCGTAGATCCGCCCCCGGGGTACCCCGCTCACCTCATGGACATCCCGTGCGGTCGCTTTCTGCAGCCCGACAAGTGTAGAGTAGACGTTCGCCTCATACTCGTTCATCCCGAGAGCCCGAAGCCCGGGGAGAATCTCAGCAGTCATTGCACCTCTATTGAGTTGCAACACAGTTATGGCTTCCGGGAGAGACTGATAGATCAGCGAGAACCCGTCTCTCGCAAAAACGTCCCCATAGCAGCCGCCCGCAGAGGCATACACCCCGAACCGACCCCACGCAGAATGGGTCGGCTCGCCAAGGCCAGGAATACCCACCATCGAAGAAGGCTGTCTTAGTGAGGACGAACAAGAGCAGCACGCAAGAGCGATACCACCAGAACCAATAGATACCCCGGATAGGAATATCCTCCGAAGACCAGGATCGGTCATCAACATGCCCTGAAACGTATCCGGCGGCGACGGCGGCGGGCCCCGGGGTGTGGCTGAACCGCCGCCGTCGCCGCTACCTCTTCCCGGGGATGCTTCTATTCTACGGTATGCCGGGACAGGCGACACCTGCCGTCAGTACCCTGCAAGGAGCGTGGAAATGAGCCGCGCCTCTGCCTTTCGCAGGTGCTCTATCGCGGTGGCTTTGCTGATGCCCACCTTCTCCGCGAGCTGCTGGCTGTTGATCTTACGGGGGTACTCGTAGTAGCCATACTGTTTTGCGGCGATCAGCAGGTCCTTCTGCCGGGGAGTGAGCCGTGAGAGGGGATCGTTCCCGGAAAAGGTTGCTTCCTCGAAGATCACGTTCCGGACCTCCCCGTAGGTAGACATGAGGCGGAGGATCTTGTTCAGATTCTCGGCATCACCGATACAGGCGTAGACGAACTGGTCGCGGGATTTGTACATGGGGGAGGCCCATATGACGTCCAGGTCGAACTCGCGCATCTTCTCCAGCAGGAACTCGTCCCGGATGACATACCGCAGAAAGCAGGTGTAGGTCCGGCCTTCGGCCCTGAGCACCTCAAGAGACCCGAGGATTTCCGGGAACTCAAGGTCGTCCGCGGTGTATCCTTCTTTCATCGTGATCTCGGCAATCACCGTCTCCTCTCCCCGCTCAAAGTTCATCTTGAGCAGTTCGAGGATGTTCACGAATTCGACCCTGTCCAGAAAGGTTTTCACCGTCAGGTTGAGATCCTCCGCGTCGGGAGGCATGCCCATCAGCGGGTCCTTCGGGCAGACCTCGACGGTCATCTTGCGCATACTCCACGTGGGGCCCTGCCCCACATAAAACCCGTACATGTACGGGAGAATCTTGAACCCCGGGACTCTCCAATACTGATCGATATGGGAAGCACACGAGAACCGGCTGCAAACGATCCTGTGCGGACACCGGACGCCGATACCGGTCCCCGCCCGGGTTGCAGTAAGTTCATGTCCGGTCCCACGGAAATAGTACCTCCAGCAGATGAGCAATATATAGCGAGGAGAGACGTGAACTGCACAACTACCCGTAGCACCGGACCCTGCCGGGGTTCCGATGAACACCCGTGCCGGAGGCCGGCGCATCGACAGATGTCATATAAGGAGCCGTTTCACGAGGAGACCGACCCGGTATGGACCGAGGCCGGGTTCCTCCCCCCGGCAGACTGTCAGCGGGCCGTGGCCCTGCTCCACCGCCTTGCCATGGACGATGAGCCCGTAGCATCCCTGCTCTCGTGTGTTCTGGCCGCAGCGGCGAAAGCCGGCGAAACGGGCCGCAGTTACCGGATCCTCGACCCGGCCAGGCTCCGGCGCATCGCGGAGGAGTACGGCATCGAACCCGCCGGAAGGAGCGACGACGATGTTGCCCGTGCGGTGACTCTCGCGATCATTGGCGAGTATGAGGCAAACTTGCCGGAGGAGCACGCATGAAAAACCCGTACGAGTGGCTCGCAAGCGCCATCAACAACCACACCTGGACCGTCGCCGGAGTCGCTGCAGCCATCTTCATCGTGGCGTGCTTCGGCCTCTCGATGGTAACGATGGAGACCGGCGACGACACCTACATTGATAAGACCACGCCCCGCGGCGCGCTCCTGGATCACTACACCGAGACCTACGGCTCCGATGCCATCATGCTTATCTATGAGGCGGATAGCGTACGAAACACCGAGATCCTCAGGTACATCGACAACCTCCAGGAAGACCTCAGGAGCGAACGTTACGTCGCCGGGGTATCCGGCGTCGTCGATCTCCTCAAACAGGCCAACGGCGGCACCCTGCCGTCATCCAAAGCGGAGATCGACGGGATCATCGGACAGGCCCCACCGGAGATGGTCGAGAGGATGTTGCCCTCGGACCTGATGACGATCAGCGTCATCGCCCTCGATCCCGGCGTCTCCACGGATGCTCAGCAGCAGGTTCTCGGGAACATCGAGTCCGCCATCCGCATATCGGAGCCCCCGCCGGGCCTCGCAGTCACGGTCTCCGGAAACCCGGCGTTCTCAAAGGAGATGGGCGAGGCGATGGGGGCACAGATGGGCATGCTGATCCTTGCGGCCATGCTTCTGATGGTTCTCGCGGTGACGCTCCTCTTCTCCCACATCCGCTACCGCCTCCTGCCCGTCGCGATCGTAGCCGTCGGCCTCGTCATGACCTTCGGGTTCATGGGTCTCTTCGGGATCCCGGTCAGCATGACGGTGATCGCGGCGTTCCCGGTGCTCATCGGGATCGGGATCGACTACGCGATCCAGTTCCATGCCCGGTTCGACGAAGAGATCCGGCAAGGCACGATCCCGGAGGCCGTATGGGCCACCGTCACCCAGATGGGGCCCTCGGTCCTGATCGCGATGTCGGCGACGGCGCTCGGATTCATCGCGATGTTCTTTGGTCCGGTGCCGATGATAGCCGACTTCGGGAGCGTCTGCACCATCGGGGTAATTTGTTGTTATGTTGCAGCGCTCATCATCATCCCGATCGTTGCGATCGCCACCCGCTACCGGCCGAAGAAGGAGGCAAAAACCTCCGGCCCCACCCCGGAACCCGGGAACTCCTTCATCGAGCGCTATGACCACCTCCTCGGCAGGCTCGCCTATACCGTCGCAAAACACCCGATCTCGGTCATCCTGCTCTTTGCAGTGGTCGCGGCGGGGGGTTTCTACCTCGACCAGAGCGTCCCCATCAGCGCTGACGAGAAGACCTTCGTTCCCGGCGATATGCCCGCCCTCCTGGATATGGAGAAACTCACCCGGACCATGGGGTCGACGAGCACCATCCCGGTCGTTGTGATCGCGGACGATGTCCGGAACCCGGATACGCTCGCCTGGATCGAGCAGTTCGGGGTCTATGAGCAGGAGCACAACGACAAAGTAACCGGAGTGACGAGCATCGCGACCCTGATCCGGGAGTACAACGGCGGGGTGATGCCCTCGACCGAGCGGGAGGTTGATGCGGTCATCACCCGGATCCCGGAGGCGACCCTGAAACGCTACCTCAACGGGAACATGGAGGCGGTGCTCGAGTTCTCGACGGTCTCTATGGAGATGGACGTCGCCCGCGACCTCATCGGGAGGGTGCAGAGCGACGCCGTGTGGAACAACCCGCCCGCCGGCGTGACGGTGAAGGTCACCGGCCAGATGGAGATGTTCGCCGGCCTCATGAGCGACATCAGCGATTCAAGGACGTTCATGACCCTGCTCGGGTTCGCCTTCATCCTCGGGTTCCTGCTCCTCGTCTACCGGAAGTTCGGCGCCGTCTCGCCGGTCATCCCGATCGTCTTCATCGTGGGCTGGAACGGGGCGATCATGTACCTCCTCGGCCTCGACTACACGC
>Ga0265294_10008854_pt1 | contig 11686 bp, 9 predicted proteins | sample MunlanPumphouse3_FD_192504 | JGI IMG/M metagenome (GOLD analysis project Ga0265294, IMG submission 192504) | Groundwater microbial communities from a municipal landfill in Southern Ontario, Canada - Pumphouse #3 | ecosystem: Environmental > Aquatic > Deep subsurface > Groundwater | place...
TAATCCTTAAAAATAAGGCAAAAGATAAAGATGGGTTTATGAATGAAGCCAAAGAAGTAGTAGCATCAATTAGAGCTTATCGTGAAGGTAGACATGGCAATTCTATGTGGGCTAATAGAGCTACTTTCACAACGGCTACTGATTTATTTAGGTTTAGAAAAATACCTAATGTGAACTTAACAACAAGCATGATAATCGTATGTGATGGTAGTGATTTTGAAATCTTCTCAATTGAAGATGTAAAAGGTAAAAAGATGTATATTGAAGTCTTAGCAAAAAAGGTGGAACCTACTGATGGCTAAAGCGACTGTTAAAATGCCAGAAGAGTTCTTAAAGAAACTATCAAGACTAGGAAGCAAAACTGATGAGATAACAGCGAAGGTTCTTCAAAGCGGAGGCGAGGTTGTTTTTGATAAAGTTAAAATCAACCTTGAGTCTGTTGTTGGAAGTGATACAAAAGTTGAATCCAGATCAACAGGCGAGCTTGTTGATTCTTTAGGTGTCAGTTCAGTAAGGCAAGATAGGAACGGGAATAGTAACATTAAGATTGGGTTTAGCGAACCTAGAAAAGATGGAAAGTCAAATGCGATGATAGCAAATATTATCGAGTATGGAAAACACAATCAACCTGCTAGACCTTTCTTAAAGCCAGCTATTAGAACTACCAAACAAGCCTGTATGGATACTATGATAGGTAAACTTGAGGAGGAAATTAACAAAATATGATACTACTTGAAAGACTCATATCTTTATTTTCTGAGCTTGATGTTCCAATTGAAACAGGTATCTTTTCTGGTCAAGCACCTGATCAATACCTCGTCTTAATACCTGTAACATCAACATATGAGTTATATGCTGATAACTTACCAGAGCAAGATATCGAAGAAGTGAGAATATCACTATATTCAAAATCAAACTACCTTAAATTAAAGAGGAGTTTAGAAAAATTATTATTAAAAAATGGCTTAACAATCACAGAAAGAAGATACAACGGCTATGAAAAAGAAACCAAGTATCACCATTTCACAATTGATGTAGCCGACCATTATAAAATAGAGGAGGAATAAAAAATGGCAACAATCGGATTAGATAAGTTGTATTATGCAAAGATTACTGAGGATGCAAGTGGCAATGAAACTTATGGTACGCCTAGCCAACTAGCAAAAGCAATATCAGCAGACTTGAGTGTGGAATTAAATGAAGCTACTCTTTATGCCGATGATGGACAAGCGGAAATTGTAAGAGAGTTTAAGAGTGGTACTATTTCACTTTCAGTAGATGATATAGGTCACGACATTGTAGCGGACTTAGTAGGTGCAGTAGTTGATAGTAACGGGGTGCTAATTTCAGGTGAAAGCGACATTGCAAATCCAGTAGCTATTGGTTTTAGAGCCAAGAAATCTAATGGGAAATATAAGTACTTTTGGTTATACAGAGTATTGTTTAATATCCCTGCAACAAACCTAGCTACAAAGGGTGATAGCATTACATTCTCAACACCTACTATTGAAGGTACAATTTTAAGAAGAAACAAACTAGACGCATCATTCAAGCATCCCTGGAAGGCTGAAGTAACAGAATCAGCAAATAATAAGTCAATCATTGATGATTGGTATGATGCAGTGTATGAACCAGCGTATGTTGGAATTCCAGAAGAGGGGGAATAATTATATGGCTGACGAAAGAAGCACTGCTATTAATATTGGCGGTAGAGAATTTGAGTTGTTACTAACTACTAAAGCAACAAAGGAAATAGCTAAAAGATATGGTGGATTAGATAAACTTGGCGATAAACTTTTAAATAGTGAAAACTTTGACAGTGCGTTGTCTGAAGTTGTGTATTTAATTACACTACTTGCAAATCAACCGATCTTGATTCATAACCTAAGAAACAAAGGAAATGAAAAAGAATTATTGACTGAAGATGAAGTAGAACTATTAACAACACCTAATGATTTAGGAGACTTTAAAGACGCAATTACAGAAGCGTTATTAAAAGGAACTAAAAGAAACGTTGAGAGTGAAGATCAATCAAAAAACGCACTGGACGAGTAAGTGACGAAGAGTTGTTTACTCGTCTTTTATATTACGGCATTGTCCATCTTCAACTTACACAAGAAGAAGTATGGATGATGCCTTTTGGTCTTTTACTTGATTTATGGGAATGTCACAAACAATTTATAGGTTTATCAAAGCCAAAAGTGGAGCATTCCATTGATGATATTCTGCCTGAGGGCATCTAAAGGAGGTGAAGCATATGGCTGATAATTTTGGTTTAAAAATTGGTATTGAAGGCGAAAAGGAGTTCAAAGCTCAGCTAGTTGAAATCAATCAATCCTTTAAAGTATTAGGCTCAGAGATGAAGCTGATAGAGAGTCAATTTGATAAGCAAGACAAATCAGAACAGGCCTTAACAGCTAGAAATGAAGTGCTACAAAAATCAATAGATGCACAAAAGCAAAAGATAGAAGCTTTGCAATCAGCTTTAAAGAATGCTTCAACCTCTTTTGGCGAAAATGATAAAAGAACTAAGGCATGGAAAGTTCAATTAAATAATGCTAAAGCAGAACTTAATAACATGTCTAAGGAACTCAAGAAAAACACAGGTGATCTTGAAGATCATAGTGAAGCAACTGATGACGCAAGAGAAGCAACTGATGATTTAGGAGATTCTTTAAAAGATAGCGGAGATAAAGCAGACGACTCTGGTTCTAAATTTGGAAAACTTGGTGGAGTTGCTAAATCTATGGGAGTGGCTCTTGCAGCAGCGATGGCGGCAATTACTGCAGCATCTATTGCAGCGGGTGTTCAACTTGTAAAATTAGGTGATGAATACAACAAGGCAATTAATCAAATCGCAGCATCTACAGGTGCTAGTGAAGAAGAGTTAGAGCAACTTGGTGTAATCGCACAAAGTGTTTATAAACGTAATTTTGGAGATAGCCTAGAAGATGTAGCTAATGGATTATCTGCTGTAAGTCGTGCAACTGGATTGATGGGTGAGGAACTTCAAAAAGCTACGGAATCGGGGTTTGCACTGCGTGATACATTTGGCTATGACTTAAAAGAATCAGCACAAGCAGTGTCTTCACTAATGAAAAACTTCGGTATTACATCTGAAGAAGCTTACAACTTAATCGCATATGGAGCACAAAAAGGTGCTGACAAAAATGGCGATTTAATAAGTATTCTAAATGAATTCTCTGCTCAATATTCTGCATTAGGATTATCATCTGATGAGTTTCTAACAAGCTTAATCAACGGTTCCGATGCTGGAGTATTCAGTCTTAAAAAAGTCGGTGATGCAGTTAAAGAGTTTAATAACCGAGTAAAAGAAGATAGCACAACAACAAAAGATGCGTTCTTTTATTTGAAAATGGATGCAGATATTATGCGAGAGGCATTTGCAGCTGGTGGACAAACAGCTAAGGATGCTTTTTATGCAGTAATGAAGGCACTTGAAAGTGTCAACGATCCATTGATGAAAAACGAAATAGCGGTATCTTTGTTTGGCTCAAAATATAAGGACTTAGAAGCAAGCGTACTACCTGTTTTATCTGGCATGAAAGATGCAACACTTGATGTGGGTGATACTCTTGAAAAAATTAATGAAGTAAAATATAACGATTTAGAAAAAGCAATTCAAAGTACAAAGAGGTCCATTCAAGGTGTATTTTTACCAACTATTAGCGATCTGTCTGCTGGTATTACGGAGGCTTTCGCAATTCTTGGAACTACAATCAATGAGTCTAATGGCGACTTTAGTAAAGTAGGTGAAGCTGTAAGTTTGGCGATAGAACAAATGACAAAGACAATCTTTGATTTTCTGCCAACAATAATGGGAATGGCTGGTTCACTCGTTTCTGGATTTGCAAAAGCCATAGTTAATAACCTCTCGCTTATTCTAAATGCGGTTAGTAAATTAGTGTTCACTTTATTACAAGGATTACTTAAAGCACTACCAAAGATTACAAAAGCAGGAATTGAAGTGATAATGACTTTGGTAAATGGAATACTTGATAGCCTTCCAGATATCTTATCGGCAGCCATTGAAATGGTGGTTACTCTTGCAAATGGAATTATCGCTGCATTACCAGAACTCATACCTGCAATTGTTAAAACTTTAATCACCGTTGTAGATACACTAATTAACAATTTACATTTGATTTTAGATGCTGCACTTCAATTAGTAAAAGGCTTAGCGGAGGGAATTTTAGCAGCTGTACCTATACTGATACAGGCCTTGCCAGGATTAATACTTGCACTTGTGAATTTCTTATTATCATCAATTCCAGAAATCATTAATGTAGGCATTGAATTATTGACTTCATTGGTTGATGCACTACCTGAAATTATTACAGCAATAGTTGTAGCAATACCACAAATCATAGATGGAATTATTAATGCGATCTTTGAAGCAATACCTCTGATCATTGAAGCTGGTATAAATCTTTTTATCAGCTTAATTCAAGAATTGCCTCAAATAATTATGATGATTGTAGGAGCAATTCCGCAAATTATAACAGGTATATTGAATGCTTTAACAGGTAATATTGATAAATTCATGGGAATTGGAATAATGCTATTTTCAGCCATCATTCAAAACCTACCTGAGATTATTAAGAGTATTACACAAAATATCCCGCAAATAATTACAAGTATCATTACTGCTTTTTCTTCATTAACAAGCGGTATGTCTGAAGTGGGTAAAAATCTAGTAAAAGGTTTATGGGATGGTATTCAATCATTAGCTGGTTGGATTAAAGATAAAGTTTCTGGATGGGCTAGCAGCCTATGGAAGGGGATCACTGATTTCTTTGGAATTAAATCACCTTCAAGAAAAATGGCATGGGTTGGTAGCATGTTGATGCAAGGTTTAGGTAGTGGTATTGAAACTGACGAAGCACCAATTAAAGCAGCAGAAGATTTAACAGAAAACATCAACGATATCATGAATAATCTAACTACTAAATCATCTATCAATGTTGAAGCAAATGTTGATACTAAAGGAACAAGAAACAGCCTTCAAGATGCAATTAAGACTCTAACCATTGATGCAAAGTCTATGAATGGTGATTTTAGTGCTGGCACACCTCAAAGAAATGAAGAAATGATATCACCAATAGAAGTCACTGTTCCGTTATATCTGGATGGTGAATTAATCAGTGAAGCAACAAGTAGAATTCAAAGTTTAAAAACAGCATCCTTAAAACGTGCAATGGGGGTATAAATATGGCATTTGAACTATTCACTAGAAGTGGAGTCTTTCTTACTAACATTGAGAAAATACTAACCTGCACGAAAAAAGAAACACTATCAGGGGTGCTAACCTTAAACTTTGAAACGCTGATAACTGATGAATTGGAAACCTTAGTAAATGGTAGTGATTATACAATTCTATATAACAATGAGTACTATGATGTGGTGTCAATTCAAAAATCACTAAGCAAGGGACTATATAAAATTAAGTTTAGCTGTGAACATGTTTCTTATCGATTGAGCGGTTTTTCAAGGAGTTATTTTTGGGGAATTGGAACAGTAAAAGAGATACTAACTTTACTACTTAAAGACACTGGCTTTTATGCTGGGATAAGTGATATTACTGCTGATTTTGAAATTCCAATCAAAGAAGAAAGTACTGTACGAAGCATGATTCTTAAAATCGCTAACATCATAGGCTGCGATGTGGAGTTTACAGGTTTCTATGTAAATATGTTTAGTCATAGAGGTAGTTCAAATCCTATAGACCTAATTGATAAAAATGTAGTTTCAATAAGCAAAACAGAAAAAGCAGGTTTATTAGTTCCTTCTTATTCAATTACAGTAAGACCGACTACCAATCTTGTGGTTGGTGATGAGTTACATCTTAAGTTTGATAGGTTGGGTATTAATGAAAATGTAAGACTTATTGGAATCACAAGCAAGCCATTTATAAGCAAAGATTATGACCTTGAGGTAGGTGTAGCAGAAGCCACGATCGAAGCAGATCTTGTTTCATTAAAGCAAGACTCCATAGAAAGTAATAAAAGTTACTACGGTGTAAAAATATCTCCTGATGATGGTTTAACGGTAGTAAGAGAAGACCAGAAAGCTAAAGTGATTATGAATTCCGATGAGTTTAGAATGCAGGCAATGGATGAAGACTATATCTTTAGAGACAGGCTTTACTTTGATCCAATTGCTGGAAGTTATAAATTTAGTGGCTCAATTGAGGTTGATGCAGGGAAAATTAATATCAACAATAAGTTTATAGTAGATGAAAACGGGGATGTACATATGTCAGGGCAGTCTACTATTTATGGCGGTAGATATTATGCAGGGGATATTGAAAATAGTGATGGATACTCGCAAATGACATCAAGCGGCTTTGAGGTTTTCAATAGTACAAACGATATCAAATTAAGACTTGGCTACACAACAGAAGGTGAGGACTATCCGTATATTCAACTTGGCTCTGGAAGTGGTGCATTTACTGATTTTGGACTTGTTAAAAAGTTTACTGACGGGCTTTGGATTGGAAACTCTGAACCTGCTGATGAAAGTGGAAACTTCACTCCGATGCTAGGCTATAACGGTATTTTCTTTCGCTTCAGTGACAACACAGCTTATGTAGTCAAGGATACAGAAATGAAGAATATTTACACTGGTGCAGCTATTGCAAAGTTTGGATAATTGGTGGTTTATATGAAAAATCTAAATTTACCTACTTCATTTGAGGCATGGAACTGGAGTAAAGACGATGATACCATTAAAGCCTACTATGCCATTAACAATAAAGGGTATACAGCTGAGTTTAAAGCTGCTGTTTGGAACTCACTATGCAATAAGTTATATCAGACCTTAAATGCTATGAGTCTTAGTTGGGATGATAAATATACAACATATAGCGGAGTGTTATTAAGTGGTTATTATCCCACCTTAACTGCTCAAATCTTTAACTCAGTAAGGCACAATATCGAAGTGCATGTTCCAACAACATGGAAGTGGACCTTCAACAAGGCTTATGAGGGTTATGTTGGACGATTGGATTTTAGGGGTGCAAGCACAACAAGTAATCCTGACACTTTCTTTGGATCATACATTCTTGAAATTGCCAGAAAGCTTAATCTACTTATAAGTATCTTTAAAAATGAAGCTTCATTTGCAGAACCAAATGTTGCTTTTACTTTTGTTTTAGATACATCGCAGGTTGAATTTGTAAGTCTAGACTCAGCGATTTTGAATGTCGATTTAATAAATAACACTGTATCGAATAGTGCACTTTCATACATTGAACCAATAGAGTTTAATGTTAATAGTAAAAATAAACACACAAACGATGCATTGATAAGCCTTAAAAATGCTGCACAAACTTTAGCTATTAATGAGAGATTTAGAATGTCGGCATCAGCATCATTGTTACTTGAAGAGTTATATAGAAATCTATATGCCTACGTATATTCAAACATTAGCCAAAACGCAAAGTTAGTAGTTAACAATAATAAAAGCATACTAAAAATAGACTTGAGTGTTGAGAACATAAACGAAGCAACACTGATCTTACCAGACATAATTAATATGCTAACTGAGATTATTTCGACAACTAGCCAAACGGCTGAACTAAGAAAATTAGAACCGCTCGCTTTATATGTTGATGTATTAAATAGTATTTATGAATCAGCAAAAGTAGAAATCGCAAGGCCACGCTTAATACAGAGCTATTCATCAGCAGAAAGTGCAACATTTGGTGAGATGGAAACCATCACAGGAAGAGACCTATATTCGATAGTTTCAGCGGTTTTGAGAATTCAAAGAACAACAATGAGTAGAGCATTGGCTAGAAGAACAGTATCCAATGTTCCAGCAAAAGCTAGCATAAACTCAAGTGCTCATTCAAAGCCAGCAGGTATCCTTCCAGAAGCTGAAATAAATCATGTTTATGGAATAACAGCTGCAAGTGTGGCATTTGAAAAACTACTAATGGACTCATTTATTGAACACGCATTAAGTGATGAAGGAAGTGTGGTTGTTAAGGAAGCAAGAATACTTCCTGATGAAAGAATATCAAGTAGTTTAACAATTGAAAGTTCTGAGGCTGAGATTAAGTTGATTAGACAAGCAGCTCATTACTTTTTACATAAGTTAAATATATTTTCAGAAGCTACGGCAAACGAACCTACAGTTTTACATGCTGCAGGACACAACGAGCTAGTAGTTAAAGGTGCAACTCTAATGGGTTACTTAGATGACAAAATGCTAAGTGCAATAGGATCATATTTTAGCGGAGGTCAATTTAATCTTGATGTCCTGCATTACGAAGGTGACGTGCTTATCACTGATTATTTATCACAGTTATTTGCTGATGCATTAATAAATGCTATATCACCTTTTAGTGTAGAAATTAAACATATTGAAAATGAGTTGTTTCAAGCTGAGCCGAGTTTGAGATTAGCAGAAGATTCAATGCATATCGTTGAACTAGCCTTTCAGGACTCAATCAATGCGAGCTTAGTTAAAGTTGATTTTAACTCATTTAGTGTGAATACCTTAATTGAGGCAAGTATTGAATCAGTTATTGAGTTTGATCCATCTTCGTGGCGTAATCCAGTATTGATTAATGATGTATTGGAAATTTATCAAGTTTATGAAGGCGAAAAAGAAGGTATGAACTTAAATTTAGGATAGGAGGTAATCAATGCGAAAGACAAACATAATACTAAAAAATAAGCATGGTGAAGATGTAGTTTATAGTGACATTTCAACGGTATCATTTGATGGTGAAGATGGCACTAAAAAACAATTTTCATTAGGTAACCTTACAGAAGGAACTATTGAATTAAACTTTGCAGAAGGCGATCAACTGGTCGTTGTACCCGATGATGAACTATATGACAGAGTTTTAATTCTTAAACCAGAAACATTTATACCAGAGAATATAGCACAGGGTGTAATTGTTGCTGGAATTGAAGGAACGTTTGAAGGTGCAAGAGATATGCCAACTCTTAATACTCCTTCCATAGCAAGAAGTAGTGACACAATTACAATAACAAATCCAACCACAAATGGTAACTTCAACAAAGGATTTAACATTTACTCTGGTGAGGATGTGGCGTTCTATCAAACTGCTACAACGTTTAGTTTAATTGGTAAGTTTGAAGCAGAGAATGATTACTTAATACAGGCGACTTGTGTAAATCCATTAATGAATGAATCAGGTAAAAGTGGTTCAATAAGATTCTCTATTTACTCTATTAATAAAGTACTTGACGAACACATCTCGACAACAGATACAACCACAAAGATAAGTGATGGATTAAAATATAAGATTAATATAAAAAGTGCCTTTGGATATTGGCTACCAGTAATCATCAATGTGTATAAAAAGAAAAATGGATCTGATGAATATGAGCTAACTGACGATTACTATTACTCGATGTATACAGGTGAGATATCTTTTGAATCAATGGATGCCAATGTGAAAATCGAAGTAGTCGCTGATGAAGAACCACAACTGAAAAAGCAACAAGTAAGATTTATCGACCATGAATTTAAGCTTATTACATCATTTCCGATATATTCTCAAAAGCTTTTATTTTATGAAAACGATGAATTATTTCATGAAGAGGTAAAAGAAGAAGATCCTATTTTTGTTAGTGTTGAGCCACTTGGAACAACTTATACCTTTATTAGAGATTCAGATGGTTATTATAAACCGACAAACATAGGAATAAATAGCAGCTTTGCCATTGCAAGAATTAAGATTGTAAATACTGAAAGCCCAAAGATTATAAGGTTTTTATGGATGCAAAGTTCGGAATCTAACTACGACTTTGGCCTTGTCGGACAAATGAATGTTGCATTATCTTTAAGTGCAAACGTTGATACTGGAGTGTTGTTGGATGCAAAAGGTCAAACTGCAACTACACCAAAAGAACTAATACTTGATGCTCCTACAGGCACAAACTTTTATGACGTTAAATATCGAAAAGATGGTAGTGCTCATAGTGGATGGGATATGTTTCAGTTTCAAGTAGATTTTATTGATAAAGTATTACCTATCTCAAGTGACAAAGTTGTACTGAATGATGATTATGTTTTGAAATTATCAAATATAGATTACATGCAAAGAAGATCAGCAAACGTTACGCATCATATCTATCTTAATGATGTTTTAACTTACGAAGAAAAGGAGGGCATTTAATGGCTATTAATTTAGATTTAAAACAATACATAAGAACCTATGGACTTCATAGAATAAAGGTTATTGCAACGGGTGAGGGGTTTAGAAACAGTGAAGCTGTAGAAAAAGAGTATTACAATAATCCTTTTATTATGCAGTCTGAAGGGGGAATTGTAGTAACCAACGTTCAACCAGGAATATCATCAATTGATTTGTATGTGGATGAGGTGTTAGAAAAGACTATAGACCACGATGCTCTATCAACTGAGGATGTTCTAATTGATTATTCCGATACTTCAGTAACAGAAGGTTCTATAAACAATTTTATGGTTGTAGTTCATACAGATTATGGTGATTTTACAAGTAATGAAGTTATAACAACAAAGATATTCGGTGTAAGCGGAATGTATGACTCGGCGATAGCTTTAACAAGAACAGATGATTCGGTTGGTAAAACATATGCCATTAATACATCAACTGGTATAGTTTCAAGTGACTTTGACGATGAATTTCCTTATAACGCAATGACTGAAGTTAATGTTGAAGATAGCATATTTATCTCAATTCCTGAAATGTGGTGGCGAATCGGAACAGATGAGGAAGACAATATTACGGATATAGCTGTGGCTAGATATAAAAAGGGTTCTGGAAATTGGTATAAATCAGATGCGTTTCTTGTTGGTAAATATTTATCACATCAAGAAAATAATATGATGGTCTCTAAAACTGGTAAGTCTATGAGTCAAAGCCATACACCATTGCAATGGACAGCTTATGCGAAAGCAAATGGTGTGGGATATAAGCCTTATGGAAACTATGAACATACCATTCTAACTTTTCTTTGGCTTATAGAATTTGCTAATAAGCGAGCAACAAACATTTTAAATGGTTATTCAAGTTACAACCAAGCAACTGGTGCAACAAACACAATTGAAGCATTAACTGGTTACTTAACAGCGAATAACCGAATGAAATATCGTGGGATTGAGGACTTTGTTGGTAATGATGCACTTTGGATGCCTGACGTAACAGGTGCATATTATACATCAAGGGATATCGAAACATATAAAAATGGAACTATTAATAAATCACAGCTTTCTTACTATAAGAACGTTACAACTAGTTCAAACTGGCGAGGTGTTCAGGCTCTTGGTTGGGATGATAACAATCCATTTATTTGTTTGCCTTCAAAATTAGGAACTGCATCAGCAACAACATACTTTGGAACTAGCATGTATGGACCAAATGGTAATAATGACTACACAGCTAGAGGTAAGCTTTATTCGGGCTATACAAGCAACGCTAACTTAATTAGCTTAGTCTTTGATTATCAATTTTCAAGTGCAACGGATACAACAACATCAAGATTAATAAAATATGAAATTTAGGAGGATAAAATCATGATTACAAACGCAACAGCAAACTCAATTTTAAATGCATTTTTTGGAAGGACAAATCAGATCAGTTTAGCATCAACTTGCTATATTGGCCTTTCAACAACTACGCCAACAGCGACAGGTGATAACT
>Ga0265294_10008855_pt1 | contig 11684 bp, 12 predicted proteins | sample MunlanPumphouse3_FD_192504 | JGI IMG/M metagenome (GOLD analysis project Ga0265294, IMG submission 192504) | Groundwater microbial communities from a municipal landfill in Southern Ontario, Canada - Pumphouse #3 | ecosystem: Environmental > Aquatic > Deep subsurface > Groundwater | place...
GTTTTCGTACTGATCGAACTGTGCTTCTAAATCTGCTACATCTTCCGGACCCATATAAGCATCTGCTTCTGCTTTTGCCACCATGCCCGGACGAGCCCCCCGCCAAAACATTTCAGCGGAACCACCCGCCAATAACTCCAAGTCCATCATCCTATTGAACACCCTTTCCAGAACAGGAGCGCCTTCATGTTCATTTTCCATCACATCGTAAGCGATATAGATAATCCTATCCGGATGTATTTTCATTCCAGATACCGCTCCGCTATCTATCCCCATCTCATCCATAAGTGGGGAGGACATCGAAGTGAACCTTAAACTGTACCATTTTGGTTCACCAAAATTTTGGCTCTTGGTGTTCAAGTCCAAATCCCCTACTTTTACAACATCTTCGGAGTAGGGTTTTGCATATAAAAGCTTAGAACCTTTCTTAACCGGCTGGCTGAGGTCCCCACCATCATCAAACCCCAAAAAGATAACCGAGTATCTTCCGAGACAAGCCATCTTGTCCGCACGACTGAACACCTTCCATATCTTCACTCGCTTTACAATCTCATCCCATGCTTTTTCAAAAGGAGTTTCCCTTTGGTCACCTTCTTTCTCCAGGGCGGCAGGAGGCGTTTTCCAAACCTCATCCACCGGGGCATTTATTATGCGCCCAGCAATGTCCTGTCGCTTGTACATGAACTTAAAGTCTGTGTAGTCTAAATTTTCTTTATACCCCAAGGCCTTGTATATGTCCCGCTTGCCTTCATACATCTGTGTGGACTGCCCCCAAATGCGGGAAAGTGTTTGGCGATCGGACTGTTCTGTATTCATCACCATCTTCTTTGTGGTTTTATTTTTTTTCTTCTTCATCCTAAAAAGCTCCCGCCCGTTTGGGCCTCAGTGCCAGTTCTGCAAAAGCCTTAGAACAAGCATCCACCTGGTCATCCTTTACTCCATTGTACGGAAACAACTCAAATTCTTCTAAGAGTTGCTCATTCCAATGTGCTTTTAAAATCTTAACATTTCCTACATCTGCTTGTACAGATAAAGGAGAAGCATAGTCCGCTTTGCTTCCTGTCGATGGGATTCCCCGGAAATTATACCCAGCAAGCATTCTCATATAACTGGAGATAACAGCTACTCCCGATGATCCCGGTTCCTGTTCCATTCTTATTCGGCAAGAACGCCCATCCAGTATAGCAGTTGTTTTTACAAGGTTCTCCACTTTCGGAGGAGCCCACTGCACACGCCGTATATCCACGATATAGTAAAGGCCCTTGTAGGCCACAATTTTTGCTCCTACAGTGTAGTCTGGTTCTTTTGTGGGCTTGCCTGAGCGTGTGAACTTCTCCTCGGTTGCCGCCAAGTCCCACCATCTGCAAGATATACCCTCCGCCGGAACAGCCTCTACTATCTCAAACATGCCCCTATCAAATAGGTTCCCTTTTGCAGAGACATTCCAGTCACCATCCCGGAGCTGCCGTCTTGTTATCGGGTCCAACTTCTCCAAGGACTCCAAATAGGACTCTTTGTCCAAATAGGGATTGTCGTTAAGATTCGCAGGAATAAATATTGTTCCTTCCCGTCTTGTTTCTTCATCGACATAGCGCTCCTTCACCCACTTACCCACCGCTATCTGGTCCCTGGTGGGGGGATTGGAAGCGCTGCGGAAACGGAGGGGCACATTTTTCCCCGCCAATTTACGCATACGGGAGAACAGATACATCGCCTGCTCTTCCCTTATCTGTACAACCTCATCAAAGCCCACAAACTGATAAGCCGGTCCCTGATACGCAAAGTGGTCCATTGGTCCTTCCAAGTGACCAAAACTGACGGTAGCCCCTGAAGGGAATATAAAAGCTTTCTTGTCCCTATTCCAGCGAGCTTCTTTGTAAGGGGTGAGCCATTCTGTTGCTCTGGAAAGGAGTCCTTCTGGTTTGATGAGATTGGTGTATTGATTTCGCAAAAGAATGGCATTATATCCGGGGACATCTACATACTGGAGAGCTGCCATGAGGAGAGCGTCCGAGTTGTGTGTGACTATATAGTCATTTGTTAAATAAAGGCCCTCTGGATGGTCCACCGTTATGCAACAACACACCTTTTCCCCTATAGGCTCTATTTTAACAATCTCCCTTGTACTGTCATCCCCCATCGCCCCCCACTTGCAAGGGTGTGTGTCAGTCTTTCCCTTTATCTTTTTCATGCCGGGCTTTCCCTGCTCCCACACCGGCCCCGACTTCGGAATCTTTAGCTCCCAGATTTTTTCTATGTTCTTCCAGAGTTCTTCCGTTGTCCCTATTGCCCACGTCAAATCATCATCCAAATATTTCCATAAATGATCCCCAGCTACCTCGCAACTCCCCCCATCCTTCAAAGTCACCCTATACACAGGAAGAACACCCCTGTCCGTCACCAGAATAACACGTTGTGATCCCCCAGTTGCAGGACATGTTATCATCATCCCCACTCTCATGTCCCCCATAGTCTTGATCCCTGTAGGAGTCACAATATGTGCATCCAAAGGCTGCGCCTTGCCTCCACCCGCCGCACCGCCGAAAAACACTTCGTTGACACTGTCGAGCAGGCAAAACGCCGCTTGTTTTGGCGTGGGACTGTTCCGGATGTATTTGTTCCACCTCGGCTGTAGAGGGTCCCTAATTAGCTGGCATGTTTCGCTGTTCATTCTCTGAAGCCTCCACACTCTTCGACAGGACATCCAATGCTCCGGATTCCTTCAATATATGCATAATGGATTCCCGTTCTTTCTGTTTCTGTTCTTTGGTAATAGCATCACCGTCTTTGACAACTTCTTCTTTCGGTGCGACCTCCTCTTGGAAAGCTGCTGTTTCTTCCGGTACAAATGTCCTATCCCGCAAAGCCCCCCATCTCTTCTTGCTTCTCAGGGCAAGCCAGCCCTCTATTGCTTTTATATCCGGGGCTATGCTCTTCCGCACGACACGTTCCAGTATAAGCTCTTCCTCGTTCGTTTCCGGGTTTATCTTACGCTTAAAGTATTTCTCATCAAAGTCATACCCCAGAGCCCGTTTAAGGTACACACGTTCCACCACCTGCGAATCGAAGTGGTCCCTGCCCTTCTGGACAGCCTCTTTGAATTTCCGGCTCTTGTCCTGCCAGGCCACAATCGTATTCTTATTTACCCCGAAAAGCTCTGCAAGGTCAGCCTGTCTTGCGCCGAAACGAGCACAACAGATATATGCCATACGGGAAAACATATCCTCTTGGAGTTTTCCTTTTTGTGCAATATTCCGCACACCCTTTATGCGCTGCTCAAACCTCTGCTCCATAAGCAGACGAACTTCCCTACGGCGCTTGTATTCCTCCGCACTATCCTCTATTTCATTTAATTCATCCAACTCTTCATGTCCTGTATATTCTTCATTGTCTTGCATATAAAACCTCCCAGTCCCATTCAGTATAACAAATTTAAAGAAAAATGAAAATACTTTAAGAAATATATTGACAAACTTCTTTCTATACTTTAATATGTGTGTAAAAGCACAAAAAACACAGGAGGCATCATGGAGTACACAAAAGGGGAAATTCGTTTCCTCGAAGTCTTTGCTAACGTTCTAAAGGCCAAAGGATTTGCAGGGGAACTATCCCCCACTGTCCTATACATGACAGAAAACCTTATGGAATACTTGAAACACTTGCCTGAACACCGTCAGGAGGCAACAGGAACGATTCTGGCGGCCTTTTTCGTAGAAAGCCTGTCTGGGCACAACAATATCAACTGAGGAGGAAATAATGGACATTAAAGAGTTCTGCGAGCTACAAAACATCCCCTATCAAGAGGAAGGAACAAAACATTGTCGGCCCGGTTGGGTACAAATGCACTGCCCGTTCTGCCATGATGGTGGGGAAGAACACTGGCATCTGGGGTACAATCTGACAGGGCAGTATTTCAACTGCTGGAAATGTGGCCCCCACAACAAAGAAGAAACAATAAAAGAGTTTACCGGGTGGAGCTGGGCGAAGTCCAAGTCCTTTGTAAAGAAAGAAATGAAAAATGTTTCCTTCAAAAAAGGAGTAATAAAGGAGCAGGTGGCGGAGGCTAAGGAGATGGTGGGAATGCCCAAAAATCCGGTATCCGCAGAGTGTATTGCTTATCTCCGGAAAAGGGACTTCAATATACGAGATATTGTAAACGCATGGGGACCTCTTTTTTTTGGAGGTGTTGTCGGGGAATATCAGCACCGTCTTATCCTCCCGATACAATACGACAAAAAAATAGTTTCCTTTACAAGCAGGGACATAACAGGGCATAATATTAATACCTATAAAACCTGTCCGAAGAATAAAGAGCTCATACACAACAAAGATATTTTGTATGGGATTGACCAGGCAATGAAGAATACTTGTATTGTTGTTGAGGGGATTTTTGATGCCTGGAGAATAGGTCCCGGAGCAGTGGCAACTTTCGGTGTCGGATATACAAAAAAACAACTCATTCTCCTGCACAAAAAATTCAAAAATATTTACATACTTTTCGACAACGATGCGGCAGGAAGAGAGAAAGGAATTGCGTTGGAAAATGACCTTCTTTTTCTTCGGGCTAATGTTAAAAGATTGAGACTTCCAACAATGAGAAATGACCCCGGAAGTTTACTTGATGATGAAGCAAGAATCTACAAAGCCCTTTTAAGAAAAGCATAATGTGTGGGATATAAAGGATTTATGTTATGAAATACATGGGAAGCAAAAATCGTATAAGCAAATTTATTCTTCCAATTATGATGCAAAAAAGAAAACCAGAACAATTCTGGGTGGAACCGTTTGTTGGTGGGGCAAACATGATTGACAAAGTTATAGGCCCCCGTATAGGTGGGGACACAAACCCCTATATAATAGCCCTCCTACAATACATGCAAAGAACAATCCCCCTGTCATTTCCTCATATTGGGGAACAGGAATATAAACAAATACAAAAAAATAAGCAAGACACCCCCGATTGGCTTTTAGGTTATGTTGGTTTTCAGCTCTCTTTTGGAGCCAAATTTTTTGGGGGATACCGCCGAGATAAAGCTGGAAACCGTAACTATCAAAATGAAGCTCAGCAAAATCTGAAGGCTCAGCAAAATCTGAAGGCTCAGCAAAAAAATATAATTGGTATCAATTTTGTCTGCACCCCTTTCCACAAACTTCTTATCCCAGAAAAAAGCCTCATATATTGCGACCCCCCTTATGCCGGAACCACCCCCTATAAAACAAACAAATTTAACTACGTACACTTCTGGCAATGGTGCCGAAAAATGGCACAAGAGGGACACACTGTTTTTGTGAGCGAGTATAATGCCCCTACTGATTTTGTTTGTATTTGGGAAAAACAAATTTGTTCCAGTTTAACAAAAAACACAGGGGGCAAAAAAGGAATAGAGAAATTATTTGTCCATAGAACACAACTGTAATGTGTGGGATATAAACGCTCTATTTTATGTTTTTATACAAAAAACACTTGCAAAACAAACAAAATATCCGCATAATGAAAAGTGTGCGATATAAACACAGGAAATAAAGATTTGTAATAAATCTAAAGTGATTTTGAGTGGTTGGAGAGGTGTAGAAATGGAAAACGAACAGAAATGGCCTTTTTTTGAGTTTTCGGACGTAAATAAGGGTAACGTACCAAAAACGTATTTGGCGTTAAATTTGGCCCAGTTCCGTGCGGCACAGCAGGGAAAAAAGATAGAGGTGGTGGAGGACATCCTGAAAATGATTGTGACATGGGTAAGGATTCCTGTTCTGGAACTGAGAAAGACCGTATTGCTGCTGAGGGCTAAGGGGTATTTCCACTTGGAAGGCGGGGAGATAATTTTCGACAGGAAAGTTTTTCCCTGGGAGAAAGCTGATCTGTTTTTTCTGTTTGCTGTTGCTCTGGGTGAGATTGAGTTGGAAGAAGTGGAGGAGGACAGAGCAAAGAAAGAAAGTGGGGTAAAGAAAGAAAATAATTTAATATTAAATTTATTAGAAAAAATAGATGAAGAAAATTTCCAAAAAAAAGAAAAAAATACATCCCCTTTTAACTTTTCCTTTTTTCTTTCCTATAAAGAAAAGAAACTACGCAAAGAAAAGAAAAAGGGTTTTCCTTTTCCCTTTTCTGTTTCCCCTTACAAAAAAGAAAAAAAAGGTTTCTTTTCAATTCTCCAAGAAAACATCCAAGATGTATTTTTGGACTGGTTTATTGTTTTTGGACACAAAAACAATACAACAAAAGATAAAACAGGAAAGGTAAATTTCCCAAATGTACAAAAAATTGTTTTGGAATTTTCTTTTTTTCAAAACTATGTAGAAACATACTTCCAAAATTACGAAGATAAATTTGGAGAATTTTTGGAAAAAGTTAATACTTGTACAAAAAAAACTTTTACAAAAAACAATTCCCAAAACAAAAAATATGGTCATGTAGGTTTTAATTTTTTTAAAGAAAACATAGAAAAAACATTCCCAAAACAAGAAAAATGTGTGACATTTAAACAATCCATTTTAACAGAAGAAAAAGAAAAAAGTGTGCGAAAAATCGCACAGAAATGTCCAGTACAGGAAAGTAAAAGGCCACCCGAAAAAGATGTAGAAGCAGCCCAAATAGGACTAAATTGGTCCCGTATAGACAAGCTGGAAGAAAGACTTGACATCCTCGAAAAAAAGATGTGTAATTATCCGGATAACCTGGAACTATACGTGACAAAAAAAGTAAAGGAAACTTTACACGCTCTGGAGGAGAAAGGAAAAATCCCCTCGCAGTACATAAACGAGAACGGGGAGGACTTCTTCCTGAAGTCCGAGGAGTATGAGGAATATATATCTCCCCAGAAGTTCAAGGAAACAAAAGCAGAGTACGAAGAAAGAAAAGCACAGGAACGCCAGCTCTACATAAAAAGGTTTGGAAATGATGTGGCGGAACGCTTCGCTGAGTACATCCCGGCAAAACTACTGAAGAACGATTCTTTCCACAAAAAATTTGAACAGTGGTGCAACAGTCTGTGTGTTCTACAGTATCCCAGTTTCTTTGAGAGGATGGGTGATTTCCTGAAAAAGACACCGAACACCTACTACGCCTACCTTGTTGTGGAGCAGAGCCTGCAAAGAAGGTGGGAAGAGTTCCACCCCTTGACGGATGAATATTTCAAAAGATACCATGCAAGATACCCGAACACTAAAATCATCCCCTACAAGGATACAGACGATTTGCGGGAAATGAAATTGTGGAGAGAAGCCTATAAGAACACAATCCAATACTGGAAAAAGGTAAATCTACCCCACCCGAACATGCACTTCGATAAATCGAAGATGAGGAGGTTAGTCCCAGAGTTTTGCACTCTGTTCTTACAGGCCAAGACGAGGTGGGAAGTGTTCTACAAAAACCCAGGAGTACATGTCCTGCACGGTCCCGCTATTATGCTGGAGGACTACACGGAGTGGCTGGGGGATCAGGCTTGGGTAAAAGAAGTGACAATGGATAATTTTCGTGTGAAAGATACATTATTTCAAAAATTTTTAATTTGGTATGAGAAGGAGGTTGTGCAACACAGTTACCGGTATCCTTTGCAGTATGACTGTGATGGAAGTCTGTTAATGGACTTTTCAAAGGAATACCCGAAGAAATGGAAAAAGTTCCTGGAAACAACAAAAGGAGTGAACTAATATGGAGGACCGTGTTTTTCCAAATAACACAGAGAGAAAGATAACCATCGCCTGCTTGTACAGCGATGAATTTCTCCGGAGGATGTTTCACAACATTTCTACAAAATACTTCACAGCGAAGTATTCCAAGAAATTAGTGTCTCTCAGTATCCTGCACTACCGGAGATACCAGTGTGCGCCGAAAGGGGACATAGACCGCATCCTTGTGTCCCAGAAGGACAAAGAAAAAATAGACGAGGAGGACTACTATATCCTCTCCACCTTTATCGAAGATGTACAGACAGAAAAGCACGAACTGGAATCTGTAGAGTCGATGGTGGAAGAGGCAAAGCAGTTTTTTGTCAACAGGCAGTTGATAGAAAAAGCTGAGGAGATAATGGGGCTGGTAGAAGCAGGGGAAACAGAGGAAGCATACCGTGCGGCACAGGCCCAAATTTGCGATTTTGCAGAGGACGAGGGCATAGACCCCTTCACAAACACAGAGGCGATAAAAAGGGCATATATGGAATCCTCAGACCCTATCCTGACATACGAAGGAGCATTGGGGCATAATTTGAATAAGGTGTTCCTGCCGGGGGCTCTTGTAGGAATACTTGCTCCGGAGAAAAGGGGGAAGAGCTGGTTTTTAATTGACATGTGTCTGAGGGCCATGAGGCAGGGCAAGAAAGTAGCTATGTTCCAGGCAGGGGACATGACTGAGAAACAGGTGCTCCGCAGAATAGGCACTGCAATAAGTAAAAAGAGCCATGTACAAAGGTACTGCGGGGAATCGTTAATACCGGTATCGGATTGTCGGCTGAACCAACTCTGCACATGTGAGAACCCTATGAGGGCATGTGACAGGGAGGATAGTGTACTGTTGGATGAGCTTCCATTCACAGAGAAGATGAAGATAGTGCGGGAGGCAACAGAGGCCGGATACCGGCCCTGCACACATTGCTTTGAGAATAGCCCCTACACCTTCGATCATTCCATCTGGTATGAGTATGTTCCGCAGAGAAATGCAATGACAGATAAGGAGGCGATGATAAGGGGTGTCCAGTGGAAAAAGAAGTACAAAGGAGATATGCGCATATCTATACACAGCACAAACACACTGACAGTATCGCACATGCGAGCAATACTGAATACGTGGGAAAGGAATCAAGGGTTTATCCCGGATTTAATTGTTGTGGATTATGCAGATATACTTGCTCCGGATGACAGGAGACTGGACTTCCGGAATCAAGTAAATTCCATTTGGATGGCTCTGAGGCAGTTGTCGCAGGATGATAGGGGGTGGTGTGTTGTTGCACCGACACAAAGTAATGCGGATTCGTACCGGAAGAGTTCTCTTGGAATGTGGAACTTCTCCGAAGATAAGAGAAAGTTGTCCCATGTAACAGCCTTTATTGGGATAAACCAGACAAAGGAAGAAAAACGGCAAGGCCTTATCCGGTATTCCTTGTTTATGTCTCGTGAAGATGACGTAGAAGTAAAACAGGCTGTTGTTATGCAACACCTTTCTACTGGGCAGGCAGTGTGTGGCTCCTTCTTTTGGGAGGGGAAAGATGAGGAAGAGGATGGGAAGAGAAAGAAAATGGTAAAAGAGGACTTTGAGGAGGAATAGGTGAAACATTTAACAGTTTTGAGTTTGTTTGATGGCATGAGCTGTGGAAGGCTGGCATTGCAACGTGCGGGCATTCCTGTGAAAGTGTACTATGCCTCTGAAGTAGATAAATATGCAATACAAATCGCAAAAAAGAATTTCCCAGACACAGTACACATAGGAGATGTAAAAACAGTAATAAGACAGGACCTTCCAAAAATAGATATTGTTATGGGAGGGTTCCCTTGTCAGGCATTTTCTATAGCAGGAAAGCATGGCGGTATGGAGGACTCCAGAGGACTTCTGTTTTACGATGCTGTAAAGTGCGTACGGAAGTTCAAGCCCAGGTGGTTCCTTCTGGAGAATGTGAAAATGAAAAAGGAATGGCAAGAGTTAATTTCTGGGTATGTGGGGGTAGAGCCTATTGAAATAAACTCTTCGTTGGTGTCTGGACAGCAGCGGAGGAGGTTGTACTGGACAAACATTCCGGGTATCCAACAGCCAGAGGACAGGCATGTTTTGTTGCAGGATATTATACAGCACGGGACTGTGGATAGGGAAAAGTCCTATGCAATAGATGCCTCCTACTGGAAAGGTGGGAGTTTGCAGGATTATTACAAAAGGTGTCGCCGCCAGCGTGTCTTTGAGGAGTACGGGAGCCGTTTGCTCCATCCTGTAGAATGCGAGAGATGCCAAACCCTTCCGGATGACTACACAAGTGGAGTAAGCAAAACCCAGAGGTACAAGATGATAGGAAATGGTTGGACCGTCGAGGTCATTGTGCACATCCTATCCTATATAAAGGAGGAGTAAAGTGCAACTGCAAGTAAAAACAATTATCCGCAGGGGAAAGAAGAAGCACTCCCTTGTCTTTGTGGACCACATGAATAACGAAAGGGTGTTGGCGATATTTAAGGACACAGAATCTGTGTATTTGTATTTGGAAGTATTCGAGAGCCTGAAGGGGCTGAAAAAAGGGAGAAAGTGAAATGGCTAAAAAAGAATGTTGCTACAGAATTCAGTATATAACAGTAGAAGCTACAGCAATTGTAAAGCTACCGGAGACAGGGGAGCTCCCGGTTATCCTGCCGGATTTACGGCTTATGAGGGAAAATTACTACCGGTTCGAGCAGTATGTCCCAGTTATATCCCTGCTGGCCCACGCAAAATTGATGGGGAAGCGTCCGGAGTGGGAAACAAAGGTAAAGAGCATTGTTGTAAAAATGAAAACCGGGAATGGGTATTCCAGAGAACTGGAGATATTTGTAAAAAAGAGTAAGGAGAAAGCAGGCTTTGAGGTTACAAGAGTGGAAGATAGGAAGCGGGGGACTGTTATACAAGATAAGCCCCTCAGCGAGAAATTGGCTGTTAAACTGGATCATAAAGGGGAATAGGATGAAAACAGAAAAAAACAGAGAAACATTTGAGCGTGGTGGGTGGCATTATTTTAAAGACACAGGGGATGCCCTAAAAATTGGAAGAATCGACCGGGAAGAGTTTCTGTCCGTGTGCAGTGTCGGGCTGCTTATGGGTTCCGCTATGCTCACTGAAGAGCATAAGGACACAGATTTTCTGATGCCCCCAGGGTTTAAAGTTTCCGAGAGCTGGGGGGAGGGGAATAGGGAGGCCGATTATGATGGTTCCGGATTCTCATCTTATAAGGCATTTTTAGGGGATGCGAATGAGATTATAAATATTATAATACCATCCGACCCCTTGGAGTATCTGTCTTGGGAATATGCCATCCGTGTTGTTCAGCAGTTAGTAAATCAGGCAAGAGGGGAAAAAGAAACTGGTCGGCAGAAAGCTGTGCAGGCAATGATCACGAGTAAAAGCTGCCGGATAGCAGTGTATGAGTCGTTAAGGCTGGCTTTCAAGTGCCAATACAATTTTTTTGATTTTGTTCCTGTGGTGAAAATGGAAGGAAACAAAGGGGAGTAGGCATGGAATTGAAAGAGGACACCACCCTTATATGCCCCGTGTGCTCCAAAGAAATAAGAAGCAATATAGGAGGTATTGTGTACGGAACGGAGAGGGACGTAAAGTGCAAGAAGTGCGGGGACGTGTGCCATGTTTCCTGCACATCTAACTCCGAGTTATGCCTTGATTGTTACCGGTGGGAAAAGGAACTGGCCGCTAAAAATAGGATAGGGTGATATGGAGACAAAGTTTCGACATGCGAAGATAATTGAAAATAACATACGGAAAAGGGGGCTTACCCCCGATACAATCCCTTTGCACGGCTCTCTTTGTGTTGAAGTTCAAGAGATACGTCTGTTTAATGAACACATGTTTATTCGTTTTATTTGTGAAATAAATAGAACAATAGTCTTGACAAAGAATGAGCAATATGTTTATACTGAGGATAAAGGTTTAGTTCGATTTCTAAACAGTAACGATTTCGGGATACCGGCAGGGGTGAAGGAATACCGGAAAAGTTACATAA
>Ga0265294_10008857_pt1 | contig 11683 bp, 7 predicted proteins | sample MunlanPumphouse3_FD_192504 | JGI IMG/M metagenome (GOLD analysis project Ga0265294, IMG submission 192504) | Groundwater microbial communities from a municipal landfill in Southern Ontario, Canada - Pumphouse #3 | ecosystem: Environmental > Aquatic > Deep subsurface > Groundwater | place...
TCAATAAAAAAGCATAATGAAGCAAAAAACCATTGCCCGTCAGGGCATACATATCAACAGATAGCATTGAACGGTAGATCAACATTGCCCGTTAGGGCATACATACCAATAAAAAAGCATAATGAAGCAAAAACCCATTGCCCGTCAGGGCATACATATCAATAAAAAAAGCATAATGAAGCAAGAAACCATTGCCCGTTAGGGCATACACTTCCACAGATTAGACTGATTAACGCTGATTTTTCTTAACCGCAATGGACTTTTTTTTTTAACGCGATCCCTACAATGTAAGCCCTACGGGCTACCAATTTAATCTTCTACATTCTATATTCTATTGATATGCAAGCCCTACGGGCTATTGACGAACGCACGAATTCAGTCAAACCATTGCCCGTCAGGGCATACATATCAATAAAAAAACATAAGAAACAAAAAAACCATTGCCCGTCAGGGCATACACTTCCACAGATTAGACTGATTAACGCTGATTTTTCTTAACCGCAATGGTCTTTTTTTTTAAACGCGATCCCTACAATGTAAGCCCTACGGGCTACCAATTTAATCTTCTACATTCTATATTCTATTGATATGAAAGCCCTACGGGCTATTGACGAACGCACGAATTCAGTCAAACCATTGCCCGTCAGGGCATACATATCAATAGATAGCATTGAACGGTAGATCAACATTGCCCGTCAGGGCATACATATCAATAAAAAAAACATAAGAAACAAAAAAACCATTGCCCGTTAGGGCATACATATCAATAAAAAAAGCATAATGAAGCAAAAAACCATTGCCCGTTAGGGCATACATTTCCACAGATTAGACTGATAAACGCTGATTTTTCTTAACCGTCCCTATCCTTCACTCAATTCCACTAAAATGTTTCATAAACTGCACCCTTTCATACGCAGCCGGATTTTCTGACTTTTTAACGCTCATCCTCCCGATGAACTGCTCAAGGTTTTTATAGGCATGCCGTTCCATCCACTCGCTGATATCATTGAGGATCACCGGTATCTCACGAAATCCTTTTTTATACAACACCGAAGCAATTTGCACAGCTTTTGCTCCTGCAAGCAGTTGTTTGACAACAGCCTTACCGTCGTATATCCCCGTTGAAGCAGCTACATCGCAGTGCAGCTGAGAAGAAAGCATAGCCACCCATCTCAACGGCAGAGCTATCTCAGCCGGTGTGCTCAACACATGGGAAGCCCGTACCTCAAAGCGCTCAATATCAATATCAGGTGAAAAGAAACGGTTAAACATCACTAATCCTTTGATGCCGGTCCACGAAAGTTTTAAAGCCATTTGAGCCAGGCTCGAAAAATAATGACTGATCTTCAATGCTACCGGAATAGTAACAGTCTTTAATACGGCATCCAACACCTCAAAATAGAGTGATTCGTTTTGCTCACTTGTTTTAAACGGATTAGACGGAAGCACAAACACATTCAGTTCCAAGGCATCAGCCCCAGCTTCCTGTGTCTTACGGGCAAAGTCAATCCATTCCTGACCGGTAACACAATTGATACTGGCTATGATTGGGATATCAACTGCTTCCTTGCTTTTCCGAATCAGCGATAGATAGTTATCTACCTCATTCGACCGGGTGTAATGTCGGATATAGTCATCAGCTTCGGGATAGAAATTAGCCAGCTCGTTTTGCATGATGGCATGATGTGTCCCATGCAGTATCTGCTCCTCAAACAGCGATTTCAATACCACAGCAGCAGCACCGTTTGATGCAGCCTCTTTGATGTTTTCCACTGAATTTGTCAGTCCTGAGCTACCTATAATGATGGGATTCTTTAAAGACAACCCCATAAAATCAGTCTGAAGATTAACCATATTTTCAAGGTTTTAAAACATATACAACTAATTCTCCCGAAACTAACGCCCGCATCCGATAGCTCCTACTTCCGGTATTACCCAAAACAAGCCCGATAGGGATCAGGGTGCCGGAACGATAATTTCAGAAAACTTTTAAGCAAGTAAAAATAATATAATTCCAAATCGATTTACCGGCAGTGGTTAATTAAAAATCATTCCAAATAACAAGCCTTATCATTCTGATTGATTTATTCTGACCGTTTACTGATTGGCCAGAATACACTAGTCAGATTTTACATATTTTCGCAGCTTCAACGCTAATCATCTTGAACACAACGATTAAAGTGCATATTAGTGCCCTTCTGGCTATGATCTTCTGGGGCATGTCGTTTATCTGGTCTAAGCAAGTGTTTACAGAGCTGGGACCGGGAACGACCATTTTTTTCAGGCTTATAATCTCTTCTCCATTTCTAATGTTGTTGCTTTATCTAAGCGGTTCTTTTCAAAAGATACGTCGAACCCATTATAAACTGTTTCTACTGACAGCCCTTTTTAATCCGTTTTTATATTTTGTAGGTGAAAGTTATGGGCTGAATTTAGTATCACCAACAATAAGCGCAGTCATAATAGCTACTATACCTGTTTTCACACCTGTCGCAACCTGGCTCTTTACCAATGAGCGGTTGAGTTGGCTTAATTTAGCTGGTATATTTGTATCGTTTATCGGGATACTGATAATGCTGGTTGAAAAAGATTTCAGCCTATCGGCCTCACCAACCGGGATACTGCTTTTGTTTGGTGCTGTAGCCTCTTCGGTGATTTATAGCCTGATAGTAAAAAGGACAACTACCTATTATTCGGCATTGAATATAGTCTGGATACAAAATACTATCGGTATTCTTTACTTTTTACCTCTTTTTTTGATTGAGACTAAAGCTGCGACGGCGGTTCACTTTTCCACTGCTATTTTACCTCCTCTTTTGCTATTGGGGACCTTAGCCAGCTCGTTGGCATTTGTACTGTTTACCTATGCCATAGGAAAAATCGGTGTCTCACGGTCCAACATCTATACGAATCTGATCTCTGTTTTCACTGCATTTTTCAGTTTTTTATTGTTGGGCGAACATCTCGCTATAATCAAAATAGCAGGTATTGGAGTTGTCATCACTGGTGTGATGCTTTCTCAGTTACCACAAAAATCAATGCAAACCTTAAATAAGACCCTATGACAAAAGTTTTGATCCTTGGAGCCGGTTTGATAGGAAAACCAATGGCTTTAGACCTGATTGCTGATCCTGAGTTTCAGATAGGGATAGCTGATATCTCATCCAACGCACTGAATCATTTCCAGACATATGATATTGAAAAAATACAAGCCGATTTACGGGATACCGGGCGTGTGCGACAAATTGTATCAGATTTTGATTATGTGATCAATGCGGTACCCGGTTTTATGGGGTATAAGACATTAAAAACGGTGATTGAAGCCGGAAAACATGCCATTGACATCAGCTTTTATGCTCAAGACCCTTTTCAATTGAGTCAATTAGCTATTGATAATCAGGTAACAGTGATATGTGATATGGGTGTAGCGCCGGGTATGAGTCATCTACTCGCCGGCTATTCGGCTGCCCAATTGGAGCATATTCACAAAATCATTATTTATGTCGGCGGATTACCGGTGATACGCAGCCTCCCCTGGGAATATAAAGCCGTGTTCTCTCCTACAGATGTGATTGAAGAATATATACGACCGGCACGGCTGATAGAAAACGGACAACTAACCGTCAAACCGGCTTTGTCGGAAAGCGAGTTGCTTGATTTTCCCGGTATAGGTACGTTAGAAGCTTTCAATAGTGATGGGTTGCGCTCGCTCACTCAAACTATTAAAGCCGAATATATGGTCGAAAAGACGTTGCGCTATCCGGGGCATATCGCCCTGATACACGCATTGAAACAAAGCGGATTCTTTGCAGAAACACCTATACCATTCAATAATACCACTATAAGTCCGATAGAATTCACTCAGAAGATACTCTTTCCACAGTGGAAGTTAGGAAAAGGTGAACACGATTTGACAGTGATGCGCATCCTGGTTGATGGCCTTACAGCCGATGGAAATAAAAAAGAGTTCTGCTGGGATCTTTTTGACCGCTATGATCCCGTTGGTGAGATACATTCTATGGCACGTACTACCGGCTATGCAGCTACCGCTGCCCTCCGACTGCTGACGTCTGGCAGCTTTTCAAAACCAGGACTATACCTGCCCGAACAAATAGGTGAAGATAAAACCAATACCGAGTTCATATTGAACGAACTACAAAAAAGAAGTGTTGTATATACCTTAACGGAAACAACGCTTTAAAATCAAAGGAATCATGATCACAAGCAAGTCAAATCCCAGAATAAAAAATCTTATTCGCCTACAGAAATCAAATGAGCGGAGGAAGCAACAAAGAACTCTTATTGAGGGCTACAGGGAGATTGAACGGGCTTTGATCAGCGGATGGAAACCGGAAACACTTTTTGTCAGTGCCGAGATAGCCGGAACAAGAATGGAACAGCTGATTCGCTTGCTTCCTGACGAATGTGAGACCGTGTTTCTAAGCCGTGAAGTGTTTGAGCATATTGCCTATCGTGAAGGCTCGGACGGGATATTGGCTGTTTGTGAACCGATCCAATTATCGCTGGATGAGATACAAACCGGATTGAATCCATTGATCATAGTATTGGAATCAGTCGAGAAGCCTGGAAATATGGGTGCTATCCTCCGTACGGCCGATGCCGTTTCTGCTGATGCTGTCATAGTGTGCGAACCAGGTACTGATCTTTATAATCCCAATACTATACGAGCCAGCCTCGGATGTATATTTTCTGTTCCATTTACTTCATGCAGTTCAGAGGAGGCCTTGCGATGGCTCAGGAGCAAACAATGCCGCATCTATGCCACTACGCCCGAAAGCTCAACCGATTATCTCGATATGGATTTCACAGGCCCTACAGCACTTGTCATGGGATCGGAAGCTACCGGATTGACTGACTTTTGGATAAAAAATGCAGATAAACACATACGGATTGAAATGGAAGGTATAGCTGATTCATTAAATGTGTCGGTTGCTACTGCTGTCATCGCTTTTGAAAGCAAAAGACAAAAAAAAGTGAAAAATATCTAAAAATGATGAATACGACCAACTACTATGTAAAGAAGGCATATTAATTGTTAAGAGAAATATATTTTCCTTGATTGATGCAAAACCAACGAATCCAAAAAGAAAAACTGATCGATAAGATTTTAAATCTAATATTCTGATATGCGTACGTACAATTTTTTAATTACAGCACTTATGTTGCTTGGCACCCTTGTCACCTTCGCCGAACCCACAGGCAATCCGTCTGATAGTGACAGCGGTATCAAAGGAAAAGTCATTGACAGATCCAGTCATCAAGGATTAGAGTATGCCACCATTATGGTATATAACCAGTCGGATGACAGTTTCGTTACAGGCTCTATCACCGGTCCTAATGGTGAGTTCAACATACAGTTAAAGCCGGGTAAATATAGAGTCTCCATACAGTTTCTGGCCTATGCCACTGTCAATATTGATGATGTTACTGTTGGTCGTGGCAAAGTATTTCGGGATCTGGGCGAGCTGCTGATCACTCCCGACAGTGCTTTATTGGAAGAGGTGGAAGTGGTAGCTGAACGCTCTACAGTAGAGATGACCTTAGACAAAAGGGTGTTTAACATCGGAAGCGATATCAGCGCCAAAGCAGGAAATGCCATTGAAGTGTTAGAAAATATCCCTTCGGTAACAGTTGACATAGAAGGCAATGTAAGCCTTAGAGGTGATGATGGAGTACGTATACTGATTGATGGAAAAGTATCGGGCCTGGCCGGACTAAGCGATAAAAGCGCCTTGAGAAGCATCTCATCGGATATGATAGAACGCATAGAAGTAGTAACAAACCCTTCCGTACGCTATGATGCTGAAGGCACTTCCGGGATCATCAATATTGTACTCAAAAAAGATAAACGCAGAGGCTTTAACGGCTCAATAGACCTTAGTACAGGATACCAGCTACAAGGTGGATTGGGAATCAACACCAATTACAGACTTGAAAAATTAAACCTGTTTGCAAATTACAATATCAACTACAGAGAAAATATTGGTGGCGGCAATGCGTACCGACAATATTATTTTGAGACTCCTTTTGCTACAGACCAGAAATCTGAAAGCACACGTAAAAACTTTGGAAACACGCTTCGCTTTGGAGCCGAATACCTGATCAATCCTAGTAATTCGCTTACACTGAGCATGATGTATCGTGTGGCAGAAATGAATAACCGTTCGGTAGTAGAGTATAACGACTTTCGTCCGATTGACCATCTCATCGGACAATCTCAACGTATAGACGACCAGAAAACCGACCTACCCAATCTGCAGTATGCCATCGACTACCGTAAGCAGTTCAAGCGCAAAGACCAATTGTTTACCGCCAATCTGCAATACTACGACAGCAAAAACCAAGGACATTCGGACATAAGCGAAACCCTGCTGTTCAACCCTATCAATCAACCGTTTACCCCTTTGTATCAGCAGACAGATAATGATGAAAGAGATTGTAACCTACAGTTTCAGGCTGATTATTTCCATCCTTTTGCCGGCAAAGCCAAGTTAGAAACAGGGATAAAAGTGCAAAGGCGGGAAATAGACAACGACTATCAGGTAAGTGAACAAAACGACCAAGGTGATTTTGAACTAGTACCCGAATTTACCAATCATTTTGTATATGATGAAAATATCTATGCCGCTTATGCACTGTTTGGAAATGATGTAGGACGCTATACCTATCAGCTTGGACTACGCACCGAATATTCTGATATCAGAACCATGCTACACGAGACTTCAGAAGATAACTCCAACACCTATCTTGATTTCTTCCCTTCGGCTCACTTCACCTACAAACTCACCGAAAAGGATAATGTACAGCTTAGCTACAGCCGTCGTATCCGCCGGCCTGGCTATTGGCAGTTGAACCCATTCCGCTCATTCACCGACAACCGCAACATCTGGTCGGGAAACCCAACACTCAAACCGGTGTATACCAATGCCTTTGAAACAGGATACCTAAGGTTCTGGAAAAGTGCCAGCCTGAATGCCAATCTGTACTACCGACATAGCGAAGATATGTTTCAACGCATTGAAAGGGTTGACAGTAGTGGTGTCAGCTATTCCCGCCCGGAAAATTTTGCCACTAACGATTCATATGGCCTCGAGATCATTGGAATGTACTCATTGGCTAAAACGATCAATATAAACGGTAGCCTCAACTTTTTCCGCTCCATGACAAAAGGTGAAGCATATGGGATCAATTACGATACCGACAACTACTCGTGGTGGGGAAGGATACAGAGTAAGTTTACTATTGCCAAAAGTTTTGACTTGCAGCTTGCAGGAAACTATCGCGGAAAAATGAAGATGCCACAGGGTAACCGACTTCCAGCCTATAGCATTGATTTGGGCTTGAGCAAAGATATATTTCAAGACAAAGGCACGCTCACCCTGAATGTACGTGATGTGTTTAATACACGACGACATGGCTTTGAAACCTTTGGTGAGAACTTTTATTCTAAGACCGACTTTAAATGGAGCACTACTACCATCACCCTGAATTTCAACTATCGCATCAACCAACAAAAGAAACGTAGCAACGATAGACGCCAGCAAATGATGGATGATGACGAACAGATGATGGAAATGTAAGAAAAACATTTATGATCCAATTATTGCTCAAGCCCTTATTAAGGGCTTGTTGCATTATATAATGGTATCAAATCAAGTATTTTCTTTGCCTTTTCGTCCTACTTTTATAAAAAACATTTTACCTTCGTGTTTTAGTAAGCTTATAATCTCATGAATAAACTGATACTCTTTCCATTGATCGGCCTTCTTATGTCGTTTCTGACGGCATACTCACAAACCGAACAGCTTCCCTTAGAGCCACTCTCGGCTCATGACAGACTAATGCTCAGCCGCATCCCTGAACTACCTATGGAGACTACTACTATGAGAAGAAGCCTGCCTGCTGTAGTGGATAATTCGCTTCTGCCCTATATGCCTGCTTTAGTGTCGCAGTCAGGGTTAGAATGTGGGCAATCGGCCAGTATAGGCATACAGTTTGCCTACGAGCTAAATGCCAAACGATTTGTCCCGGGTAATCTTTTGGAGAACCAATACGCCACTCATTTTACATATAACTTTCTGAATGCTGGTAGCGATGCCGGTATCAGCTATTACGAAACTTTTGAGATCATCAAACGGGCAGGCAACCCTAATGCTTTAGACTATGGTGGCATGGCGAGCGGAGGCCCCTCCCGCTGGATGAGCGGCTACGACCTTTACTATAATGCGATGAAAAATCGGGTAGAAAATATCTACTCTATCAAGACAAATACCGAAGAAGGCATTCAAAAGCTTAAAAACTGGATATACGATCATGGAACAGCTAGTATAGCCGGCGGTATGGGCAGCTTTTATTCCCAGTTCACCAGCCCGAACGCAACCCTGCCCTCAGGCACACCCGAAGCAGGGAAGCATGTGATAACCCATTGGGGAAGCAGCCCTAACCACGCCATGGCAATAGTTGGATATAATGATTCCATACGATGGGATTATAACGGTGATGGACAATATACCAACCATATCGACATAAACGGCGATGGAGTAGTTGACGTACGCGACTGGGAGATAGGCGGATTTAAAATGGTTAACACCTACGGGAACACCAGCTATTGGGGCGATCAGGGATACTCGTATATGATGTATAAAACCTTGGCCGACAATACCAATGCAGGTGGGATCTGGAATAATCAGGTAGTGATAGCCGAGGTTAAACAAACCTATCAGCCCCAGCTGACAGCTAAAATTGGCATCACCTATCCATGCCGCAACAAGATCAAGATCATGATGGGTGTATCAACCAATCTGAATGCTAATGAACCGGAATATGTGCTTCAATTTCCAATGTTCGACTTTCAGGGTGGATGCAAGCCAATGCAAGGCAACAACGGAAATGAATTCATCGAGATAGGACTTGACCTGAATCCACTCTTAACATATGTAGCACCCAACCAGCAAGCAAAATATTTTCTGATAGTAGCCGAAGATGACGCCAGCAACACCTACACAGGGATGATAAACAGCTTTGCATTAATTGATTATAGCGGCTCGGAACCTATAATAATTACGTCACCTGAATCCAATGTGCCGCTGCAAAATAATACGATCACCTATTTGTCTCTTACTACTTCAGTAAATTATAAAGCTATTGAGATAGTCACTGATGAGATACCCTCTTTTGAACTGTATGTCGAAGACCAGGTACAGCTTGAAGCCCACAACGGCACCGAGCCTTATTACTGGTATCTGCAACATCATTACGATACGCTTCAAAGCACTTCTAATTTCCCATTAGTTGGTGATTATCAGCTCAGTCCAACCAACAACAATGATGGAATAGCAGCTATTGAGCTACCTTTTGAGTTTCCGTTTTACGGAGAAAAGTATTCGACTATTTACGCAGCTGTCGATGGATTCATTTTGTTTGAACCTTCATTGGTTACCTGGCCATTTTATATAGCCGGCAAGTCATATCTCATTCAAAACAAAATTATTGCCCCCACTTTATCTAAGCCATTTCAGATCAATCCAAACAATGGGGAAGGAATATGGGTTGAGATCACCGGGCATTCAGTAGCTATCCGATGGAAGGTATCGGTAAATGGTCAGGGCGGCAACAGCACGGTACTGATGGCTGCTATCCTCCATGAAGACGGGCGTATCGAATTTCATTATGGCCAGCATAATGCCGCATATTATATAGCTCGTTTTGCAGGTATCTCGGCCGGAGATGGAGTTAACCATGTGATACTGAATGACCATGAGTATTTCACGCCTTACCCTCAGCAATATGTGAAGTTTACCCCAGCACAAAATCAGGATGGGATACAACTGCGTAAAGACGGCTTGCTTTCAGCTTGTATCAGCCAACACAAGCCCCCTACAACTGTTCAAGTGTTAGTTACGGATCAGAACGGTATCAGCGACCAACGGCAGCTAAGCCTGCCGGTTCACGGGCTTGCAATGGATTATCAGATACAATCAGAACTTGAAAATCAAGTAGTGTATGGACAAGAGTTTTCATTGCTTATTCAATTGACAAACCTGAATGACACCGAGTTAGATGCAGGGACTTTCAGTTTAACCAGCAACGATCCATATGTTACCATTCAACAGGGACAGGTGAATCTGCTGCCTTTACCTGCCGGTGACTCAATCCAATTTTCAACTTTTCTGATATCAGTTCACAACGACATACCTAACAGGCATGCAGCCGAATTTGAACTTCTTTTCAACAATGGCACTCAATCATATAGCCGTACTATACAGGTTGAAGCGTTGGCACCTGTTATTGAACTGCCTCACATAAGTATCAACGATGAAGAAAATGGAATATTAGAACCTGGTGAAAGCGCTAAATTAGTGTTGGAAGTACTAAACAGCGGAGGTGCCAGATTAGAAAATATCGAAGCTGCTATAAGCACTACGAATCCCGATATCACTTTGTTTACCGATCAACTTGACGTATTGAAAATTGAACCGGATAAAAGCTGGAATGCGATCTTTCCGTTGTATTTCAACGCAAATGCAACTCCAATCCAGATTGTGGATTTTGAGTTAGATATCACGGCTGATTATGGCTTCCACTACCAACAAACCATCCGTATCCTTACTTCTGTCATAGTTGAAAACTTTGAGACTGCCGACTTCAGCCTATTCCCATGGACTTCCTCCGGGTCACATCCATGGTTTGTTACCATACAAGAGCCGTATGAAGGAAATTTTGCAGCCCGTTCAGGTCCTATAGGACATAGCGAATCATCAGTTTTGGAATTGGAATGGGAGGTCTCAGCCATGGATACCATTTCATTTTATTACAAGGTATCTTCAGAAAACAATTACGATTTCCTGAGATTTTATATCAATGGACAGATACAGGATTCCTGGTCGGGTAACAAAGCCTGGACTAAGGCCTCATATCCCGTAAATCTTGGGCCTGCGTTGTTCACTTGGAAATATGAAAAAGACTATAGCGTATCTACCGGTACCGATTGTGCGTGGATAGATTATGTGGTGTTACCAGCTAAGAAGATTTATACTTCCATAGACGAACAACAGACTGAATTACATTGGGAGTTTGATTTATTCCCAAATCCTGTCCAGACAGAGCTATTCATTCGTATCCGGGCAGACCGGGACATGAAAAGCCGTCTTCTAATAGCGGATCAGTGGGGACGCATCCTACATACTGAAGAGATACTTTTGTCAAAAGATGTGACACAACTCATTCAAAAAGACCTGCATAGTATTTCATCAGGTTCTTGCGTTGTAATGCTTCAGACTCCTGATGGATGGATTACGAAAACCATTATAAAACCAGCCCCTTAAGCAATGAAGTCAACTCCGGGCAGCACCTCTTCTACAGTACGTAAGCTGTTGTTGATGTTCCCTGTCTTAGTTTTGTTTGCACCTGCTCTTCAACGGCAATTTACTTTCATAAAGGAGCGGCCGCTTGAAGGAGCTTTTTTTAATCAGAAAAAGCCCAACTTTGACAGCTTAAGCTGGGTTAGCTGGCTTAATGGCAGTTTCCAACAAGACTTCACCGACCAGTTGGAAGCCGATATTGGATTCAGAAATACCTTGGTTCGTATTCATAATCAATGGCAATATATGGTATTCAGAAAAGCCAATGCGGATGGTGTTATAGTAGGAAAACAAGGCGAGCT